>OGOJ01001783.1_pt1 | contig 14958 bp, 11 predicted proteins | sample 1552601 | NCBI WGS metagenome assembly OGOJ01 (sample SAMEA2580184, study PRJEB22360) | human gut metagenome | biome: human gut; feature: human-associated habitat; material: faeces | place: Denmark | collected 2008/2010
AGATCGCCAACCGGTTCCGTGAATACCGCGAGGGAGATAAGGCCATTCTCTCATTCGATCGCTTGACCGTTACGGACGACTGGGTTGTGTTTGCGCCTTCTTTGATCTGGGATCCATGTGTGGTTTATTATAACCGTAAGTCGGATACTTATCTTCTGAATAAGAACTGGGGGCAACCTTACGATTTGTTCTTCGGAGGCTACAGGGCACCGGACGGATATGATGAGAAGAGCCGGGAGTTTTACCAACTGGTCAATGCCGTAGAGCTGAAAGAGGTCGTAGGGGAAATCGCCAAAGCGGCCCCGAATTATCAAGATACCTATCCGTTTTTGAAGGGTGTGGATGTATCCCAAATAGATGATAATACGAATGATTGGATTGTATTCTTTAAGTTACGGTCTTAGAGGATATATAACTTGTATGGGAGAATATGACCGATCTCTGTATTATCTTCAACGATGTGATCTGCTATTAGTTCTTATTCAAAATGGGAGGAATTGCGTTTGATCAAGCGTTTTTTCCTGCCAGTCAAGCGTATTGTCAAGGAAAGTTTTTGAGATCATATGTTCTTATCTTGTTCCGATAAAAAGGAATGTCTATCTTTGTTCATGGTAAGTATATCTAAACGATCATCGCTATGAACCAGACAATTTATCCTATCGGCATACAGAACTTCGAGAAGATCCGTAAAGACGGTTATCTCTATATTGATAAGACAGCTTTGATTTATCAGTTGGTTAAGACCGGAAGTTACTATTTCTTGAGTCGTCCGCGGCGTTTCGGCAAGACGCTGAATATGAGTATGCTGCGCTATTTCTTTGAGATAGGAGCAGATGCCTCGTTGTTTGACGGCCTGCAGATTGCAAAAAACAAGAAGCTGTGTGAGGAGTACCAGGGAAAATATCCGGTAATTTTTCTTTCCTTTAAGAATGTAGAAGGACTTACCTTTGCCGATGCGCAGTATCGTTTGGCAGAGCTGATTGCCGGAGAAGCGGAGCGCTTTGCTTTTTTGGCGCAGAGCGATAAGCTGACGGAAAATGAGCGAAGCTTATATTGCGGATTGACGGCGGTGCGCGAGGGACGTTATGCGCTGGCAGGCGAAGTCCTTGTTTCTGCCTTGCAGCTTTTATCGAAGCTTTTATCTAAGCATTACGGACAAAAAACGATTATCCTGCTTGATGAATATGATGTGCCTTTGGATAAGGCCTTTCAGAATGGCTATTATAAGGAAATGGTGTCACTTATCCGCGGTATGCTCGGCCAGGCCTTAAAGACTAACGAGTTTCTGCAGTTTGCTGTGTTGACAGGCTGCCTGCGTGTTTCCAAAGAAAGCATTTTTACCGGACTGAATAATCTTAAGGTGCTTTCGATTACCGATAACCGCTTTGATGAGCAGTTTGGCTTTACGGATGCTGAGGTGGAGCAGCTTTTGGCGGCTTATAATCTGGCAGACCATCTTGATGAAACCAAGGCGTGGTATGACGGCTACCGCTTTGGTGCCGCTGATGTTTATTGTCCGTGGTATGTTATCAACCATGTGGATGTGCTGCGCAGCAATCCGTTGGCTAAATCGCAGGCTTATTGGATAAATACCAGTGGCAATGCTTTGGTGAAGCTCTTCATAGAGATGGCCGATAAATCGACGCGTGATGAACTTGAGCGTCTTGTTGCAGGCGAGGCTATAGAAAAGCATATCCGCTTGGAACTGACCTATGATGAAATTGACAGCAGTATAGATAATCTTTGGAGCGTGCTTTTTACCACCGGTTATCTTACGCAGAAGGGCGTGACAGAGGATGGCGCGTATAAGCTGGTGATTCCTAATCAGGAGATTCGCGAGGTGTACAAGCTGCAGATTCAGAAATGGTTTAAAAAGAAGGTTTTTGCCGACACTGAGCAGCTGCAGAGCTTTTGGCAGGCTTTCGCCATGGGTGACAGCGAGGCGGTAGAGCTGTTTTTGAACAGGACTCTCAGCAATTCCATCAGCGTTTTTGATGCTAAGGGCAGGGATGAGGAAAGAGAAAATTCCTATCACATGCTTTTGGTAGGCCTGCTGGCAGGAAAGTCAGACTGGCTGGTGCGCTCTAATGTGGAAGCAGGCGAGGGCTTTGCGGATATTATTGTTGAAACAGATGATTTGGATGATGGCGTAATCGTAGAGCTGAAGTATGTGCAGACGATGACGGCTATGGAGAAGAGCTGTGCGAAGGCGTTGGCGCAGATTCGCGCAAAACGCTACGCAGATTATTTGCATAATAATGGCAGAGAAAAAGTTTTGCTTTACGGCATAGCCTTCTGCAAGAAAAGATGCAGGGTTGTGGCAGAAAAGCTGTAGATAGCTTGCAGGCTTGTGGCTTTACCTGATGGTAAGGCCGTGGGCCTGCTTTTTATTTTTTTGACGCATCCGCCTGCAAAATATGCTATACTTAAAGAAAAACTAATCTTAAAATCGTGAGGTAGAATATGCGTAAATATGCAAAATTTTTCGTAACCCCGAAGGGAGAGCGTGCTGCACGCGGCGGTCATCCCTGGGTGTTCGGTGAAGAGGTAACTAAAATTGAAGGCGATTATGCCAACGGTGATCTGGTGGATGTAGTAACGTCCAAGGGCAAGTATTTGGGCACCGGTTTTGTGAACGACCATTCCAAAATCCGTGTGCGCATTATTTCCACTAATACTAATGATAAGTTTGACGAAGCCTTTTGGGAGCGTCGTCTGCGCTATGCGCTGGATTACCGCCTGACGGTTATGGGCGAGCGTGATTTTAACTGCTGCCGTCTGATTTTCGGCGAAGCGGATATGTTCCCCGGACTGACCGTAGACCGCTATAATGATCTGCTGGTAACGCAAACCCTGTCCTTGGGTATTGAAATGCGCAAGCAGATGCTGTTTGAACTGCTGATTAAAATTCTGCGCGAGATGGGACAGGAAATCCGTGGCCTGTACGAGCGCAACGACGTAAGAATCCGCCTGCTGGAGGGCATGGAGGAGGGCAAGCACTGGTTTGCTACCGATTTGTGCCCCGAACCCGGCGCTGTGACTACCGAGATTGTCGAAAACGGCATCGAATATACGGTTGATGTAGAAAACGGCCAAAAGACCGGCTTCTTCCTCGACCAGAAGTATAACCGCCTCGCGGTCGCGCGCCTTGCCCGCGGCCGCCGCGTGCTCGACTGCTTCACCCACACCGGCTCCTTTGCGCTCAATGCCGCGCGGGGCGGCGCGGAGCACGTCACCGCCGTGGACATCTCGCAGAGCGCCATCGACATGGCCCGCGCGAACGCCGTGCGCAACGGGCTGGAGGGCCGCATGGACTTCCTGACCGCGGACGTGTTCGACCTTCTCACCGAGCTGGAGAAAAGGGGCGGCAAGCCGTATGACTTTATCATCCTCGACCCGCCGGCCTTCACCAAGTCGCGCAAAACGGTGAAAAGCGCCGAGCGCGGCTATAAGGACATCAACCTCCGCGCCCTGCGGCTGCTGCCGCGCGGCGGCTATTTCGCCACCGCCTCGTGCAGCCACTTCATGCCGAGCGAGCTGTTTGAAAAAATGCTGCGCTCCGCCGCGCTGGACGCGGGCGTGGAGCTGCGCCAGATCGAGGCCCGTCAGCAATCCCCCGACCATCCGATCCTCTGGAACGTGCCAGAGACGGACTACCTCAAATTCTACCTCTTTCAGGTGGTGTAAAGGAGAAGCGCCATGTACCATTGCTTTCGCCTGCATCGCGGCGACGATCTGTATGAGAGCATCCAACGCTATGCCGACGCGCATCATATCGCCGCGGGCGTCGTGCTCTCCGCCGTCGGCTGCGTCTACCGCTGGGAGCTGCGCGACGCGAGCGGCGTCGATGTGCAGAGCGGCACGGAGGATGTGGAGATCGTCTGGGATGAGATCAGCTTGCAGGACATTGTGGAGCAGGCGCACGCGGAGCTTTACCGGGCGCAGGCGGAAAAGTGTCTGGTGGATGCGTCCCAAAATGAAAATTCTTGAATGGAGGAACCGGCATGGAAATCAACAAGGCGGCACAGGCCGCAAGCAGCGGCGCACCTACGGCGGTACAGCTGGAAGCCATCAACAATCTGGCTAAGGCACATCTGACGGCGGAGCAGGTTTACGTGTTCTCCCTGCGGCTGTGCGACGATCAGGTAGACCGGGACTTTGAGCGCTTCGACAGCGCCGCACTCCCCGGACTTGCCAAGCTGTTTATCGGCAAGACGGGGATCGTTGACCACAAGTGGAGCAGCGACAAGCAGGTGGCGCGTATCTTCCAGACCGAGGTGGTGCGGGAGGACGGCGCGGAATTCATCAAAGCATGGGCGTACATCCGGCGGGGGGATGCCAACGACGAGATCATCGCCGACATTGAGGCGGGAATCAAAAAGGAGGTATCCGTGGGGTGCGCCATGGGGCGCTCCGTATGCTCCATCTGCGGGAGCGACTACGGTTCCTGCGGGCATCGGAAGGGCGAGAGCTATGACGGACAGGTCTGCTGCGCCATTTTACAGGAGCCGATGGACGCCTACGAGTTTTCCTTTGTGGCCGTCCCGGCACAGCGGGAGGCCGGGGTGCTGAAGGGGCTGGGCTGCGGAAAGCCAAAGCTCAAGGAGCTGGCCGATGAATTCGGCGCGCAGGCGGAATACCGGGCGCTGTATCAGCAGGCAGAGCTGGGGAAGCGATACCAGAAGGAACTGGAGGACAGCATTGTGCGTCTGGGGCTGTCGCTGGAGCTGGGCGTGGAAGCGCCGGTGCTGCGGAGCATCGCCAGAACCGCCGCGGCGGAAGACCTGATCAAGCTCAAGTCGGCGCTGGAAGAGCGGCTGGCGGAGAGTATGCCGCTTACGACCCAGCTGGGCGGCTGCCGGGGGAAAGAGGAAAAAGTAGAAAGTGGATTTTTGATTTAGGGATTTTACGGGGCTTCGGGGCGGCGCGGGGCTTTACGTGAATGACACTGCCGCAATACATCATAGGTTCTCCGGCGAAGGCCGGCAGCCATAAATTTACTTGGGAGGATATCAAATGGGTTATGACAATCTGAAACTGGAAAAGGGTATGTACCGGCAGGAGGGTATGAACTTTACGCAGGTGCTGGAATCTCTGGACCCCAGCGAAAACTACCGGGGCACCGCGCTGGAGGGCACCGACGCCTTTCAGCGGCAGCTGAAGCGCTTCGGCATCCGCGCCAAGGGGGCGGGTTCTTCTCCTGTGGAGAAGTTTTTCCGCACCATGGACTCCGCCGTGCTGTTTCCGGAGTACATCGCCCGCACCGTCCGGCAGGGCATGGAGGAAAACGACATTCTGCCTGCCATCACCGCTACCACCACCGTCATCGACGCCATGGACTACCGCTCCATCTACTCCATCCCCACCGACGCGGACAAGGAGCTGAAGGACGTGATGGAGGGTGCGTCCATCCCCGAGACTGCGGTCAAGACCAAGGAGCATCTGGTGCAGCTGAGCAAGCGGGGCAGAATGCTGGTGGCGTCCTATGAGGCCATCCGCTTCCAGAAGCTGGATCTGTTCGGCGTGATGCTGCGTCAGATCGGCGCCCACATCCAGAAGCAGCAGCTGGCCGACGCGGTGAATGTGCTGATCTCCGGCGACGGCAACGAGAACGCTGCAACCCAGTATACCATCGGCACCGGCCCCATCTCCGGCACTAAGGGTACGCTGGCTTACGACCAGCTGGTGGAGTTCTGGGGACAGTTTGACCCCTACACCATGAACACCATTCTCTGCTCCACCGCCACCATGACCAGCATGCTGAAGATCTCCGAATTGCAGAATCCCCTCACCGGGCTGAATTTCCAGGGCACCGGCAAGCTCAGCACCCCTCTGGGCGCACAGCTGCACCGCACCTCTGCCGTGTCCGACGGCGTGATCATCGGTCTGGACAACCGCTACGCGCTGGAGCTGGTTCGTGCCGGCGACGTGCTGGTGGAGTACGACAAGCTCATTGACCGGCAGCTGGAGCGGGCGGCCATCACCTCCATTTCCGGCTTCGGCAAGATCTGTGACGGCGCGTCCCTCGTGCTGAACGTATGACGCTGACGGAACAGGTTTTTGCTCAGGCGGCGCTGCTGGCGGGGGAACCGGACGGGCGGCAGACGAATCTGCTGCGGCTGCTGTGCGGCGCGTCCGCTTCCTCCCTGACGGCGCGGCTACGGGAGGGATTAACGCCGGAGGACTGCAAGGCGGATTTCATCGCCGCGGCCAGTCTGCTGGCGCTGGCGCAGCTGAACGGCGTGGACGACGACACTCAGGTGGAGGAGTTCAAGGCCGGTGATCTGACGGTGAAGCAGGGAAGCAAGAATCGGGACGCGGCTTCCCAGTGCTTGCAGCGTCAGGCAGAGCTGATGATCGCGCCCTATCTGAAAGACGGTTTTTCCTTCCGGGGGGTCTGACATGCGGAGAATGGTTGAGAAAATCATTGCTCAGTACGGTACGGATATGCGGCTTACCAGCGGCACTGAGACGAAAACCGTCCGGGCTTTTTTCCGGGCGGTGAACGCCAAAAGCTGGCAGAGCATGGAAAGCGAGGCGACGCTCCTGGGAGAGATCTCCCGGGGGCAGTACGCCTACATCGGCCCCGTCGGCGCGCAGGTGCGGGAGGGGGATACGCTGACCCTTGGGGATAAGACGTATCTGTTCCGGCGGGCGGAGCTTTATTACTACCGCAATCAGCCGGTCTACCAGTGGGGGCTGTGCGTGGAGAAGGGTGTGAACGATACTTGGGCATCTCAATCCTAGAGCTGGTGCTGCGGCGGCTGCGGGAAGCAAAGTTCACGGCGGACGTGGCCTTCCCCGGGCAGAAGTTCCCGCAGATCACGAAGCCTGTGGCGGCGGTCCACATTGAGAAGGTGGACAGAGCAAACATGACGGTGACGGTGGAGGTCAACATCATCTGCCCCGCCGCCATGGGCGGCACCGCCTGCGAGGTGGAGGCCCTGCGGGCGACGGAAATTCTGCGCTGGTCGGGGGCCGTGTGCATACAGAACGGGTGCACCTACGACGGGATCAGTCAGGTGTACGTGGTGGCGATACTGGCGACCTTCACCTGTGTGACGGAGGCCAGCAAGTGCAGCCTCGGCCCCGGGTTCCGGGCGTACATCAACGACATCGTTCAGCCCAACGCCATCGCCTTTTCCGAGGAAGAGGTGTCGGGGGTTCAAGCGGAGTACGTAATGGGGGAGTCGGCTCCGGCGGGGGCCAGTCAGGGAAGCAGCCTGTGGTACATCCAGCTGGAGGAGCTGTTCCCCGCCGGTACGCCGGAAAAGGCGGAGCCGGTGGGCGCATTTACGCTGGAGATCTCCACGGACGTCAAGACGGAGCTGTATTATCACTGCCGGTGGACATCCGTCAAGCGGGAATTTTCCAGAGAGGGCCTGCGGAAGACCCGGAAGGGCATCGCCATGCTGCGGCAGGAGCAGGAGGACGAGTAAATGGACAAGCTCAAGTACAAGACCTTTGTCTGGCCCCACAATCCCACGGTGTACAAGGAGGAATATCTCCGGGAACCCCAATACTACAAGGGGGACGATGGGGAATACTACTTTGACGCCATGGGGGACGAAAAGCTGACCATCACCGGCACTGGGGCATTCTTCGGCGACGACGCCTTTGTCCAGTTCAAGAAGCTGGCGAAGCTTTTTAAGGAGACGACACCGGGGAATCTGGAGCATCCCATCTGGGGTATCCGGTACTGCTACCTTACCGGGCTGGAAATGACCCAGGAGCCGAAGGACAACTACGTCAGCTACCGTTTTACCTTCACCGGCGCGCAGACAAACGGCGTGGTGCCGAGGTAACGGCAAAAGACGCTTTACGGTAAAAATCCCACGCGGCCTTGCGGCTGCGTGGGATTTTTGTTTGCTCGGAAGATTCTGATTATTCCAGCTCGAACGCGCCGGTGTAGAGCTGATAGTAGGTGCCCTTCTGGGCGATCAGGTCTTCGTGGGTGCCGCGCTCGATGATGCGGCCATGGTCGAGAACCATGATGCAATCGGAGTTCATGACCGTGCTCAGACGGTGGGCGATCACGAAGGTGGTGCGGCCCTTCATCAGGGCGTCCATGCCGTCCTGCACCAGCTTTTCCGTGCGGGTGTCGATGGAGGAGGTCGCCTCGTCCAGAATCAGCATGGGGGGCAGGCAGAGCATCACGCGGGCGATGCAGAGCAGCTGCTTCTGGCCCTGACTGATGTTGCCGCCGTCCTCGGCGATAACGGTGTCGTAGCCCTCGGGCAGGCGGCGGATAAAGCTGTCTGCATGGGCGGCTTTGGCTGCTGCCACGATCTCTTCAAGGCTTGCATCCGGCTTGCCGTAGGCAATGTTTTCCCGCACGGTACCGGCCCGCAGCCATGTATCCTGCAGCACCATGCCGTAGCTGCCGCGCAGGGAAGCGCGGGTCACATCCCGGATGTCGGTGCCGGACACCTTGATGGAACCGCCGTTCACATCATAGAAGCGCATGAGCAGGTTGATGAGGGTGGTCTTGCCGCAGCCGGTAGGGCCGACGATGGCAATGCGCTGGCCGGGCTTTACGTCGAGGAAAAGGCCCTCGATCAGCGGGCGGTCGGGCAGGTAGCGGAAGGAAACATCCTCCAGCTGCACATGGCCGTCCGGCTGCAGCACGGAGGCGTTCTCGACTTCCGGCACCTGATCGTCGGCATCCAGCAGCTCAAACACGCGGGCGGCGCAGGCCAGAGCATTCTGCAGCTCGGTGACTACACCGGAAATTTCATTGAAGGGCTTGGTGTACTGGTTGGCATAGCTCAAAAACACGCTCAGCTGGCCGATGGTGATGCCGCCCCGCACCGCGTACACGGCACCCACAAGGCCCACGCCTGCGTACACGATGTTATTCACAAAGCGGGTGGCGGGGTTGGTCAGGCTGGAAAAGAAGATGGCCTTCAGGCTCACGTCCTGCAGACGGCCATTCACCTCGTCAAAGGCGGTAAGGCTCTCGGCCTCGTGGCCGAAGGCCTGCACCACCTTCTGGCCCTCGATCATCTCGTTGACCAGCGCGGTCTGCTCGCCGCGCACGGCGCTCTGGCTCTGGAAGTAACCATAGCTGCGCTTGGCAAGGAAGCTTGCCACCACGAGGCTCAGCGGGGTGATGCACACCACCACCAGCGTGATGGGCACATTCTCGCTGAGCATGAACAGCAGGGTGCCGAGGATGGTCAGAACGCCGCTGAACAGCTGTGTAAAGCCCATCAGCAGGCCGTCCGCAAAGGTATCCACATCGGCCACCATGCGGCTGACGATATCGCCGGAGGGGTGGCTGTCGAGGTAGGAAAGCGGCAGGGTCTGAATTTTGCGCAGGGCTTCGTTGCGCAGGTCGCGGCTGACAAGGAAGGTGATGCGGTTGTTGCACACGCTCAGCAGCCACTGCGCAAGAGCGGCCACACCGGCAACCACCAACACCTCGATGATAATGCGCATCACACCGCCAAAATCTACGGCACCCTTGCCCAGCATCATATCAATGGCGCTGCCGCAGAGGATGGGGATATACAGCTGGGCAGCCACGCTCACAGCGGCCACGATCAGACTGCACACCACAAAAAAGCCGTAAGGGCGGATCTTTTCCAGCACCCGCCGAAGCGTTGCGTTGCGCTGTTCCGGGGTCAGCTTACTCTTTGCTTTTGCACTCATTTCTGCGCATCCCCTTTCTTGAACTGGCTCTCGTAGATCTCCTCGTAGACGGGGCAGGTCTGGCGCAGCTGGTCGTGGGTGCCGATACCCACCAGATGGCCGTCGTCCAGCACCAGAATTTGATCCGCGTGCTGCAGGCTGGCGGCACGCTGGCTCACGATGAACACGGTCAGGCTGCCGGGCAGAGCAGCCAGTGCCTTGCGCAGGGCGGCATCGGTGGCGTAGTCCAGTGCGCTGGCGCTGTCGTCAAGGATCAGAATTTCCGGCTTGCCCACAAGGGCGCGGGCGATGGTCAGGCGCTGCTTCTGTCCGCCGGACAGGTTGCGACCGCCCTGCTCCACAGGCTCGTCCAGCCCAAGGGGCTTGGCTTTGACGAACTCCGCAGCCTGTGCTGTTTCCAGTGCGGCCCACAGGTCCGCATCGGTGGCATTCTTGTTGCCCCACAGCAGGTTGGAGCGGATGGTGCCGCCAAAGAGCTGGGCCTTCTGCATGACCATGGCTGCCTTGCTGCGCAGTTCTTCGCGGGGATAGTTCCGGGCATCGCGGCCCATGATCTCCACCGTGCCCTCGGTGGCATCGTAGAAGCGGGGGATCAGGTTGACAAGGCTGGATTTGCCGCTGCCGGTACCGCCGATGACACCAATGGTCTGGCCGCGCTTTGCAGTGAAGCTGATGTCGGAAAGGCTGGGTGCACCGGCACCCGCATAGGTCAGGCTTACATGCTCAAAGCGCACAGCATCGCCGGATTTTTCGGCGGGCACCTCGCCCAGAAGCTTTTCCGGGAAGGCCATGCCGGGCGTGGTGTCCAGCACAGCCTGCACGCGGCCTGCGCAGGCCAGCGCCTTGCTCACCTGCACGATCAGGTTTGCCAGCTTGACCAGCTCCACAAGGATCTGGTTCATGTAGTTCACCAGCGCAATCACGTCGCCGGAAGCCATGCCACCCACATTGATCTCAATGCTGCCCACATATAGCAGCGCCACAATGGCAATGTTGATGAGCACATAGGTCAGCGGGTTCATCAGGGCAGAGATATGGCCTACATGGAGCTGCATCTTGGTCAGCAGGTCGTTGGCATTCTCAAAGCGCTCTACCTCGCTCTTTTCCTTATCAAAGGCGCGCACCACGCGCACGCCGGTCAGGTTTTCGCGGGTCAGGCCCAGCACCCGGTCAAGGCGATTCTGTACCGTCTTGTACAGGGGCCGGGTAGCAGCCATGATGCCGAACACCACCACGCTCAGCAGCGGGATGGTCACTACAAAGATCAGCGCTGCACGGGAATTCACCGTAAAGGCCATGACCATGGCACCGATCACCACGAACGGGCTGCGCAGGAACAGGCGTAAAAACAGGTTCAGGCCGCTCTGCACCTGATTCACGTCGCTGGTCATACGGGTGATCAGGGTGCTGGTGCCGAGGGTGTCCATCTCGGTAAAGCTCAGGGTCTGGATGTGCTCAAACAGGGCGTGGCGCAGAGCTGTGGAATAGCCCACGGCCGCCTTTGCGGAAAAATACTGTGCCGTCAGGCTGCAGGCAAGGCCGATCATGGCCAGCAGCAGCAAAATGCCGCACCGCACAAGAATATAGTGGAAGTCGTGGGCGGCAATGCCGATGTTCACGATATCCGCCATGACCAGCGGCACGAACAGGTCGAACGTGGCTTCCAGCATCTTGAAAAGGGGCGCAAGCACGCTCTCGCGCTTGTAGTCCTTCAGATAGCCTAGCATCTTGTTCAAGGCGATACTCCTTCTTTCTTGCTTTCTTGCATTATAAGGTTTATGAAATCCTACTTATTATAGCGTACAAAAACTTAAAAAGCCATAGAAAATGTTTTTATTGCAAAAGTGTGCTGAAAACCGCCGGGCAAAATGCCGAAAACGGTTGAAACCAGGGTGGGGGTATGCTACAATGATTTTAAATATTGCACAAAAGGGGAAACAGGAATGCTGATAAGTTTGGTCGTTCCGTGCTACAATGAGGAAGAATCACTTCCCATTTTTTATAAAGAGGCCAGCAAGATCGCACAGCAGATGGGAATATCCCACGGAGCAGATTTTGAGTTCATCTTTGTGGATGACGGCTCAAAAGACCGCACACTGCAGATCGCGCGGGAATTGCACCGGAAAGATGCCCGTGTGCGGTACATCTCCTTCAGCCGGAACTTTGGCAAGGAAGCAGGCATTTATGCCGGATTAAAAGCGGCAAAGGGCGATTATGTAGCAACGATGGATGCGGATCTGCAGGACCCGCCCTCGCTGCTGCCGGAAATGCTGGAGCTGCTGCTCTCCGGCGAATATGACTGCGCGGCCACCCGCCGCACGACACGCGAGGGTGAACCGCCCGTTCGCAGCTGGTTTGCCAAAAAGTTTTATCAGATCATCAATAAGCTCTCGGATACAGAGATCGTGGATGGAGCAAGAGACTTCCGCCTGATGAGCCGCAAAATGACTGATGCCGTGCTGAGCATGGCGGAATATAACCGCTTCAGCAAGGGCATTTTCAGCTGGGTCGGCTTTAAAACAAAGTGGATCGACTACAAAAACGTAGAGCGTGTGGCGGGCACAACAAAGTGGAACTTCTGGGGTCTGCTCAAATATTCGATCGAAGGCATTGTGGGCTTTTCCACAGCTCCACTGCTGATGGCGGCGGGCCTTGGCCTTGCCTTTTGCGTATTGGCGTTTGTAGGCATCATAATCGTGGTGGTGCGTGCACTGATGTTCGGCGACCCTACTTCCGGCTGGCCGAGCCTTGTCTGCATTATCCTTTTGTGCAGTGGTGTGCAGCTGCTGTGTACGGGCATTGCGGGCGAGTACCTTGCCAAAACATATCTTGAAACAAAGCACAGACCGATCTATATTGCTGCTGAGACCGAAGAAGATCTGGACGCGGAATAAGGCGTTTCAGGAAAAATGTATTTTTAACGGGGTGCCAGAAGAAGCTGATCTGGCACCCCGCTTTTTTTGAGCAGGGAAAAATGGATACATACAGATAGGCGTTGTACCCAAAGCCATTTCCTGCTATACTAAAAATTGACTAGAAATTGGAAGAATGGTGAGCAGATGGCAAAAAGACAAGACGGCGGCATCCGGCTGCGCCCGGTGGGCACCCGCAAGCATCGGCAGAACGCTCCGGCCTACAGCCCGGCGGGCACCGGCTGCCCGGCCTTTGAGCAGGCAGTGGAAAATTTATATAAAGGCCAGAACGAAGAAAGCTTCTGGACGCTGATGGGCGCTTTGAACTATGCACTGGAAATGGAGACCCATGTTCTGGTGCCGCTGCGCACGGCACTGACGGTGCACAACACGCCTGCACCGTGGACGGAGCATCCGGTGCCCACGGCAAAGGCTAAGGACCTGCAGCTGTGGACCCTGCGCAACGAGAAGGGCCGCACATGGCTGCCTATGTTCACCTCTGCAGCTGCGGCCTGCGCTGACCGCAGCACTTCTGCCCGGCCAATGGCAGATTACACCCTGCAGGATGCCATGGAGCTGGCCCTTTCCACTGAGGGGATCGACGGCGTGGTGCTGGACCCGTGGAGCCACTCGGCTACGCTGGACGGCGCTCTGCTCAACGGTTTGCTGCACGCGGGCCATACGCCGGAAGACCCCGGTGATGAGAAAGCGGATGCCGGAAAGGAAGCCGCCCGCAAGGGCAACTGGGCGCAGGCTGTGGAATACTTTGAAAAAGCAGCCGAGCTTGGCAGCGCCATGGGACTTGCCCTGCTGGCAGACTGTATTTATAAGGGCCGCGGCACCCGCACGAACCGTGCCAAGGCCCGCCGCATGTGGAAGGAAGCAGCGGACAGCGGCGAGATCTTATCCAACATTGCACTGGGCGATGACTGCGCTGCCCGGGGCGACAATGGCCGGGCACTTTTGTATTACCGCCGTGCCCGCTCCAACGCAGCCCATATGCCGGATATCGAGTACACTCCGCAGGTGTGCCTGCGTGTGGCCCAGACCGAAACGCGCTACACCAGCCGCAAAAAGGCGCTGGTACTGGCCGCAGAAGCAAGGCAGGGCTTTGCCATCAAGGCCCGTGAGCACGAGCCGGACGCAGAGCAGTGGCTGGCCGAAGCCGACCAGCTCATCCGGGAACTGACCAGTGAACTGCCTGCCCGAGCCACAGCTTACGACATGGAATCTTTACAATTGGACTAAAAAATCGTCATATCGGGACGGTAAGATATACTCGGAAATGATTTGAAGAGCTGCGCCCAAGATGCACAGCACCGGAGAGGAAACAGACAGTATGAGCAAAGTAATCGGCATCGATCTCGGCACGACCAATTCCTGCGTGGCAGTGGTGGAGGGCGGCAAGCCCGTGGTCATCACCAATGCGGAGGGTGAGCGCACCACCCCCAGCGTTGTGGCCTTCACGAAGGACGGTGAACGTCTGGTGGGCGGTGCGGCCAAGCGACAGATCGCCACAAATTCCGGGCGCACCATCTCCAGCATCAAGCGCCATATGGGCAGTGACTACCGGGTGCACATCGACGGCAAAGACCTGACCCCGCAGGAGATCAGCGCCATGATTTTGGCCAAGATCCGCCGCGATGCCGAGAGCTATCTGGGCGAGCCGGTGACCGAAGCGGTCATCACGGTGCCCGCCTACTTCGACGACAGCCAGCGCAAGGCTACGCAGGATGCAGGCCGCATTGCAGGCCTGAACGTGCTGCGCATCATCAACGAGCCTACTGCTGCCGCTGTGGCCTATGGTTTGGATAACGAAGTGGCGCAGAAGATCCTCGTCTACGACCTCGGCGGCGGCACCTTTGATGTGTCCATCATCGAGATCGAGGACGGGACCTTTACGGTGCTTGCCACCGGCGGCGACACCCATCTGGGCGGTGACGACTTCGATCAGCGCATCGTGGAATATGCCGTGGCCGAGTTCAAAAAGTCGGATCGCATCGACCTCTCCCGCGACCCGGCAGCTATGGGCCGGCTGAAAGAGGAAGCCGAAAAGGCAAAGAAGGAGCTTTCTGCCGCGCCGTCGGCACAGCTGAACCTGCCCTTTATCGCAGTGGGCAAGGACGGCCCTCACCACTTGGATATCTCGCTTTCCCGCCCGCAGTTCGAAATGATGACCGGCGACCTGCTGGCCCGCACAGTGGCTCCCGTGCAGAATGCGCTGCGGGATGCAGGCATTTCTGCCAGCCAGCTGGGCAAGGTGCTGCTGGTGGGCGGCAGCACCCGGATGCCTGCGGTGGAGCGTCAGGTGAAGGAGCTGCTGGGCTGCGAACCCAGCCACAGCCTGAACCCGGACGAGTGTGTTGCCATGGGTGCGGCTGTGCAGGGCGGT
>OGOJ01001804.1_pt1 | contig 14815 bp, 8 predicted proteins | sample 1552601 | NCBI WGS metagenome assembly OGOJ01 (sample SAMEA2580184, study PRJEB22360) | human gut metagenome | biome: human gut; feature: human-associated habitat; material: faeces | place: Denmark | collected 2008/2010
GCTCCAGCAGGTGCTTGCACCTGCACCCAAATCCGCTATCATTTATGGTAGCGGATTTTTTTGTCACCGCCTATGGGTACGATACGCTGGGAAAGGTACGATGTTCGCCGTGACGAGCATCTCCCACCACAGCTTTTTTATATAACAAACCAAGACACCGCTCCTATACTTTGCGCATAAATCGTACAAAGCAGGACGTGTCCCTGCACCCAGATCCGCTATCATTTATGGTAGCGGATTTTTTTGTCGCCTCCCATGGGTACGATACCCTACACACAAAAAACACCGCCCGAACTCCTCGGACGGTGTTATATTTTTATCTCGTATTACAGATTTGTATACTCCATAAGGCTCTTATCCACCTCACGGGCAACATCTCTGCCCTCTCTGATAGCCCATACTACAAGTGACTGTCCTCTGCGCACGTCGCCTGCGGCAAAGATGTTCTTCACGTTGGTCTGATGTGTGCCGTCGGCTGTTGCGATATTCGTTCTGCCGTCTACCTCAACGCCAAAAGCCTTTGTGAGATAGCTTTCAGATCCCAGAAAGCCTGCCGCAATAAGAACAAGTTCGGCCTCTACCTTGTATTCGCTACCCTCAACTGGCTTCATTATCGTTCTGCCTGACTTAGGGTCTTTCTCTGGGGAGAGCTTTACAAGCACTGCACCCTTAAGATTGCCCTTTTTGTCTTTGAGAAACTCCTTGACAGTTGTCTGATAAACTCTTGGGTCATGACCGAACACACCGATAGCTTCTTCCTGACCATAATCTGTCTTGCAGACCATTGGCCACTGCGGCCATGGGTTGTTCTCGGCTCTCGTATCAGGAAGCTTTGGCATCATTTCAAGCTGCAAAACGCTCTTTGCGCCATGTCTTACGCTTGTACCAACGCAGTCATTTCCTGTATCTCCGCCACCTATTACCATGACGTTCTTGCCCTTTGCGGAAATGTGGTTTTTATCCGTAAGACCGCCGTTCAGCAGCGCCTTAGTTGTGGATTTCAGAAAATCCACTGCAAAATAGATACCCTTTGCATCTCTGCCCTCGGCTTTGATATCTCTAGGGTTTGAAGCACCACAACAAAGTATTACTCTGTCGAAGTCCTTGAGAAGCTCAGCCGCTGTGATATCCTTGCCCACATTAACGCCTGTGCGGAACTCGATGCCCTCTTCTTTCATTATGTTTATCTTGCGCTCGATTATCTGCTTTTCAAGCTTCATGTTCGGTATGCCGTACATAAGCAGACCGCCCACTCTGTCCTCACGCTCGAAAACTGTTACACTGTGACCTCTCTGATTGAGCTGGTCAGCGGCAGCAAGACCTGACGGGCCTGAGCCTATAACAGCGATAGTCTTTCCTGTTCTTACCTTTGGCACTCTTGCTGAAGCATATCCGCAGGCATAGGCATTTTCGATAATGCCGTATTCGTTAGCCTTTGTGGTAACAGCGTCGCCATTAGCTCCGCAGGTGCAGGCTTTTTCGCAAAGTGCAGGACAAACTCTTGATGTGAACTCAGGAAAATTGTTCGTCATATGAAGTCTATAATATGCCTGCTCCCAGTTGCCCTTGTATATAAGGTCGTTCCATTCAGGGATAAGATTGTTAAGCGGACAGCCTGAAAATGCGTTGCCTATCTTCATTCCTGCCTGACAGAACGGCACACCGCAGTCCATACATCTTGCTCCCTGCTTCTGCTGCTCCTCCTTTGAAAGAGGAGTGTGAAATTCATTAAAATTCTTTATACGTTCCTCAACGGAGAACGCTGCTGCGTCCTCACGCTTATAGTCCATAAAACCAGTTGGCTTTCCCATATCTCAACTATACTTGCTTTCACGGCAAGTATATCCTCCTTTCGATTTTAAAAGTACAATATCTCATGTGCGCAGGCTTACTGCTTGCCGTTGATGATCTGATAGAATGCTTCTATCTGCGCCTGATCGCTGCTCATACCCTTTTCTTCCATTGAAGCTATAGCAGACATCATCTTCTTGTAATCGTGAGGGATTATCTTCTTGAACTTAGGCAGATATTCCTCAAAGTTATCAAGAATACGCTTGCCCTTTTCAGAGCCTGTTGCGTCAACGTGCTGCTGGATAAGGTCTTTGAGCTGAATGATATCGTACTTCTCCTTGACCTCAGAGAAAAGTACCATTTCCTTGTTGAGTCTTGTGTAAAGGTGTCTGTCCTCGTCAAGAACGTAAGCTACACCGCCCGACATACCTGCCGCAAAGTTTTTGCCCGTCTTGCCGATAACTACCACACAGCCGCCTGTCATATACTCACAGCCGTGGTCGCCAACGCCCTCCACAACGGCGGTGGCACCGCTGTTGCGCACGGCGAAGCGCTCACCGGCCACGCCGGAAATGAACGCCTTGCCGCTGGTAGCACCGTACAGGGCCACGTTGCCGGTGATAATGTTCTCCTCGGGCTTGAACGTGATGCCCTTGGGCGGGCGCACGACGATCTTGCCGCCGGACAGGCCCTTGCCCATGTAGTCGTTGCAGTCGCCCACAAGGTCCAGCGTCAGGCCGTTGGGGATGAAGGCACCAAAGCTCTGGCCGCCTGCACCCACACAGTGGGCGGTGTAAACATCATCCGGCAGGCTGTTGCCGTATTTGCGGGTGATCTCGCTGCCAAAGATGGCACCAAAGGCGCGGTCGGTGTTGGAGACATCCAGCGTCACGCTCTGGGCATTCTTGCTGCTGAGCTTGAACTTCTTCATCAGCACCTTCATATCGAGGGTGTTTTCCAGATGGAAGTCGTAGGTGTCCTCCTTCACGAAGTGAACATTGCTGTTCTCGATGGCAGGGTTGTGCAGGATGCAGTCGAGATCCATCTTGGAAGCGCGGCTGCCGGGTGCGGCAGGCTTGACCTTGAGCAGGTCGGTGCGGCCCACCAGTTCATCGATGGTGCGCACGCCCAGCTTTGCCATGTACTCGCGCAGCTCCTCGGCCACAAAGGTGAGGTAGTTGATGATGTATTCCGGCTTGCCCTTGAAGTTCTTGCGCAGCTCCGGGTTCTGGGTGCAGATGCCCATGGGGCAGGTATCCAGATTGCACACACGCATCATCACGCAGCCCTCGGCCATCAGCAGGGTAGTGCCGAAGCCGAACTCCTCTGCGCCCAGCATACAGCTGATGGCAACATCGCGGCCGGAGAGCAGCTTGGAGTCGCTCTCGATGCGCACGCGGGTGCGCAGGCCGTTCAGGATCAGGGTCTGATGGGTCTCGGCGATGCCCAGCTCCCACGGCAGGCCAGCGTGCTTGATGGAAGTACGCGGTGCTGCACCGGTGCCGCCGTCGTAGCCGGACACCAGAATGACCTGTGCGCCGCCCTTGGCAACACCGGCCGCAATGGTGCCAACGCCGGCCTCACTGACCAGCTTGACATTGATGTTGGCGCTGCGGTTGGCGTTTTTCAAATCGTAGATCAGCTCTGCCAGATCCTCGATGGAGTAGATATCGTGGTGGGGCGGGGGAGAGATCAGGCCCACGCCGGTGGTGCTGTGGCGGGTCTTGGCGATCCACGGGTACACCTTGGCACCGGGCAGGTTGCCGCCCTCGCCGGGCTTTGCGCCCTGTGCCAGCTTGATCTGGATCTCCTCGGCGGACACCAGATACTTGCTGGTGACGCCGAAGCGGGCGGAAGCCACCTGCTTGATCTTGGAATTGCTCTCGCTGTGGTAGCGCTCTTCGGGTTCGCCGCCCTCGCCGGTGTTGCTGCGGCCGCCCAGACGGTTCAGGGCGATGGCAATGGTCTCATGGGCTTCGCTGCTCAGGGCACCGTAGCTCATGGCTGCACCCTTGAACCGCTTGACGATGGAGCTTACCGGCTCCACCTCTTCCAGCGGGATGCCGCCGTCAGGAGCATAGTTGAAGTCCAGCAGGCTGCGCAGATGCACGCCGTCAGCACCCATATTGTCCACGGTACTGGTGAACTGCTTGAAAGCCGAGTAGTCGTTCGTCCAGCAGGCTTTCTGGAACAGGTGGATGGTCTGGGGGTTGAACAGGTGTTCTTCCTTGCCGCTGCGGAACTTGTGTGCGCCGCTGTCGGCCAGCTCCATGTTGATGTCCAGACCCAGCGGGTCGAAGGCTGCGTTGTGCTGGGCTTCCACATCGGCCTGAATGTCCGAAAGGGTAATGCCGCCCACACGGCTCACCGTGCCGGTGAAGTATTTGTCGATGACATCCTTGGAGATGCCCACAGCCTCAAAGATCTGGCTGCTCTGGTAGCTCTGGATGGTGGAAATGCCCATCTTGGAGGCAATCTTCACAATGCCGCTGAGGATGGCGTTGTCGTAGTCCTCCACGGCTGCATAGTAATCTTTGTCCAGCAGGCCTTCGTCGATGAGCTGGCCGATGGTCTCATGTGCCAGATAGGGGTTGATGGCGCAGGCGCCGTAGCCCAGCAGAGCGGCAAAGTGGTGCACCTCGCGCGGCTCTGCACTTTCCAGGATCAGGGCCAGTGCGGTGCTCTTTTTGGTGCGGATCAGGTACTGCGAAACCGCGGAAACTGCCAGCAGGCTGGGAATGGTCACGTGGTATTCATCCACATCGCGGTCAGAAAGGATGATGATGTTTGCACCATCCTTGTAGGCGCGGTCGACCTCCAGAAATACACGGTCGATGGCCTTTTCCAGACTGGTATTCTTATAGTAGTTGATGGACACCGTGGCTACCTTGAAGCCGGGCACGTTCATGTATTTGATCTTGAGCAGGTCGGTGCTGGTCAGGATGGGGTTGTGCACCTTGAGCACCTTGCAGTTCTCGGGCTTGTCCTCCAGCAGGTTGCCGTGTGCGCCAATATACACGCTGGTGGAAGTGACCACCTTTTCGCGGATGGCATCGATGGGCGGGTTGGTGACCTGCGCAAAGCGCTGTTTGAAGTAATTGAACAGCGGCGGATGCTGGTTGCTCAGCACAGCAAGCGGGGTGTCGGTGCCCATAGCGCCGGAAGGCTCTGCGCCTGCCCGTGCCATGGAGAGGATCATGGTGTTCACATCCTCATACTTATAGCCGAACACCTTCTGCAGGCGGGTGAGCTGATCGCCGGTGTAGCTTTCCACCTTCACGTTGGGAATTTTCAGCCTGGCCAGCTCCACAAGGTTGCGGTCGATCCACTCGCCGTAAGGCTCACGGCTGGCGTAGAACTCCTTGAGCTTTTCGTCGTCCACCACTTCGCCCTTCACGGTGTCCACCAGCAGCATTTTGCCGGGGCGCAGACGATCCTTGACCAAAATATTATCCGGCTCGCATTCCAACACACCCACCTCGGAGGACAGGATCATGCGGCCGTCCTTGGTGATGTAATAGCGGCTGGGGCGCAGACCGTTGCGGTCCAGCACAGCGCCCATCACGTCGCCGTCCGAGAAGAGGATGGCAGCGGGGCCATCCCAAGGCTCCAGCATAGTGGCATAATACTGGTAGAAATCGCGCTTTTTCTGGCTGATGTTCTTGTTGTTCTCCCACGGCTCGGGAATGGTGATCATCACGGCCAGCGGCAGATCCATGCCGTTCATCACCATGAATTCCAGCGCGTTGTCCAGCATGGCGGAGTCCGAGCCGGAGGTGTTGATGATGGGCAGGATCTTGTTCATGTCGTCCTGCAGGATGGGGCTCTCGATGCTCTCCTCACGGGCCAGCATGGCATCGGTGTTGCCCTTGATGGTGTTGATCTCGCCGTTGTGCAGGATGAAGCGGTTGGGGTGTGCGCGCATCCAGCTGGGGTTGGTGTTGGTGGAGAAGCGGCTGTGCACCATGCCGATGGCAGACTCGTAATCGGGGTCCTGCAGGTCGGTATAGAACAGGCGCAGGTCGTGCACAAGGAACATGCCCTTGTACACGATGGTGCGGCTGGACAGGCTGGGCACATAGGTGCCGTTGCTGGCCTGCTCGAACACGCGGCGCACAATGTACAGCTTGCGGTCAAAATCGATGCCCTTGCTCACCTTGGCGGGCTTTTTGATGAAGCACTGCCAGATAGCAGGCATACAGTCGCGGGCTTTCTGGCCCACGGCATCCGGATTCACGGGAACCTTGCGCCATGCCAGAAATTCGAGGCCTTCCTTGCGGGTGACCACCTCGAACAGCTTCATGGCCTGCGCACGCAGGTGTTCACTCTGGGGGAAGAAGAACATGCCCACACCGTACTCGCGCTCGTTGCCAAGGTTGATGTTCAGTTCTTCGGCCACCTTGGAGAAGAACTTGTGGCTGATCTGCAGCAAAATGCCCACACCGTCGCCGGTCTTGCCCTCGGCATCCTTGCCGGCACGGTGTTCCAGCCGTTCCACAATAGCCAGTGCATCGTCCACGGTCTGGTGGCTTTTGCGGCCCTTGATATCCACCACAGCGCCAATGCCGCAGGCATCGTGCTCAAACTGTGGATCGTACAGACCAAGGGTGTTTTTCTGCTCTGTAAAGTTTTCCATAGACTTTCCCATCCTTATCTAAAATCCTCACCGGTGCGGCACCCTCCGCATTTTGACAAAAAAGAAAAGCGCCCCGCAAGGGCATACTTTACCCTTGCAGAACGCCTTTGTTCCGGTAACTATTATTATACTGAACGCTGAAAAATCTTCAAGTGACAGCTGCACCAAATATAACAACAGCTTTCCACTGCTTCTTGTGCGAAACGCCGCGTATGGCGGTCAGTTGTAGCTATAGTGAGAACAGTGCAGGCTCAATGTCTGCCCAGAATGGCCTGCAGGTCATTTTCCGGCGTTGTTACGGCTTTTAAATCGTACTTTTGCTGCAGGGCAGCCACAACGACCGGCGAGAGGAACGGGGGCAGGGTAGGCCCCAGCCGGATGTTCCGGATGCCCAGCGCCAGCAGCGCGATGAGGATGCACACGGCCTTCTGCTCAAACCAGCACAGCACCAGCGAGAGGGGCAGGTCGTTGACGCCGCAGCCAAAGGCGTCGGCCAGCGCCAATGCGATGCGGATGGCGCTGTAGGCGTCGTTGCACTGGCCCACGTCCAGGATGCGGGGCAGGCCGGTGCCCGGCACGGTGCCAAGGGGCAGGTCGTTCAGGCGGAACTTGCCGCAGGCCAGGGTCAGCAGGATGGTGTCGGGCGGGGTAAGGCGGGCAAACTCGGTGTAGTAGCGGCGGCTGGGCCGGGTGCCGTCGCAGCCGCCCACCAGAAAGAAGTGCCGCAGCTTACCGTCCCGCACCGCCTGCACGATCTCGTCCGCGTGCTGCAGCACGGCGGTGCGGGCAAAACCGGTGGTCACCGTGGAGCCGCCGTTCAGGCCGGGCAGCAGGGTGTCCTGCGCGTAGCCGCCCAGCTCCAGCGCCTTTTCGATCACCGGGGAAAAGTCGCGCCCTTCGTCGATGTGGGGCACGCCGGGGTAAGCCACCACCGAGGTGGTGAACACCCGGTCGGCGTAGCTGGCGCGCAGGGGCATGATGCAGTTGGTGGTGAACAGGATGGGCGCGGGGATGTCCTCGAACTCCCGCTGCTGGTTCTGCCATGCGGTGCCAAAGTTGCCCTTGAGGTGGGGGTAGCGGCGCTTCAGCTCCGGGTAGCCGTGGGCGGGCAGCATCTCCGAGTGGGTGTAGACGTTGACGCCCCGGCCTGCGGTCTGTTCCAGCAGCTGCTGTGCGTCGTAGAGGTCGTGGCCGGAAATCACGATGAACGGCCCCTTTTCAATGGTCAGGGGCACCTGCACCGGTTCCGGATCGCCAAACGCGCCGGTGTTGGCCGCGTCCAGCAGCTCCATGCAGCGGTAGCTGGCTTCTCCTGTGGCCTGCACCAGCTGCCACAGGGCGTCGGTGGTCTGGCCGGGGTCGCCCACGGCCTGCAGGGCGGTACAGAAGAACCGGTCCAGCTCCGGGTCGATGCGGCCCAGCACCCGGGCGTGGTAGTTGTAGGCGGCCATGCCCCGCAGGCTGAACAGCACAAAGCATTTCAGGCTGCGCCGGTCGGCGTCCGGTTCCCGCCAGAGAGCCTGCATGTCGTAGTCCGGGCCGGTGCCGGGGCTGGCGTCGTGCACCCGGCGGGTCAGCGCGTCCACGGCGGCGGGGTCAAAGTTCACGTTGGTAATGGTGGTGAACAGCCCCTGCATCAGCAGCCGGGCCTGTTCCGGGGTCGGGCCGCGCCCCGCCGCGATGAGCTGCCCGGCAAACGCGATGAGCGCCCCGGTGAGCCGGTCCTGTGCGGCGGCTGTCTCGGCCGACTTGCCGCACACCCCCGCTGCGCCGGTGCAGGCGGTGCAGCCCGCCGCCTGCTCACACTGAAAACAAAACATCTGCTCGTCCATACAAAACTCCCTTTCTGCCATAAGATACTGCCAGTGTGGGCAGAGCGGGGCGGGGTTATACCCAAAAAGAGCCGCACCCCTGCGGGCGCGGCTCTGGTCGTGTGGGTCAGTAATCCAGCGGGAGATAGAGACAGATGCATTTATCCTCCCCGTGAGAAGGGCTGAACGTGATGTCGGCGTCCAGGTCCTCGAAGTCGTGGTGGCGGTACAGGCGTTCGCCTGCCTCGGAGGAGGCCAGTGTGACGAACGACACGCCCACCTGCTGGCTGCGGATGGCTTCAATGCGGCTCAGGCATTCCTCCAACAGGACATCGCCCCAGTACAGGTGGATGCCGTTGGGAGTGGTTGCCTGCAGCTGATGCTGGAATTTTTCGTCAATGGCAAAATAACCGATGTGGATGGTGCCGCCGATCTTGTAGCGGACATCACCCTCGATCTCGTCCAGCGAGCCGCAGCTGAGATTGTAGTAACCGACGATGCTCTCGGCATTTTCGGTGAGAAACACAAAGGTCTTGCCGACCCCGGCATCCAGCGCATCCGGACTGCGCAGAAACTGGTTCAGATAGGAGTTCCCGCAGTCGAACTTGGCTGCAAGTTTCTGAAGCGCAGGGGTATAGGGTCGGACGTTCAGCATTTCCGGTTGACCTCGTGCACATGGTCCACGATCCCTCCGTCGGCCTTTTCTTCCACGGAGAACGTGTGTGTACGGCAGTAGTCCCGGATCTCCAGCGCTTCGCGGGAGGGCGTGCGCTTCTTCTGGATCTTTTTCCGGCTGCAGAACGTGCCATTGTAGGGAACCGTATAATTCACAAGACACACCTCCTGTCAGCATCAGTATAAACGATGGAACGTGGTTTGTCAAATACCAAAAAAGAGCCGCACCCCGCCGGGAAAAGCTCCCGGAGATGCGGCCAGCGAATAGATACAAAAAGAGCCGCGCTCTTGCGAACGCAGCTCTTGAAAATGCTTTGGAACAATTAGTAGGTGATGCCCTGTGCCATCATGGCGGTGGCCACCTTCAGGAAACCGGCGCAGTTTGCACCGACCATCAGGTTGCCCTCGGAACCGGCAGCGACGGAAGCGTCGTAGGAAGCGTGGAAGATGCCCTCCATGATGCCCTTCAGCTTGGCATCCACTTCCTCAAAGCTCCAGCTCAGACGCTCGGAGTTCTGGCTCATCTCCAGACCGGAGGTGGCCACGCCGCCTGCGTTGGAAGCCTTTGCAGGTCCGTACAGGATGCCGTTGGACAGGTAGACCTCGATGGCCTCCGGGGTGCTGGGCATGTTGGCGCCCTCGCACACGACGGTGCAGCCGCCCTTCACCAGAGCCTCAGCGGACTCCTTGTTGATCTCGTTCTGGGTTGCGCAGGGCAGGGCGATGTCGCAGGGGACAGTCCAGACCTTGGTGCAATCTGCAACATAGGTTACACCCTCGTGGGTCTCGGCGTACTCCTTGATACGGCCGCGGCGCACTTCCTTCAGATCCTTGACGTAGGCCAGATCGATGCCGTTGGGGTCGTAGACGTAGCCGTTGGAGTCGGACATGGTAACCACCTTGGCGCCCATCTGAGTAGCCTTTTCGCAGGCGTAGATGGCCACATTGCCGGAGCCGGAGATCACCACGGTCTTGCCCTGGAGGCTGTCGTTCCGCATGCACTTCAGGGCCTCAGCGGTAAAGTAGCACAGGCCGTAGCCGGTAGCCTCGGTACGAGCCAGAGAACCACCAAAGGTCAGGCCCTTGCCGGTGAGCATACCGCCCTGGAAGCTGTTGGTCAGACGCTTGTACTGGCCGAACAGATAGCCAACCTCACGGCCGCCCACGCCGATATCACCGGCAGGGCAGTCCACGAACTGGCCGATGTGGCGGTACAGCTCGGTCATGAAGCTCTGGCAGAAGCGCATGACTTCCATGTCGCTCTTGCCGTGGGGGTCGAAGTCAGAGCCGCCCTTGCCGCCGCCCATGGGCAGGGTGGTCAGGCTGTTCTTGAAGGTCTGCTCAAAGCCGAGGAACTTCAGGATGCCCTGATTGACAGAGGGATGGAAGCGCAGGCCGCCCTTGTAGGGGCCGATGGCGCTGTTGAACTGCACACGGTAGCCGCGGTTCACCTGAACCTTGCCCTGATCGTCAACCCAGGGCACACGGAAGGTGATGATGCGCTCCGGCTCGACCAGACGCTCGATCAGAGCGGCCTTCTCGTACTCAGGGTGCTTCTCCACAACGGGCTGGATGCTCTCCAGAACCTCGCGCACAGCCTGCAGGAACTCAGGTTCGTTGGCATTGCGCTTTTCCAGACCTTCGTAAACGCGCTTCAGGTATTCATTTGTCAGCATAGTAGAATACTCCTTTTCCCAATTACTCTATAAAATTTGAAAAAGACGAGACCGCCCAGCCCGCCGCACAGCGGACGCGCTGCTAAAATGCTTTGGGACGATCCCGGATTTCCGTTCTTACACACCGGCCTGCTTATGGCTGCAGACCGCTTTATTATTATAAAGCATTTCTGTGGGTTTGACAATAGAGAGAAAGCAGAAAATGCTTCAAAAAAACAGATGAAAAGTTGAGACCGCTTCACAAAACGAAAAATAAAAGAAAAAAACTGCACAGAACCTTGTTTTTTAAAGCGCTGACAGAACAAAAGAAATACGGAAAAGAACGTCTTTTCTCCATTTTGCTGCATTTCGCAGGCGCAGAAAGCCATATTTTCTGCAAACAAAAAGCCCTGCACCACGCAAACGGCACAGGGCAGAGAAACGATTTTTACTTCTTCAGCAGCTTTTCGCAGGCATCTGCGGCACCTTCCAGATATTCGCCGCCGTAGGTCTCGATCATACCGGCATCGGAAAGCGCAGCCAGCTGGGGATCGATGGGGCACTTGGCCAGCACGGGCAGGCCGTGCTTTGCAGCCACCTCATCCACATGGCTCTCGCCGAACACATTGATGTGCTTGCCGCAGTCGGGGCAGACGATGTAGCTCATGTTCTCCACGATGCCCAGCATGGGCACCTTCATCATCTCAGCCATGTTCACGGCCTTGGCCACGATCATGCTCACCAGCTCCTGCGGGCTTGCCACCACAACAATGCCGTCCACCGGCAGGCTCTGGAACACGGTCAGGGGCACATCACCGGTTCCCGGAGGCATGTCCACGAACAGAAAGTCCACATCCTTCCAGACCACATCGGTCCAGAACTGTTTGACGGCACCGGCGATCACCGGGCCGCGCCACACAACGGGGTCTTCCTCATTTTCCACCAGCAGATTGATGCTCATGACATCGATGCCCATGCGGCTCTGGATGGGCCAGCAGCCCTTGTCGTCGGCCATGGCACGGCCATGGATGCCGAACAGCTTGGGAATGGACGGGCCGGTGATGTCGGCATCCAGAATGCCGCAGTGGTAGCCGCGGCGTGCCATGGCGCAGGCCAGCAGGGCGCTGGTCATGCTCTTGCCAACGCCGCCCTTGCCGGACACAACGCCAATGACTTTTTTGACGCTGCTGTTGGGGTTGGGGGCATCGTGCTTGGGCGCTGCATCGCGGGAAGAACATGCTGCTCCACAGCTGGAGCAGTCATGGGTACATTCTTCGCTCATTCTCTTTTTGCGCACGGCTGGCTCAGAGGCATTGGCCGTGTGCTTCCTCCTTAAACAGAATACGGCCATATAAAAGCCGCCCCTTTACTATACCATAAAAGCGCTCAGGAAACAACCCGCCGCGCCGCTCTGCTTTTGCATATCCTGTTCCGCCGCTTCATATGCTGGAACCGGAACATTCCGGCAGGAGGTGCGCCATGCGGCAGAGCTATTTGAAAAATGCGGCGCTGCTCACCGGTTCAGACGTGGTGCTGCGGCTGGCCGGCATGGGCCTGCGCATCTGGCTGGCAAACGAGCTGGGCGGCGAGGGGATGGGCCTTTACCAGCTGGTGCTGGCGGTGTATTCACTGTTCGTCACGCTGGCAACGGCGGGCGTTTCGGTGGCGGCTACCCGGCTCATGGCCGAGGAACTCAGCGGCCCGGCTTCCGCCCATGGTGCAGCCCGCGGCATGCTGCGGCGTCTGCTGGCGGCAGGACTTGTGCTGGGGCTGTTTGCCGCTGCACTGCAGCTGGCAACAGCGGATCTTGCGGCCCGGTTGTGGCTTGGCGATGTCCGCGCCGTCGGTGCTTTGCGCGTTTCAGCGCTGGGAATGCCATGGATGGCAGTGTCTGCGGTGCTGCGCGGTTTTTTCATCGCCCGACGGCATGTAGCTCCCAATGTGTTCAGCCAGCTTACGGAGCAGACGGTGCGCATCGCGCTGGTGGCACTGGCGCTTACCCGCACCGAGGGCCTTGCGGTGGGCGTGCGCTGTATGCTGGTGCTGGGAGCTACCGCCGTCAGCGAAGCGGTGTCGGCGCTGTGCATGCTGGCCTTTTACCGGCGGGATGCCCGCAGTGCCTTTGCGGGGCAAAAAGCCGTCCGCCCGGCAGACCCTGCCCGCCGTCTGTGGGAGATCCTGTGGCCGGTGGAGGGCGGGCGGGTATTGGCAAGCGCCCTGCACACGGCGGAGAATATGCTGGTGCCCGCCTGCCTTGCGGTCTATCTGATCAACGCGGGCGGGCGCACCGCCGCGCTGGAGCAGTACGGAGAACTGAAAGGCATGGCTCTGCCGCTGCTTACGTTCCCATTTGGCCTGCTGGGCAGTCTTTCGGTGCTGCTGATGCCGGAGATCACGCAGGCTCATATTCTGGGCCAAACCGAACGGCTCAACGCACTTTTGAACCGGATGCTGCGGCTTACCGGCTATTTTTCCGCGCTGGCAGGGGTGCTGTTCTGGGTGTGGGGACGGCCGCTGGCACAGCTTTTGTACCAAAGTGCGGATGCCGGGTTTTATCTGGAAACGCTGGCTCCTGCCATGCCGCTGATGTATCTGGAAAGCATGGTGGACGGTGCCATGAAAGGGGTAGGAGAGCAGAAGGCGGCCTTCCGCTACAGCGTGTGGGATTCCATCCTGCGCATTGGCGGGGTGGTGGCGCTGCTGCCGCGCTTTGGCATGAAGGGCTTTTTGGCAGTGATCCTGCTTTCCAGCCTGTACACCTGTGCGGCCAACACCGGGCATCTGCTGTTTTCCAGCGGCACGCAGCATGCATTCCGCCGCTGGCTGGGTGCACCGGCACTGGCAGCTGTGCTGGCCGCGGCGGCTGGCATGGCGCTGCGGAAGCTGCTTGCGGATGGGTTTGCGGCTCGGTCTCCGCCGCATAGCCAAGTGCCGCATCCATGGCAAGGCGGCGCATCCGGGCCCGGGGGTAACGCACAGTGGTCAGCGCGTCCAGCAGCTGGGGCAGGCCGGTGCAGCTGCGCACGGCGTTTTCCAGCCGGTGGTCCAACCCCTCGGAAACGCCCCGCACTGCGGCAAAAGGTTCCGGTCGTGCACAGGCCGCCCGCAGCAGAGCCAGCTCACACCGGCCCGCGGCGGCATAGTCGGTATACATTCCGTCGATTTCCGCTTTTTTATACAGTTCCAGTGCTTTTTCCGGCACATAAGGAGTCAGCGCATCCGCGCCCTGTTCTGCCCAGAGGGCGCGCAGCGCGCTGGCACTGGCAAACTGGGCGTGGCCGCTTTCGGCAAGGGCCTGCCCGTGGCCCGCCCCCACGCGGGGCAGCGGCACCGGGGTCATGGGTGCCTCCTGTTCCAGAATGGCCTTGCAGTATTCCACTGCCAGATTGTTGTTGGGCTTATCCAGCAGTGCGGCCAGCGCCGTGCCCGGACAAAGCGCTTCCACCGCTGCCTGCCGTGCAGCGGCAAAGCTGCGGGCACCGGCTGCAAGCTGGCGCTTCAGCTCGGTGCGGTAGGCCTCGCTGTTCAGTACCCGGGCAGCTTCCATCAGCAGGGCTGCGTCCGGCGTCTCTGCCCCGAACACCAGCGCATCGCACCCGGCGGCGGCAAGGATGCGCACCCCCGCCCGGGCAAAAGCCTCTGCCCCCGCACAGGCACAGGGCGCAGGCAGCGCAAATATCAGATCTGCCCCGCACTGCAGGGCGGCCTGCACCCGCACCGCTTCCGGCAGCAGCGGCAGTGCGCCGCGCTGGGTCAGCCCGCAGCTCATGGCCACCGCCACATGCTGTGCTCCCAGCGCTTTTGCCTGCGCCAGCTGCCATGCATGGCCGTTGTGAAAGGGGTCGTACTCTGCAATGATACCGGCAAATTTCATAGATAAGCTCCTCTGCAGGGCTGCTGCGCCCTCGGAAAGATTGTTAAATTTATATCGTATATACAGAAAACTGCAGTGGTTTTGCGCATTTGTGGGCAGGATGTACAAAAACCTTGTACACAAGCTTTACCGCTTTGCCCGGGTTGCGGCTTGAAAAGCCGCCCACCCTATTATATAATAAACACAGGAATCTGTAAAATTCTGTCCTCAGGTTTAAAAAGAGGGCAGACCAAAAACATACAGGAGGCAACACAGATGAAAGTTCTGGTTATTAACTGCGGCTCTTCTTCCCTGAAGTATCAGCTGATCGATATGGACGGCGAGAAGGTGCTGTGCAAGGGCCTGTGCGAGCGCATTGGCATGGAAAGCAGCA
>OGOJ01001821.1_pt1 | contig 14707 bp, 9 predicted proteins | sample 1552601 | NCBI WGS metagenome assembly OGOJ01 (sample SAMEA2580184, study PRJEB22360) | human gut metagenome | biome: human gut; feature: human-associated habitat; material: faeces | place: Denmark | collected 2008/2010
GCCCGTTCTGGTGCAGCACCACTACATCCGAAACAGACAGCGAGTGTCCCTTGAAATCTGCCGGATGGTCCACATTGAATGTGCGGTAGATGTCCTCCAACGTGGTGCCAGCAGTCAGCGGTGCGGCGTATACTTCCGTATAGTTGGCTTTGTCCACGGTCCGGCCAGCGGCCTGCAGGCGGTCGTAGGGCTCAAAACGGTAATCGCGGGTGGAATCTTCATTGCGCAGCTGGTAGATGGAAAAGCTGTCCTGCTGCGGTGCTTCAAAGCCTGCCGCTGCGTATTCCTCTACGGTCATTCCAGCATCGGCCGCTTCCTGCGCGATCTCTGCCTGCACCTGCGCCTTGTAGTCCTGCAAGCTCTGGTCGAAGTCGGTCAGTTTCGGCATTTCCGGCAAAGGCTCTCCGTGGTTGAGCAGCGGGCGGCACTCCATAGCGTAGTCCACCAGCGCCCCATAGTAGGCGGTTTCCTCCGGCGTCAGGGTGTCGCTGGACGCCAAACGGGTCTGCGCCTCCTGTTCCAGCCGGGACAGGTTGCAATGCAGCTCCATGTAGGGGATGATCTCGGTGAGAAAGGCTTCCCGGCTGGCGTGATCCTCCGCCCATGCCTCCGGGCCGCCCTGTCGGGTCAGACGGTCTTTCCATTTTTCATCGTTGAGATAAAAGGTCTGATACTCCCGGATATGCTCAATCAGGGAACCGTCCCGGTCGCCAAAATCCTGCCGCCCGGAATAGCTGTGCGGCTCTCCTTGGAATGTAAAATCAATGCGGAAGTCGGTCTTGTCATAGTAGCCGCCGCCCCGATGTTCTGCGTCCAGCCGGGCAAACAGAGCGTCGGCCTCATGCAGCGGCATTTGCTGGCCCATTTCCAGATCGGGGCTTTCGGTGAAAAGGATCGTCACAACCGGCTCTGCCGCGGGGTCAAGGGTGGGCTGCTGTGCGGCCTTGGCCTCTGCGATTTCCCGGTCAATCCGGCTTTTCACCAGCTCGTCCACATGGCCGTGCTGCATTTCATAGCCATGTTCGCAAAACTCATTGATAAGGGCAATCACCTTGTCTGTGTTGTCCACGGCCTCGGCGTACTCCACGATCAACCGGCGTTCCTCGTTGCCCATGCGCTGTCCGTTGCGCTCGGCCCAGTCGATCAGAGCGTTGGCCCGTTCCGTGGGGGTGGCCTCCGGCATAATGGGCTTGTTGTTCAAGAGGCCGTCAATCCCATTCCACGGCTGCGGCTCCGGCTGGGCCTCGGCCTGTTGCAGCGTCCCGTCGCCGGAAAGGACAAAGCCCTGTGTCTGAATAGCGTCCAACGTGCCTTGTGTCACCTCGCCGGTGGATTTCACATCGGCGTCAATCAGGGTTTGCAGCATGGCTTTCACACTGTCGGTCATTTCCTGCTGCTGTTCCGGGGGCAGCTTGGAAAACACACTGTCGGGGGCAGGCTGCTCGGCGGCCTGTTCCACGGCCTGCTGTGCCTGCCGCTGTTGCTGAAGCTCGGCAAGGTGGCCGTCGATGGCGGTAATCAGCTCATGGGCGGTGGCCCGGATGGTTTCAAGGGATGCCCGCAGCTCTTTCAGGTCTTTGCCGGAACTCCAACCGGCCACATACCCAAAGGAATAGTCGGACGTGTCCAGCCCGTAGTGCTGGCAGACGGCATAGGCCACGCTTTCGGCCTGCACCTCGCGGGTGCGGCTGTCCGGGCGGTTGGTCTGTTCCGGGTCGTCTGGGTCGATGGCGTGCAACTTAGCATGAGCAATCTCATGGATGGCTGTCTTGATGGTCTGTAACTGGCTCATGCCCTCTTGGATGGCAATGCGGTTGTCGAGCAGATGAAAGTATCCATGCGCGCCACCCTCGATGTCCTCAAACCCGATGGGCACCGGGGATGCCTGTTCCAACGCCTTGAAAAAATCTTGGTAGTCCTGCACACTGCCGGACAGTTCACTCACGGCAATGGTCGGCAGCGGTTCGCCCTCGGTCTGGCTGACATCGAACACAGACACCACCTTGAACGCCGGAATCTGCACCGTTTTTTCTTCCGTCAGCGGCTTGCCGTCCTTGTCCAGAATCGGTTTGCCCTGTTCGTCCAGCTTTTCCATCTTCTGCTTGACCTTGTACGGCGCAGGAGCAAGGATTTTGATGCCTTTTTCGCCTTTCTTTACGGTGCGGTGGAACGTGTCTTTCCACTTGTTGAAGCCCGCCACCAGCTGTCCGCCCTGCATGGCGATCAGCAAGGTGTTGTTGAAGCTGTAATTGTGGAATTTTGCCATCGTGGTGAGGTAGGCTTTGTAGCGGTCGCTGTCGAACAACTGCTGAATCCCTGTTTCCAGCCGGTCCGTGATTTCTTTCATCCGTTCTGCGCTGTCTTTGCCGTTCAGGATAATGGGAATAACTTTCTGCGGTTCTGTTTCAGATTGAACAGGCGGCGGGATGTTGGCCGCATCCCGCAAGACTTCCGGCGCAGGAAAGGACAGCACTCTGTATTCCTCCGGCACAGGCTGGCCCTCGTGGACTTTCTGCCACTCGTCCCCGCTTTTGACAAGGTAGCCGTACTGGGTGAACGCACCCTGTTCCTGCTGAGCCACATACCGGCCAAACTGTGCCGTGTCGATGCCGCCTTTCCATTCTTCCGGCATATCCACCATGCCGGAGCGATTCAGGTAGTAATCTCCTAGCTGGGCAGGCCCGTGCACATCCGGCAGATGCACATAGTAGTCCACGTTTTCGGGAAAGTCGGTGATTCTCCCGATGCTGAAAAGCTCACTCTGCGGGGCTTGCAAGGCGGCGTTCAGTTCTGCGCGTTCCCCGGTAGAGAGTGTTTCCAGTCGTGATGCCAGAAAGTTCAGTTCGTCCACATTGGATGCCAGCACCATGTTGTAGGGGATGGCAAAACGCTTTTCTTCCTCGGCAAAATAGCCGGAAATGAAAAGGCCCTGCGGGTTATCGGACGAAATGTCGATTTGCCGCAGAGCCGCTTGTACCTGTTCGGTTGTGGTGGGAAGGTCCAGCCAGACACCATCCCTGCTTTGCTGCCGATTTTGCAGCTGGATGGAAAATAATTCGCTCATTTGGTCACACTCCTTTTTTTGCTATCCTACGGATAGAGAGAGCCGGTTATGGCAAAATGAATGCTTCACCTTACCATAACCGGCCCTCGTATTTTTGCCTTACTCTTTGCGCTCTACCCGGTAATTGACGTACTTGCCTCCCGTATCTGCCAGAAGCACCGTTGCATCATAGGTTTTGCCTGTTTTCTCGGAGTAGAGGCCCTTGACCTTTGCCTTACCGTTTTTGAGCAGAGCAGCGGCGATCTTCGGTGTGAACGCCTTTTTGCGCTGCTCAAAGAAGCGGTCATTCTTCCACATCACGAACTGACAGCTACGATTCCCGCAGTAGAAGTTTTTCTTGCCCTCATAGACGTTTTCACTGCACCGGGGACACTTGCCGATAATAACCCGTTCCGACTGGAACAGGTTTTGCTTATCTGCACTGATACAAGAATAGGTCTTGACCAGCTGGCGCACCTGCGCTTCAATTTCGGCCATGAACTCGTCCGCGTCTGCATTGCCCTTGGCAATCTCGGTCAGGCGGTTTTCCCATTCGGCGGTCAGGACGGGAGAGGTCAGGCTTTCCGGCAGAACCACCGCCAGATTGATGCCGTCCTTGGTGGGGACAAGCTGTTTGCCCTTGCGCTGCACAAAGCCCATTTGCACCAGCTTTTCCAGAATCGCCGCACGGGTGGCCGGAGTACCCAGCCCCTTGCGTTCCGCTTCCTCCGGCATATCCTCGGCCCCGGCCCGCTCCATTGCTGACAGGAGCGTATCTTCGGTGTAGGCTTTCGGCGGGGACGTGAAGTGTTCCGATACGGTAGAAGTTACGCGGAAACTCTGCCCCTCGGCCAGTTCCGGCAGGGTGTTCAGGGCTTCCGTTTCTTCTTCGCCGTCTGCTTTCATGGTGGAGCGGAACCGTTGGTCGATCTCTTTCCATCCGGGGACAAGCACCGTTTTTCCCTTGGCGGTGAACTCGTTCCCTGCACAGGAGAACACGGCGGTCACTGTTTCGTACTCGTGGGGTGCGGCCACCGCACAGAGCAGTTTGGAGCAGACAAGGTTCATCAGCTTGCACTCACTTTCCGCAAGGCCGGTGAAGCCCTGTTTTACAAATTCGGCCGTGGGAAGGATGGCGTGGTGGTCCGATACCTTTTTGCTGTTCAGAATCCGGCCCACTTCCGGGGTCAAGTCAAGCTCTTGGGCAAAGGGCAGCAGCTCCAGCAGGTCAAACACAAGATGTTGTGCTGTCTGGCCCATGTCCTCGGTCAGATATTGGCTGTCCGTGCGGGGATAGGTCAGCAGTCTCTTCTCGTAAAGTTGCTGGGCATAATCAAGGGTCTGCTTTGCCGTAAATCCGAACAGGCGGTTTGCCTCCCGCTGCAAGGTGGTCAGGTCATAGAGCTTGGGCGGCTGTTCCGCCTTTTTCTCTCGCCGAATGGACGTGCAGACTGCATTTGCACCTGTGCATTTTTCTTTGAGAGAATTTGCGGTTTCTGCATCCGCAATGCGTCCGCTGTCCGCTTTCAGGCTGCCGGACTGGATGCCGACTGTGTAATACTTTTCTTTTTGGAAGCGCAGAATTTTTGCATCCCGGTCCACCAGCATTTTCAGTGTCGGGGTCTGCACCCGGCCTACCGTCAGGGTTTTGTGATACAGCACCGAAAACAGCCGTGTTGCATTGATGCCCACCAGCCAATCCGCCTTTGCACGGCAGAGGGCCGATTGATACAGAGCATCATAATCCGAATCCGGGCGCAGGTTTGCAAAGCCCTCCCGGATGGCTGCATCCTCCATGCTGGAAATCCAGAGCCGCTTCACAGGTTTTGTGCAACCGGCCATTTGGTAGACGAAACGGAAAATCAGTTCTCCCTCCCGGCCTGCATCGGTCGCGGCGGTCACACTGTCCACATCCGGGCGATTGAGCAGAGAGCGCACAATTTCAAACTGCTGTTTCTTTTCGTCCGGGACAATGAACTGCCACGGCTGGGGCAGGATGGGCAAATCTTCATACTTCCACTTGCAGTATTTTTCATCGTACTGGCCCGCTTCCGCAAAGGACACCAGATGCCCGATGCACCAGCTGACCAGATACCCGCCGCCCTGCCAGTAGCCGTTTTGCTTTTCATCGGCCCCGATCACGGCGGCGATGCTGCGGGCTACACTGGGCTTTTCGGCAATTACCAGCTGAACGCTCATGTTTCGTCCTCCTGTCCGTTCTCCGAATGAATCTCGATTTCAGCCGGTTCCTCGTCTGCATCCTCGTCCTCGCCAAAATCGTATTCGTCCAGATCATCGTGCCCGGTGGTATCGGTCTTGGGCTTGCGGAACTTGAAATAATAGAGTGCCGCGCCACCGCCCGCCAGAGCCAGCGCCAGCAGAATCATCAGACTGCCCATGTTGGATTTCGGCTTTTCCTGCGGCGTTTCGGTGTCGGTTTTCACAGCTTCCGGGGCCGTGCAGCTCCGCAGGCTCTTTTCACACAAGGGGCAGTTTTCATTGACATCCCCGGCTTCACATTTCACGGTGCAGGTGCAGATTTCGGCGGCCTGCGGTTCTTCATCCAGCAGGGCCAGCAAGTCGGCATCGTCCACTTGGTTCAGGAAGTGAACGGACGTTTCCTTGTCCTCGTTGGCACGGTCAATGAGAATGTAATAATAATTCCCGGCCTTGGTGGTCACTGTGATAAGCTGCTTGTCGCCGTAAAAGTCATCCACCAGTGTTGCATTGCCCTTGGGTGTGATGGGCACACCCTCCGGCTCCATGCCGCCCGTAGTGGGTTCTTCTTCGATAATCTCCGGCAGAGGTTCCGGGGCCGGGTCAGTACCGCTTGCGAAAGCGGGCATGGAAAAGGAGCAGAGGCAGAGCAGGATAGCCAGCAGTCCGGCAGCGAAGCGGTTCCAGTTGTCAGGTTTCATCGGCGGCATCCTCCTGTTTGTGGTACGGGGTGACGGTAGGAGCGGCGTTCAGCGCACCGCTGCGCAGGAAGGCCGCAAACTCGTCCGGCTTCATGTTCATGCTGCGCACCAGCTGAATGATCTGCAAATTTTCCTGTTCGGTCTTTGCAGCTTCCAGTTCTTTCAACTGCTGCTGGTATTCGCTGATTTTTTCTTTGAGCCGTTCGATGTCGCGCTCAATGCGGGAAAGTCTTTTTGCCATACAAAATCCTTTCTGGCGTCACGGTAAACGCCCATAGCTGTAAAAATGTTCCTGCCAATATTTTGAGTTGAGGTTTGTGTAAGAGATAGGGTCGCCGCAGTGCAGCATGATGGAATTGCCTACATAGATACCGCAATGGCTCACGCCGGGGGTATCGTAGGTTCCCTTGAAAAACACAAGGTCGCCCGGTTTGACCTGCGCCGTCGAAACAGGAGTACAGAGGTTGTAGAGGCCCTGTGCGGTCTGGCGGCCCACGTTCCAGCCGGAGTGATTCAGCACCCACGAAATGTAGCCGCTGCAATCAAAGCTGGTGCTGGGCGAACTGCCGCCCCACACATACGGGTAGCCGATGTACTTCGTGGCTTCCTCCATCATGGCGGCAAACCTATCATCCTTTAGTGCTTCCGGGGGAATATCGTAGTAGGTGGGCTGTTTGATGGTGGACGCATTGGGGTACTGTGCCTGCCCAAACAAATCCGGCCGGTTGCCCAGCGTGCGCATATAGAGCGAATAGGCACTGAGCTGTTCTTCGGTCAGCACTTCCACGGGCAGGTGGGATAAATCCTTATTCTTCAGCTTGACCGTGCAGATGTAGTATTCATACGGTTCTTGGTAGGTGATAACCTGCGGCACACCATACGGGCCAATAATGACCATCATTTTTGTACGGTAACGTATCTGCATGGTCACGGTCTCGGTCAGGATGTACTGCTTTTCAAAGAGCATTTCAAGTTCGCCCTGCACCTCGGCCAATGTAAAAACGCCATCATGGAGCGCGGACAAAATCGAGATCAGCACATAGGGGTCATGCTCGATTTCGTCCAGATAAAAATGGTATTCATCGTAGTTGTGGGTGGCCTCGTAGGTGTCGAGATACCGTTGCAGTTTTTGTTCCAGCTTGGCGTAGGCTTTCTCTGCACCCAGCATATCCTTGTCCTTGGAAAAGTAAGAGGATGCCGTCACGCCGGTTCCAGCGGTGCCCGCCATCACGGTGCAGGACTGCAACCCCGTTATCAGGAGCAGAGCCAGCAGACCGAACACCGCCACGATCAGAATGGTTTTCCAGTTCCGGGCCGCAAATTCGGCTACCCGTTCGCCGCCCTCGGCCGCCAGCTTTGTTACCCGGAAACCGTTCTCTGCGGTGGCGGCTGCACCCTGCGCGGCGGCTTGTCCGGCCTGCCGTGCAGCTTTGGCATACTGCTGTTTGATACGCCGTTTCTGCCACATCCGGGAAATAGGATTGCTGGCGGACTGCGCAAGCTGCGGATTGTCCCGCAAAGATTTCTGGTAAAAGTATTCTGCATTGGCAGACATGAGCTGACGCTCTGCCTTTTCCACGGCCTTGTAGGGTTTCATCTTGTGGTGCCGGATGCCGCCGCGGATGACCTTGGCGGTCTGATGCTCCACCAGTTCTTCACCCTTGTGGCCACCCTCCACACCCACATTTTCGTGTTCGACTTCATGGATTTTTCCGTGAGCGAACAGCAATGCTTCCGATAGCGGGCGGCTGGCCGGGTTTGGTTTCAGGCTGGGTGGGCCTTTGTCCTGCTGCTCAAAACGCAGGGTGGATTTTGCCTTGCCGCTAACAGCATCGTAGACTTTTCCCTTGACCGGGACGCGCTTTTTCGGCAGAGCGGCGCGGGCTGAATCCAGCTTGTCAGCCTTTGCTTCCGCTTTTTGAATAAACGGCTGCAATGCCGGGTCTGTCCGTTCTTCCTCGGTCAGTTCCAGACGGGCGGCGGAACCGTGCAGGCCATCTTCGCTTTCGGCGGTGGCCGCTGTTTCTGCTGCCTTTTTCGCTTTCTTTTTATTTTTATGCCCGTCCTTGATGTCCTCGGCCCGTTCCAGAATTTTTTCGGCCTTGCCCTCGGCATCCGTGGAGTAGTCCTGTTCCGCTTCCCGACTGGAAGCATTCTCTACAGTGCCGTCCGCTTGATTTTCCACCACCAGACCGTCACGGGTCATGGTCTGGGTGACTTTGGCTTTTGCCTGCAATTCTTTCAAAGTTCTTCACCTCCCATCGGACAGCGGCCCGTTTCAATGTCCGCAATGTATTTGAGAATCGGGAACACCTGCGGCGGCGAAACCGCATTGCCCAGCGTTTTCATCCGCTTGCTGCGGTTTGGCACCTCTTCGGTCAGGCGCGGGATGTCGGCAGGCTCTTTGGCCCAAATGGAATGTCCGTCCATTTGCGCGGGAAACCCATCAGCCACTCTACCCAGTCCGGGTTGAGGTAGGGCCTTTCCAGCGTGGTGGGGGTCATGCGGTAGACCACATGAGAGAGCCGCGCCGTCCATGCTTTGCCGTCCTTGTTCATCTTGCGATAGCTGCCGTTCGCAGAGATTTGGATGTCCAACCCCTTGCCCACATCCCCGGTGTCGCTGGCAAGGGGTGTGGGAAGCAGCGGAGCCGATGATGAATACCCGTTTCCGTTCGTGCCACGCGCCAACGGCAGCAGCAGGTAATACGAAAACCCGAACATCGTAACCTGCCTGCTCCAAGTCAATGAGCGTTTTGTCGAGCCCCATACGGAGGAAGCCAGCAACATTTTCTCCAAGCACCCAACGGGGCTGCAATTCCCGGATAACCCGCAGCATTTCGGGCCACAGGTAGCGTTCATCGTGGAAGCCGCGCTGCCGCCCTGCGGTGGAGAACGGCTGGCACGGGAAGCCGCCTGAAATGAGGGTGACGGTGCGAAGTCCTGTTTTTTCAAAGAAAGCCTCCTTTGTTACTGTGGTGATGTCCTGAAAACGGGGCACCTCCGGCCAGTGGCTTGCCAGCACAGCGGCGGGAAAGGCCGCCCACTCGCATTGACAGACCGAAGTAAAACCCGCCGCTTCTGCGGCAAGGTCAATGCCGCCGATGCCGGAAAACAAGCTAAAATGCGTTAAGCTCATAGCTCCACCACCTCGCTGAGCCGGGTGGTCATGATTTTATAGAGCTGGGTGTTTTTCGGAATAGGATTGGAAAACGGCAGCACCACGTTCTCAAAAATCAGCAGTCCTTCGCCCGGTTCCGAATTGTCGATGTACTTCTGCTGGTCTGCGGAGAGGTTCAGCCGTTCCGAAAGGATTTTGCGGTCGCCGGATGCCTGATTCAGCAGCGTGATGAAGTCGCTGTTTTCCAGAATGTTCTCGATCTCCGGGGAAGAAAGAAGGTCCTTCACATTCTGGGTGGCGCCCGTGGGCACACCGCCCCATTTGCGGAAGCGTTTCCAGATTTCTGCGGAATAAGCAGCGGTCTGTTCTTCTTTCAAGAGCAAATGGAACTCGTCTGCAAAATACCATGTAGCCCTGCCTTGGCTGCGGTTCTGGGTGACGCGGCCCCATATCTGGTCTTGGATAATGAGCATCCCCAGTTTTTTTAACTGCTTGCCTAACTCTTTGATGTCAAAGGCCACAAGCCGGTTGTGGATGTCCACATTCGTTTTGTGATTAAACACATTCAGCGAGCCGGATACATACAGGTCGAGCGCCTGCGCTACCCGGTCTGCTTCCGGCAAGTGCTGGTCGAGCAGGGCTTGGTGGAGGTTAGAGAGAATCGGCATATTCTCTGGGCAGGGGTTTGCCAGATAGGGGCGATAGATAGCTTTCACGGCACGGTCTATCACGGTGCGTTCAATCGCTTCCAGACCCGTTTTGCCGCCCATGACCAGTTCACAGAACGACAGCACAAAATCCGACTTCAAGGCCAGCGGGCTGTCATCTTCGGAATAATTCAGGTTGATGTCCAGAGGATTCACATAGTCCTTGCTGGTGGGCGAAAGTTTGATGACCTGCCCATGCAGCCGCTTGACCAGCGGATAATACTCGGCCTCTGGGTCTGAAATAAAAATATCGTCAGCAGTCGTTAAAAACACACTGACGATTTCGGACTTGCAGCTCATGGATTTGCCGCTGCCGGGGGTGCCCAGCTTCAAGCCGTTGGGACACCGGGCCTGCTTGCGGTCCAGCATGATCATGTTGTGGGATTTTGCGTTGATGCCGTAGTACATGGCCGCGCCGCTCTGGAAAAGCTCCTGCGTCACAAAGGGCACGAACACCGCCACGTTGGAGGTGGTAAGGCTGCGCTGAATCCTTATCTGGTTGATGCCCAGCGGCAGACTGGACACAAGGCCCTGCTCCTGCTGGTAGTCCAGCCGGACAAGAGAGCAGTTATACTTCTGTGCCACACCTGCCGCTTGGAACACATCGTTGCCCAGTTTTTGCTTGGTGTCGGCCATGTTCAGCACTAAAAAAGTCAGCATGAAAAGCCGTTCGTTCCGGGTCTGCAATTTGTTCAGCAGCTTTTTGGCGTCCTCGCCGTAAGTGGCAAGGTCGCTGGGCAGGATGTCCATGTCGTACCCGGAACGGACAGCCTTTTTCTGCTCCTGAATCTTCATGGCGTCAAGGTCTGTGATCTTCCGCTTGATGGTTTTGATGGCCTCGGTCTGGTCGATGGCCTGCACATGGAGATTGACGAGAATCCCGCTTTCCGTTTTGAGAAAGTCGGCCAGCATTTCGTCCGAAAGTTCCGGCGCAAGGATTTGTAAAAAGCTCACGGCTCCATACTTGCCGCCCAGCCCAAAGGTCTTGGCCGTGCCGAAGCAGAGGGAGGATGGAGCCACAAAATCTTTGGTGGACAGGCCGGAGGGTGCCAGCCAGTCCCATTCAAAGCGGAACGGTTCGCCGTCCGGGTGGAAGATGCCGTGCAGAACTTCCAAACGCTCCTGCCCGTCCATGACGTGCGCCACGCAGCCCATGGTCTTGAAGTAGCCCAGCAGGTCAAGGCCAATGCGGGTCAGCCGTGCCCGTGCGGTTTTCAGATTGTCCGCCTCGATGGTGAAAGTCAGGTACTTTGTTTTCACAATGCCGTTGTTGCCGCTGGCAAGCTGCTTTTGCAGGATGGCGGTGTACTCGGCGCGGATGTCGTCAAAATCATCCCCCTGCGGTGCGATCTCAAAACTTTTTGCGTACTGCACCGGGTCAACCTTGCGATTCAAAAACGAAAGCTGCACATGGATGGAAGCATCCACATAGTTGTACAGGTCGCACAGGTGTTCAAAGATGGCGGTCCGCGTTTCCGGCTGGGCCAGCTGATAGCTGATGTCCTCAAAGGCAATGCACTTGGAGAACGTGCGTCGGTCAATGCGGCACACACCGTCCGGGTAGATGGCCTCATACGGGATGGTGGCCTGTGCCGTGCGGGGCTTGCCGTCACCCTTGTACTTGCGGATAACGGCATCAATTTCTTTTTTCTGGGCGCGGGTGAGCTTTTTGGGCTTTTCGGTTTCGCGGGGTATCGTTTTTCTGGACAATGGCCTTTACCTCCTGTTCCATTTGGTATTGCCGCACAAGGGCGGCGTAAGCATTGTTGGTCTGATAGGGCCTTTCCTTGGGACGGATAAAGCAGCACTGAATCATTTGCTGAATCACTACTTCAAGGGGCTGGCCGTGCCGCTCGAACAGAGCGAACAGCAGCCCCGGCAGCATGGCAAAAATCATCAGCAGGGCCGCTGCACTGTTGGAAAGATAGTTCCGGGCCAAAAAATAAAGCGGTCCGCCCGTTAAAAGCGCACCGCCGAAGCAGACCAGCTGCCGCTTGGTCAGCCCGAATAAGACTTTGGATTTTACATGGGTCAAATCTTTGGGAACGGTCACATACGCCATTCAAACGCTCCTTTCTCAATGGGCACCGAACACCGACTTGCTGATGCTGCCGGTCTTGAACAGACAGAAACAGAGCAGCACGGTGTAGCCCATGCAGCCCCAGATAGCCCCGGCAATGTCCGCCGCGCCCGAAATGTTGCGTATCAGCACCGCGTAAATGCCCACGACAATCATAATCAGGAACGCTTGGAAACCCAGTGCCAGCAAAGACTTCAAATAATTCTGCCCGGTGCTGCGCCACTCGCTGCTGCCCATGGTCGCCAGCGGGATAGGCCCCAGTGCGGTCACAACGTAAATCTCAATCATGCGGCCGTAGGTCACAAGGAAGATGCAGATGGACAGGATGTTCATGGTCAGGCCCACTACAAGGGTCTGGAACCACAGGCTGAGAAGACTGCCGATGGTCATGCTTTCCAGCTGAAATTCCAGTCCGGGTATCAGGCGGTCAAAGTGGATGGATGTTTCACCGATGATAACGCCGGAGCTTTGGTTGACAACGCTCTGGGTGGCATCGAACACACCCATAACGATATTCCATGTGTTGCTGACAATGAGGATGGCAAAGGCAGACTTGAAAATCCAGCGGAAGAACATGGAGGTGTCAAAGTCGTGCATATTGTTCTTTTCGGTAATCATCTGGATAAGCTCATGGCACATCACAAGGGCAAGGATGGCCGCTGCAATGGGCAGCACTACCGTTTCGGAAAGACTGCGCAGCATATTGAAAATGCCGCTGTTCCATGCCTGCGGGGTAGAACCAACGTCCGAAGCGATTTCGCCCACCTTGGCGTTCACGTTATCGAACAGGCCGGAGAGGTTGCCCGTGATGCCATCTATCAAAATGCCTTTTATCCATTTCTCGATGATCTCACTAATCAAGCAAAGATACCTCCTTTCCCGCGCCCTCCCATGTGAGCGGGAGAGCGCGGCGTAGGATTTTAAGTGTTAGTCGTTCGGAAAATTGTGGGCAGCGATGCAGGACTTAGCCCAGCAGCCCGGACAGCAGCGGGACAAGGGTCACGCCGATCAGGGCAACGCCGCCGCCCGCGACCAGCTGCTTCACGCCCTGGCTCTTGCTGCCGGGGTTATCCTGTCCATAGCCCTCCAACAGGTTGATGCCGCCCCAGACACACAGGGCACCGCCCAGACCGACCACGATCGTCTGCAAAGTATCGACTGCGCTGTTGAAAAATTCCATAAGGTCCTCACTTTCTGCCGCTTGTTCTGCGGCACTCAAAAATAAAAATTATTCGGCTGCTTTTTCATCCGACAGGTCAATTTCGTACAGGTCAAAACTTTCGTCCTGTGCGACTACCTGCTGCCGTTTCCGGCGCAGGGTGGATAAGAACCTGTCCACATCAAAGGTGTTCTTTTTGTCCGCGTCTGCAAGGTACTTGTAGTGCGGGTGCTTGGTGATGTCGAACTTCTCCGAGAAGAACGGCCTCACGCCCCGCAGCTGCAAAATACACTTGCCGCCGTCCATGATTGCGATTTCGTCCTCTGACATCAACGCCTTTCCTAATTTTTGATAGTTCAGTCCGTGGGAGGTTTGAGAACCCCGGTTCTCGCTGGTGTTGAAACTGTCGATGGTCTCTTTCCCCAGCGCATCGGAGATCTCTTTGGCATTTTTACCCCGCCCACTCAAAAAGAGAACAGAATCGCAGTTGTCCGAAATGATTTCGGCCGCATCCTTGTAGATGGCTTTCAGCTGCGACTGGCTCTGCAAAATGATGGATGCCGAGATTTCCCGGCTGCGGATGGTGGCGATCAGCTTGTCGAAGTTGGGAATCTGCCCGATGTTGGCGAACTCGTCCAGAATCAGCCGCACATGGACAGGCAGTCGGCCACCGTATTTATCATCCGCACGGTCACACAGCAGGTTGATAAGCTGGCTTTGGAGCATGGCGAGAATGAAGTTGAAGGTGGTGTCCGTGTCGCTCATAATCAAAAACAGCACGGTCTTTTCATCCCCAATGGTGTCCAGTTCCATTTCATCGTCCTCCATCAGCTCCCGCACCTCCCGGATGTCAAATGGGGCTAAACGGGCACCGCAGCTTATCAGGATGGAGGAACGGGTCTTGCCCGCCGACAGCAGAAATTTTTTGTACTGCCGGACAGCGAAGTGGTCCGGGTCTTTCTGTTCCAGCCGTTCAAACATGAGGTCCACTGGGCTTTGAAACTCCGGGTCGTCCTCGCGGGCTTCACTGGCATTTATCATTTCCAGCAGGGTGGTGAAGTTCATTTCTTCTGCCGGGGCCTCATACCAGATGTAGCCGATAAGCGCGGTGTAGAACAGCCGTTCCGACTTCACCCAAAAATCTTCCGCTGACTTTTCGCCCTCGCCCTTGGTGTTGGCGATAAGGGTATTCACCAGCTTCAGCACATCTTTTTCCGAGTGGATGTAGACAAAGGGGTTGTACTTCATGGACTTGGAAAAGTTTATCGTGTTCAGGATTTTCACCCGGTAGCCCGCCCGCTGGAACATTTGGCCTGTTTCCAGAACCAGTGTGCCTTTCGGGTCTGTGACCACGAATGAGGTGGGATAATCAGACGTGGGAAAGCATTGCATGAGGTTGGGCTTGACGTAAAACCTCGTCTTGCCGCTGCCGGAGCCGCCGATCACCAGCACATTCTTGTTCCGGGCCGTCTTGGGGTCTTTGGGCCGCCCGGTCATGGTCAGGCGTTCGGTCTGGGTCAGCAGGATGTTGTTTTCAAACTTGGGGTCGATGTACGGGGCAATGTCTTTGGCGGTGCCCCATGAAGCGTTTTGTCAAGTGCTTTTTTGAGTTATTGACGCAAATCATCGTGAAAGTGCGAAAGTGCAAAGTGCAAAGGGTCTGCGTTTTGCACTTTCAGC
>OGOJ01001823.1_pt1 | contig 14696 bp, 10 predicted proteins | sample 1552601 | NCBI WGS metagenome assembly OGOJ01 (sample SAMEA2580184, study PRJEB22360) | human gut metagenome | biome: human gut; feature: human-associated habitat; material: faeces | place: Denmark | collected 2008/2010
GCTTGAATGATGGTGACAATGCCAATACCGGCCATGGCTATCTGGATATTGTTGATTTCATACTTCAGAACTGTACCAACGTGGAGGATAATCTGCAAGAACTGTATCGCAGAGTTGCATTCAATATCTGCATTGGTAATACGGATGACCATTTTCGTAATCATGGTTTCCTTCTGACATCCAAGGGATGGACTTTGGCTCCTGCTTACGATATGAATCCAACGCTGAATGAGTATCAGAGTCTGTTGATCAATAGCAATACCAATAAATCTGATTTGAATGATTTGCTGAATTCTTGTGAGGAATATATGCTCCAGAAACAGACTGGCCATGAAATTATCAGTGAAGTCTTGGACGCAGTTAAAGGATGGCGAAGATTGGCAACACGATTAGGTGTTTTCAAAAGGGAAATAGAAATGTTTTCTGACATGTTGGATGAAAGATATAAGATTGTATGTAAATAATATTTTTTGAATTATTGCTTTAGAAACTAAGCAGAAAAAGGCAAAAATCTGTTGTCTAGATTTAGATAAGGATTGTTTAAATTTACTCAATGAGAGATTTGATGTTTATGATGGAAGCTTGGGAAAACCTATTGATGTGTCTGGGAAAAATTATCGTGGTTTGAATTTGCTACTTAATTATGAACTGCCTCTAAATGTACATGAATATGATATATTCATCGAAGATTGACTGGAAATATTCAGTTATCTTTGTCAAAAGAACAATGCTGACTAATAATAGAAATAATCGAAAATGATATATGAGTAAGCCTATTTTATCACAAAACTTTGATTGGACCAAGCCTGTGCCAATTGTAGCCTTATTGGATTTAGATTTCAATATTCCAACATATCAGAGAGGGTATAGATGGTCTGAAACCCAAGTTAAAGATTTACTGAACGACATTCAAGACTATATTGCATCTTTTCATGGGAAAGGCGTTGGTAATGATGATTTTTACAGTCTTCAACCAATTGTGGTAAAATGGAATGAACAAAGGCAGAAATGGAATTTGATTGATGGTCAGCAAAGAATGACAACTATATTCTTGGTGATCAAATATTTCAATTGTATTAGTGGAAACACTCCTCTGCCAAGAATTGAATATGAAACACGTGATAGAAGCAAGACATTTTTACATGGTATGACAATTGATACCCAAAATGTGGCTGCATTACCTCAAAGCGCAGATGAAAATAATATAATGATTTCAAATGACGACAATATTGATTATAAATATATGTCGCGCGTTTTTAAGGCAATACATGAATGGTTCTCAACAAAAGATAGTTCCTTTAATAGTTTTATGTTTCAAGGTACTTTTCTTCATAATATGAGAGTAATTTGGTATGAGTTACCAGATAACGAGGATGAAACAGAATCATTTACACGGTTGAATCTTGGTAAGATACCATTGACAAATGCTGAACTTATCAAGGCATTGTTCTTAAATAGTTCTAATTTCAAGAGCGAAAGCACTAATGCCAATGAGGTGAAGTTAGAGCAAATTAAGATTGCTGCAGAATGGGATACAATTGAAAATACACTTTGTAATGACGAATTCTGGTTGTTCTTGCATGAACGAGAATACGACAAACCTAACAGAATAGATTTCATATTTCAATTGATTGAACGAAGCAATGCATTGAAAATTAAATTGATAAAAGATCTTGGAAATGATGAATATCGAACCTTTAGATATTTTAGCGAGTTCTTTACACAGACAAAAGAAAACGCTAAAGATTACTCTGTAGTCATCAAAGAAAATTGGAAGAAAGTTAAGAAGTATTTCCAAATTTTTGAAGAATGGTTCAATAATCTTGAAATATATCACTATGTAGGATATATTACTGAAACAAAAGGTTCTCAAAAAGTATCAGAATTGGTTGCTTTATGGGACGAAAGTAAGAATACTATAGAGTTTATTGGGGAACTAAAAAAATACATAAAGAAAAATATTCTTAGAACTGTAAATCTTGATCAACAGTATGAAATATCATATCTTGATGATCAGGGAAATACCAAGTATTACCCAAAGAAAACTACTGCTAAACCGATATTCTTACTACACAATATTCTTACAGTAATAAATCAAAACAAACATTTAAAGAATAAAGATGAGTATGATGGAAGAGTTTTCTATAAGTTTCCATTTCATTTGTATAAGAAAGAAAAATGGGATGTAGAGCACATAGATTCAAACACTACAAACCCTTTAAGTGATCTTGCATCACAGAAAGAGTGGGTAGCAAACACTTTTGAATTAGTAGACACAAGTAATGCGCAATTTAAGCAATTAAGAAAAAAAGTAAAGGAATTCGTATGTTTGAGTGATAAAACAGATGAAGAAATATTCAATCCTCTTTTTACGACACTTCAAGAACAACTACTTGAATGTGTTGATAGTGTCGGTCTAAATTCAGATAAATTAAAGAATCAGATAGGAAATTTCACTCTTTTAGATGCTCGCACTAACAGAAGTTATGGTAATGCTTTATTTCCTACGAAGAGAAGATTTATTATCGGTAAAGATCAAGGAATACGTTATTCTGTTAAATATGACAAATCATTAGATAAGGGGTATCAAATAGAAGAATCACATGGAGAAATAGCATTTGTACCTCCTGTAACGAAACAGATATTTCTTAAGTACTATTCCATAGTTCCAAATAGCAACATATCATGGAATGAAGTTGATTTTGTCGGATATAAGCAGAATATTTATAGATTATTTAAAGAAGAAAATTTCTTATAAGTTATGAATACGATAACTTTTTGGCAGTTACTGAAAGACAATAAGATTGTTATTCCTATTGTCCAGCGAGACTATGCTCAAGGAAGAGCTGATCAGGTTCGTGTTAGAAAACGATTTTTGAAAAGTTTGATCATGGCTTTGGATGGTGAAAAGGATATCCTGCTTGATTATGTGTTTGGCAATCAAGAAAATGCTGTTATCACACCTCTCGATGGCCAGCAGAGACTAACGACATTGTGGTTGCTTCATTGGTATATAGCCATGAGGTTGGATCTTATACAAACAGATAGTGAAGTGCGCGATACCCTATTACGATTCACGTATGAGACAAGAATGTCTTCATCTGATTTCTGCGAGTCTCTTTGCTGCGAAAAAATTACAAATATTTCAGATATTGAGGATGAATTATGGTTTTACTTGAATTATAATAATGAACCAACCATTTCCTCTATGCTGAGGATGTTGAAAGGGACCGGTGTAAACGATGGTATAGATGAAGTATTGTTCAACAAAGATTTAGATTCCCTAAAAAGCTATTGGGAAATTCTAACCAAACATTATGAACCCATTGAAAAGGCTCCAATATCTTTTTATTATTTTCCTCTTGAGAAATACAAATTGACTGATGATTTGTATATCAAGATGAATGCTCGCGGGAAAGCACTTACTGGTTTTGAGAATTTCAAAGCAGATTTGCTAGATCATGTGAAAAGGGTATTTGTAATTACGGAGAAAGACAATATTGGCGAGGAAGACGTTGAAACGAAAGCAAGTATTAGAAAAGTTGAATTCGCCTCTAAGATGGACAATGCGTGGACAGATATTTTTTGGAAATTTAGAACGGAAAACGATTTGATAGATGATATTTACATAGCATTTATCAACCGCTTCTTATTAAACTATTTGATGGTATCAGATCTCTCCATTTCTGCTGATGCCTGGGAAAAGAATCTCCAAGAAGGAGCTTCGTCAAATTTTGGAAAAAAACTATATAGAGATGAATTAGTTTTTGATGATTTTGATTTTTACGCAAAGCATCTTGATGATACAAAATTAAAAGCATTAGAGTATTGCTTAGATTGTGTCGCTTCTAATATAGCCAATTTGGATAGCATAAAATTATTATGCGTTCCCCGATGGGAAGATTATGGTGAATTAGAAGAAAATGATTTTAGTTTCATTTCAAAATATAAAAAAACAATTAAAGACAATGGAATTGTCGAGTATAAGGTTACTGAAATCACTTTACAAGAAAGAATATCGTTTTTTGCAATTTGTTGCTATCTTGAACAAGGTGAATACGAACAAAACTCATTCAAGGATTGGATGCGAGTAGTTTGGAATTTAATTCAAAATATTGATAGTCACTATAGTGTTAGTGTATTAGTTAGTGAATTACGCCAAATAAATAAACTAAAAACTTACTCTCACAACATGGTGTCATTTCTACAAGATGTAGATGTTGATAATGAGAATGTTATAGTATATTCTGCTATAAAAGAGCAAATAAAAGAGGAAAAAATTAAGGCAAAAAAGATACTCGGTGAAACTAATAGCGAAGAATGGAAAAAGAGAATAATCGAAGCTGAGAATTCCCTATTTTTCAGAGGCGCAATTAGATTCTTATTTCAAGATGACAACTGTCAAGAGGACTGGAGCCAATTTGATAAGAAATTGAGTAAAGCTAAAGAATTCTTTAACAAGGATGGAGAACTGCAAGGTAATAATATTCTTCTTCGAACATTTATCTCATTCTTTGATGATTGGAATAATCATTTCCAAGAGATTTACTATGATAACTCAAAGTCTCATTGGAGAGGAAATCTGTTGAATTTCAATCTGGCCAAACCTGTCTCATTGTTATTGTCAGGTAATAAATGTGATTTCAAATCATACGTATCGTCTTTTGACAAAAGCCAAAATCCTTATGAGGCATATATCCAGGAATTCATAGTAAAGACACAAATGCTAGACACTATAGTTGAAGATAGTTATTTGCATTGGAGAGGTGACTGGTGTGGAGGAGTATGGGCATTACACCCTTATAAAACCAAAGCTAATTGGAAAATTTATTTCCTACATCAAAGAAATAATATCCTTTGTAAATGCAAAGACATCTTATTAAACGAAGATATGGAACTATATAGAGAGAATGGTATTTGTTGGGGAAAAGATATCAAGTTCAAGTATAAAGATTGTTACTTTAGTTGGACTAATGAGAACAAGGTACACAGAATGGACAAGAATGGTAATAAGATAATTAAGAGTCGTTTTTTTGATGGATGTAAGCCATGGAAGAAATTGTCTCCTCAAGAATTCAAAAATCAGTTGGATTCACTACTGTCCACTAATAATAGACAAGGTTAAAAATTAAACAAATTCGGTTCACTTGAATCATATAGGTCTTTGACAATTTTGAAATTCGATTTGTCAAACAAGTCACAAAGGTGAGTCTTGTCGGTCAGGGAGATTCCGAGAATTTGAAGGACTTCATAGATGCTGCGTTCTAATTTCATATCGTGCTTCACAATTGCCACTAAGCAGTAAGTTGTTATAGCACAGTAGATCTGTATGCGTACAGCATTTTCTGATGTTCCCCAGAACTTCTTGATCCTGAGGTGCTGTTTTATCCATTTGAAAAACAGTTCAACACTCCATCTGTTTCGATAAAGCGATGATATTAACTCCGCAGAAGCGTCAAGATTGTTCGTCAGGAATATGTACCGAGTACCGTCTTCAGGGTCTTCAACAATGAGTTTTCTAAGTTCTTCGGGGTAGTCCCAGGAACTTTTATAAACCGTAAAGCATCCGATTACATCGGAAACTACACTTTCCGGCAATCTACGTTTTCTTGTTTTGGGTTTAATCCGCACATTGGTTTTGGCTCATACAACGAAGAAAGCACCTATGCGATTTATTGTATAAAGGTTGCTGAAATCGTTATATCCACGGTCGAATACGTAATGCGCCCCGAGTTCGTATGGAATCTCAGGCATAGCCTTTGAATCGTGAATATTTGCAGGTGTAATATACACAAAAGCAGGAACTTCTGCCTCAATGTCGTAGATCGTATGCAGCTTTATTCCGCCTTTATGTTTGCGGAATTTAGCTCATTCAAAGACCGACAGGCATAGGTCAATCGTGGTAGGGTCAAATGCGTAACCATGACCGTCAAGCTCGAAGATCTTGTATATTCTACGCTTGCGTGCCTCGGCTATCATGAATGCTGCATATTCCTCGAAGATGCGGCAGTCACGCTGCTCATTGGCCTTACTAAGATTGCTTCGCGTTACAGACTTCCCGATTCCAAGATGGTAGAGTTTCCCGGCATGGGCTTCCATAGCCACAATCAGATCCCGGAGGCTCTCCTGATTGGAAAGCTGACCGAAGATCATCGTAAGCAGTTGATTCCAACAAGTATAGATCATGATATACTTGTCGCCTTTATACTTCTTTATGAGATAGTTGAAGTGATTGCGGTCTAGGAATTGGGGTAACTGAGCAAAAACGAACTTGTCTTTATGCATAGCAGCCTGATTAACATCGCAAAAGTAAATTCAAATCTGTTGACTCCAAAAATAATTATAACAAATTGAACTTCAATAATTTCAAAGAACTTCTATGACTTTTTAGTGGACACTAATGAAAACTGTTCTACTACGACAATAACCAGAAAGGAGAGGTTGACTTCCTTGTTGACGATAGTGGCACCATGAGCGTCCTGCCTATCGAGGTTAAATTCGGCAAGGATTATACGGTTCATAGTGCGTTGGACAACCTGATGGCAATTCAGGATTACCATATTGTTTCATCTATTGTTCTCTCAAACGAAAGGGAATATCCTTTATCTCCCGGTCTACTATGTTATGTTCCTGGAGAACAAGGTGCCGGAAGAAGAGAACCTGTACTTTTAGGTTTAATACGGATTGCGGTTTACAAGATAATTCTTTCCTCTATGTTTAGACTTTACTTTAATTGGCATATAGTGGAAAGTGTAATTTCTTTGTATCTATGGGTATTCACTAAAAATCATGGTTGTACATATAGCAATATTTTAAGTAGAAAAATATATTGAATATACTTTGATGTTAAAATAATAGCTATCTTTGTGCCATGAACAATCCATTGCGACAATTAGGAAATATCCCTCTTACAGCTTCCGTTTTGGAGTCCCTGTTTCCTCATATCAGGGGTGGAAGCCAGAAACTCAGGTTGCTTGAGCGTGACAAACAAATAATACGACTCAAGAAGGGACTTTATGTGTGCAGTCCGGAAGTAACTGGGAAAACCCTTTCGACAGAATTGATAGCCAATCATCTGTATGCCCCTTCGTATGTTTCCATGTCATCGGCTCTGCGCTATTATGGGCTGATACCGGAAGAGGTTTACACCAAGCAGTCCATGACTTTGAAGTATGCTAAGAACTTTGATACGCCGTTTGGCCGATTTGAATATACGCATATCTCGAAGGCCGCATTTTCAGTAGGTCTGACAAGCATCAAGAAAGATGGCTATGCGTTTGTGATGGCTACGCCGGAAAAGGCTCTGTGTGATCTGATTGCCAATTCTTCAAAAGTGAATTTGCGTTACCTGAAAGATGCTGAAATTTATCTGGAAGAGGATATCCGGATGGAACGAGAGGATTTTATGCAGATGGATGCCCGGTTGTTTGAGGAATATATCAAGGTCGGCAAAAAAGCCGATTCAATCCGTACTTTACTTAAATTACTGAAGAAATGAAGAATGAGATTTATGACAATATGCTCTCTGCATATAGTGCGACAACGGAACAAGAAAGACGTAATGCCATATTTGAAGTAAACCAACAGGTGATACTTGCCGGGCTCTACAATGGCGGTTTCTTTGATGTGGCCGCTTTCTATGGCGGTACCTGGCTCAGAATTTTTCATGGTCTCCAACGCTTTAGCGAGGATATGGATTTTTCCCTCCTTACTCCCGATGACAAGTTCGATTTTACGAAATACTTCCAGCCGATAATAGATGAATTTGCCATTGTCGGTCGCGAGGTGGAGATTAAAAAGAAAGATAAAAAGGGATTTGGTAAGGTGGAATCTGCTTTCCTGAAAGATAATACGGATGTATATGACGTGTCTTTCCAGACCGATAAATCCATAAAAATCAAAATTGAGGTTGATACCCAGCCACCGTTGAATTTCAGGACTGAGCAAAAGCTGCTTCTACAGCCACACTCCTTCATGACACGCTGTTTCACTCTGCCGGATTTGTTTGCCGGGAAGATGCACGCATTGGTGTACAGAGGCTGGAAAAACAGGGTGAAAGGTCGAGACTGGTATGATTTCGAATGGTATGTCCGCCACAATGTTTCGTTGGATTTTACTCATTTGGCAGAACGATGCAAGCAGTTTAACAATGAGAATATTACTCCAGAGTTATTCAAGGAGAAGCTCATTGAGCGTCTCTCAACAGCTGATATAAAACAAGTGAAAGAAGATGTATTGCCTTTCGTGCGCAATCCAAAGGAACTTGACATTTGGTCAAATGATTATTTTGTCCAGTTGGCGGATATGATGAAGTTTGAATAGTAACAGCTAATATTTACTGATTATGGCAAAACAGATTTTGATTGGCATTGAGGAGCAGGAATTGAGTGAGATTGCGCACTATCTTATGATATATTTCCCATATAACGAGGAAATGTGCAGCTATACTCAAGTCGCTGCCTGCGACTGTCCGACTGTTCGATTATGCCATCTACTACCATGACCAGTCCGCTCCATTCTATCCTCCCGCTGACGGCATCCTTCTCCAGACCGGAGAGCACGCCGAAGGTCCCGGATTCAAGAAGCCTGCAGTACAGGACCAGACCGCCCGGCTCCCAATGCAGAAGCTTGATCCTGTTCCTGGCCTTGTTCATGAAGGTATAGACATCACCGTTGCACGGGTCACATCTCAGTTCGTCGGTCACAAGCCCACACAGAGTAGAGTATGGAAACTCTTACGCATGTCGGTCGGCTTGTTGTAAAGCAGGTACCGCATACTGTCTTCAGGCTAAACATGGCTCGACAACGCTTGGATTATTGCCTGTAGCATCGCCGCGTCCAGATTGCCCTAGATCCGCAATACTGCCCCCGTCTGCGTGCACATCTCTATGCTCATCGGTATGGACTCATGTCCCGACTTCCTGCTTTTGCCTGTTTCCCTGTTTGTTAGCACCGGTTCCGGAATGCTGTCATTTCCACACACCAGCTGAAGAAACGCTCCTGATTCCCGCTCACTGGACTGAGCCTTGGCGTATCTGCGTTTGCTTTCATAGAACCGCCACTCGGCTATCCCGATTTCTTTCAGACGGCTCTTGTATGAGACTCCATTCTCCTTGCAGTATTGAACTATCTCTGCGATTTCTTCTCGTGTAAGCATCTTTTTTTTTGCGTGAAGATACCTCGAGCGGAATAAATTCGCTATACGCACTTCACCGGGATACTGTTCCCGGACAGGTTTAGGATCTTTGCCTGACAACATCTTTTGTTTGGAGTTCTTTGACGATATTGATAACTTAGCGGAGCTGTTTTGGATCCTTCAATATTCCATAACAGCTCCGAAATATAACTTGACACAGTTTAGTTTACACTACCGATTGACTCATGTTGAAGGAATTAAACGACAGTCCCTATATAAAGTTGACTCAAGTCGGAACGTATAGTAGTAATCTCTGTCAATACAGTCTTCACCAGATGCTTACGCTGATTAGTTGTGCCAGAAATAACCATTAATATTACCTTTGGCTATTTCTAATTTAATAGGGATGTTGATATAACCATCAATATTATATGATAAATGAAAACTCCAATTATTGAGTGGCAAATCTACATTTCCATCACATTCTCTTGTTGTTATAAATGCGCCAACAAAAGAGATGGAAATCTGTTCCCCCTTTTTAATGTTTTTATCTATTACTTGTATCCCATCTTCCGAGATCTTACTTATGACAACATTTTTATATTCTGAAATATCAATTGTATTGATGTTTATACAATCCATTGGAATGAAGGAAGCTAACTTTAATTGATTACAAGGTTTCGAACTATCTCCAATAAAAGTATTGTCATTAACTATAAACGCATCTTTCAATGTGATATCAGAAGATGCTCTTACTCTCATGTTAAGTTGGTATTGATATTCTCCTTCTGTAACAGCCCTAACATAAAAATCAATGTCAAAAATCACTAAATCTCCTTTATTGCCCAATTTATATTGGGGTGTTTGTATATTTGTTCTATATTTAGATTTTCTTCGTTTTTTACACGAGAATATAAAAGCTTCCTTTTGTCTATTCCAATCTGAAATATCCAGCTCTTTACGACAAAGCATTGATGCGAGTTTATCCAACCCTTCGCTGTCATCAATTTTTATAGCTTTATCTAGTGAAGTTAACCATCCTAAATTATCAAAAGAGACATTCGGAAGAAGGATAGAAACTATTTTTTTGTCTAATGCCCATGCAGCCCCCATTTCATTAAGACATACTTCACTCCGACGATAGTTAGGTGAAATCATAAACAGTACTAAACTTGCCGTTTCAAGATTGCTTTTAATAAACTGAGGTATACCATCTCCTAAATTGACACCAGTTGATTGTCGTGAAGTATAAATTATATCTGAGGTATTAAATCCGCAAGAAAGTCGTAATATTTTATCTACGAACTCATCTATGATGTGTTTATCTTCAGATGAGTGGCTAATAAATATTTTATGATAATAAGTCTTCCCAGCTAATTTATAGCTAGTCACGGTGGCCCACTCATAAGCTAAGCGCAAGCACTCGTCAAAGTTATCACAACTTTTATATATGTGAGGGGCATATGTATATGGTTCACAGAATACATCAGCGAACAAAGCACCTTGTATAGACTGCCTTATCTGAAACCTAAAAGAATTAGGATCATTAATCCTATAATAAGAGTATTCCCGATCCTCATTATTAGAATTAAAATCTGAATCATATCTATTATGTTTAATTATAGAGCCTCTTTCAGATTCATAACGATTATTAAAAGAATTTCTATTATTATAATTGTAATTATTATAATTATTTTTATTGAAATTAGGAATATTATTTTCAAAATATTCTTTAACTATATCCTTAACTTGAGCTTGAACCATTTTCTTAACATTTTCGTCTATAGAACTTTTAGGATTATAATCGCTCAACATCGAACCTCCAAACATAGAAGGATTATAAGAATTATTAAAAGAAGAGAGAGGCGTAAAATTATTATTTCTCATTCTGTTATTTTCAAAATTTTCAATTCTTTCCTCTCTTTTATCAATAATTTTTTCATTAATAGTTTTTTCTTTTAGAATATTTTCGTTTGAATTCAAATTTAAATTATTTACTTGAATATCGGAAGAAGAGTTTAAATTATTTTCATTTTGATTATTATTTGATTTTGCCATAGATTTAGCCGCTTTTAAGGCATTAATCATATTTACTATTCTCTCTCCCATTTCGCTTCCGTCAATGGTTTCTGTTGTTTCGGCTGCGTATCTATGTTTATTTAATTCTTTTCCATCGCTTATAAGTTTATCTTCGTAATTGTCGTTATTATCTTCTCTTAAAATATTTACACTTTCGCTTCTTCTATTTTCGTATCTATCATAAATAGAATCTCGAAGCATTATTCTAAGCACATATTCGGGCTTTTTAAATAAACCCAAAGGACCTTTAACTCTCTCCTCCTTATTGCTTAAAATAGTAAAATTACTGCCATACTCAACCGTAGCTTTAGTAATAGCGTCTTTTTGATTTTTTCCTCTAATAGTTCGTATATCTACCATAATTGTAACTCCATAAATTAATTTTGTTCTAAAACGCCAATAGAAACTTCATATTCTTTCTTGACAATTCCGAATATAGTTTTTCTTTTTAATTCTCTAATACTAATGATAAAATAGCTCTCTCCATATTTGTCTCTAGCTATTCTCTCAATCTCTTCCCTATTCTTTCCAAAAATTTTAATAGTCTTCATAATTTTCTCCATTTCTATATTTATTTAATTATGGCTACGCCTTGAACATTATAACCTTGCATAATTTCAGCCATAGACACAACTTTATATTTGCCTATATTCTTCGCTATAAATTGATATAAAGGTTTTCTTATTGCGGGCGAACATAAAAATATTATTTCCGAAACTCCCGATTCATTTGCCAATTTTATAGCGTCTTTTATATTTTTAATCAAATTCTGCATACTTTCAAAACCCATAGCTATCATTTGACTGCCTTGCAAATTTCCCGTATTAACAAGATTTTGAGCTATATTATTTTGAAGTTGCTGACTAAATGTTATTACTTTTATATTTTTATCCGCATCGGAAATCATTTGCGATATTTGAGGCGATAATCTGCTTCTAACAAGTTCGGTAGCCTGTTCGCTTCCCATAACCGAAATTGCATCGGCGATTCCTTCTAATATTGCGATATTATTTTTAATAGGCAATTCCTCTTGCAAAAGATTTTGCAAAACTTTTTGTATATATCCGAGCGGGCTTTCATTATGAGGTTTAGCCGCCAATATTTCGGATACGAGCGCTTTATTTTCGTCTTTAATTCTATCGAGCATTTTTTGAACTTCTTCTCTGCCAAGAATAAGATTAGCGTTTCTTTTGATTATTTCGCTAAAATGAGTCGCAATAACCGTGCTTGGCTCAAATAGAGTAAATTTTTTCTGTTCTGCGTCATGTCTTTCGTCAACTTTAATCCAATAAGCGGGCAAACCGAATGCAGGTTCTTTTACCATTTCTGCTTCTTCGGTAGGTTTTTCTTTAGACTCCGAATTCAAAGCTAAAAGCATATTAGGACGAACAAAATTTTTAGCCATTTCAATTCCGTTAATGCTTATCGTATATTCGTCAGGTTCTATAGCTTGATTGTCGACAATACGAACGGGAGGAACTGCCAACCCAATTTCTAATGCCAATTCTCTACGAACTCTGCTTATTCTATTAATTAAATCTCCGCCTTCCGATTCTAAAGCTAAAGGAATTAAAGAAGTTCCGACAGAAAGCTCAACTTTTTCAACTTTCAACAAAGGCGTTACATCCAAAGGTCCCTGTTGAGTTTGTTCTGGAGTTTCCGCTTTAGTTCCGTCTTCGTTAATTCCAAGTTCTTTTTGTTCTTTTTTTAATGTATATCCTGCAAAAAATAACGATAAAGATATAACGAATAATGCAATTTTTGGAAATCCTGGCAAAAACATTAAAAATAAAGCAAATCCCGCTCCTATAAATAAATTTTTAGGTTTCGCAAATATTTGAACGGCAATTTGAGTAGATAAATTATCTTCGCTGCTGCTTCTTGTCACTAATAAACCCGTTGCAAAACTCATAAAGAAAGCGGGAATTTGAGTTACCAAACCATCGCCGATTGTAAATCGAGTATAAACATCGATAGCTTGATTAAAAGTCTCTCCTCTCATTGTCATACCAATTACGAGTCCGCCGACTATATTTATTACGGTAATAATCAAACCCGCTATAACATCGCCTTGAACGAATTTAGAAGCTCCGTCCATAGTTCCATAAAAATCGCTCTCTCCTCTTATTTTCTTTCTTTTTTCTTCGGCTTCCTTATCGGTAATCGCCCCCGCTTGAAGTTCGCTTTCAACCGCCATCATTTTTGAAGGCATACTATCTAAAGCGAATCTTGCTGCAACTTCGGACACTCTTGTAGCGCCTTTAGTAATAACTATAAATTGAACTATTATAAGAATAATAAATATTACTACTCCAACTACTACATTTCCTGAAACTACGAAATTTGCAAAAGCCGTAATAACTCTTCCGTCAAAATTTGCTCCTTGAGATAAAATAGCTCTCGTTGTAGAAACATTTAAAGCCAATCTAAAAGCCGTCATAATAAGAAGCACTGAAGGAAATACGCTAAAATCGTTTGCGCTTTTTATACTCAAAACCATAAGAAGTATTAAAAGAGAAATTACTATATTTACTACAAGCAATAAATCTAAAATCATTGTAGGCAAAGGTATGATTAACATCATAATAACCATAACCGCGCCTATAGCGAACATAACATCCGTATGTCTTCCTAAATTAACGGGATTAGGCATTTTAAAAGGAATATTCATTTCCGCCACTGTTTATCTCCTACATTGCCCTTGACATTTTTTCATCGCGTATTTTATAAACATTTGTGAGTATAGTAGAAACAACATGAAAAAGTTTTTCAGGTATATATTTTCCTATATCCACATTATAAAATAATTCGCGAGCCAAAGGTTTATTTTCAACTATTTCAATTTCGTTTTCTTTAGCTATTTCTTTTATTTTTAAAGCTATATTATCCGCTCCTTTTGCCGTCACTATCGGAGCATAATCGCCATTATTATATTTTAAAGCTACGGCAAAGTGAGTCGGGTTGGTTATTATAACATCCGCTTCAGGCACGGCTTTAAGCATAGTTCTATTTACAATTTTTCTTGCCATTTCCTGCAATTGACTCTTTACCAAAGGGTCGCCTTCCATTTCTTTAAACTCTTCTTTCATTTCATGTTTTGTCATTTTCAAACTTTTTATATGCTGCCTTCTTTGAAAAAAGTAATCGAATACGGAAACTATCATTAAAAATATTATAACTTTTGCAAGCATCTCTAAAACTATAAAGAAAAATACATTCATTGCTTGAGATAATTCCATATTAATCATATTAAATAATTCGCTTCGCTTTCCGTTTATTGTAGTAAAAGTAAGAAAAGCTATAACTAGCATTTTAAAAAGTATTTTTGCAAGATTCATTACATTTTGAGAGGAAATAAAAACTCTCTCTTTGAAGTTTGACCAAGTTGGCGCTATTCTTTTAAAATTAGGTTTTAATTTTTTTGTAGTAAATAAAAATCTTGTTTGAGCTAAATTAACTCCGACTCCGACTATTAAAGCTG
>OGOJ01001825.1_pt1 | contig 14689 bp, 8 predicted proteins | sample 1552601 | NCBI WGS metagenome assembly OGOJ01 (sample SAMEA2580184, study PRJEB22360) | human gut metagenome | biome: human gut; feature: human-associated habitat; material: faeces | place: Denmark | collected 2008/2010
TATCTCAGCAAAGGCGTTGTATCCGGGAATTACTCTGCTGCTTCTGCTCTCCTATACCGGATTTACAGAGCGTATTCGGTACATATTCCGGCTTGTAATTTAAGGCAGCACCGGTCCAGGCAATTTCTGTCTGACCGGTGTTGTTTCATTTTCTCGTGCGCATCTCACGTGTTTCCAGCCGTTTGGCCCGGCTGACACATAAGATTGATTACTTTTTATGCTTCATAGATCTGCTGAGTACCATTAATGGCCTCTGCTAAATATACATTACTCCAGCGTCTTGCGCCTTCTTTATCCCGATTGAGCAGATGCCGGTAGAGCTCCTCCACATTGCTGTGAAGTGCTGCGACACCGTATTTCTTGCAGAAGCGGATCCAAAGGGATATACATGGTACTTTGAAGGAGGTATAAATCAAGGGCAGGATGTGGTTGCCGCCCATGAGGGTCATTTCATGGTGAAACCGGAAGGCGATCTCCGCAGCCTGGGCAGGTGTGGGATTTTCATCCAGTCGATCAACAAATGTTCCAAGCATCTCCAATTGTTCATCGCTGGCGTTGTCAATGACCCGATGCAGGGTCATCTGCTCCAAGCCCCAGCGGACTTCCAGAATGGAGCGGATCTCCTCTTTGCCGAGCATCCCGCCATTGTAGTCCATAATGGCCATAAGGGTCTCCATGTTTCCATCACGGCGATAGTCGGCAACATAGGCGCCCTGACGGGGACGCACTTCCAAAAAGCCCTGACGAGCCAGTTCTGTAATGCCGCCGTTGACAACAGCACGGGAGACACCCATCTGCTGGCAAAGTTCCCGCTCTGAGGGTAGTTTTTCTCCCATAGGCAGTTCTCCGGACAAAATCATCCCCTGCAATTTCTGTACAAACAGTTCTTTTAAACTGGGCGCGTAAAGCTGTTCAAAATTCATATGGCATCCTCCTGCAAATATCTTGGTTATACCACATACCACGAATTTATTTTATCATGCAAACTGTCGAATTTCAACCTGAGATTTTTCTATAAAACATAGAATTTCCAGTTGATAGTTGACAGTTATCCCAAATAAACTTAAACTATAATCAGTAGAAAAATACCGCTATGCTGGTATGACCAGAAAGGAGCGATGCTTTTGGAAAAGGTAAGTATTTTGGAAGTTAAGCAAAGTGTATTCGCAAACAACGATGCCCAGGCAGAGAAACTTCGGGAAGAACTGAAGCAGAAGGGAATCTATCTTCTGAACCTGATGTCTTCTCCCGGAAGCGGCAAAACCACCACCCTGACCCGGCTGATTGAGCTTTTGAAAGAGGACCTGAAGATCGGTGTGATGGAGGCGGACATTGACTCGGATGTGGATGCTGTCACTATCGCCGCCACCGGCGCCAAGGCCATCCAGCTCCACACCGGCGGCATGTGCCACCTGGATGCGGCTATGACCCGCCAGGGTCTGGACGGTCTGGATGCCGGTGAAGCCGACCTGGTGGTTTTGGAAAATGTGGGTAATTTGGTTTGCCCCGCGGAGTTTGACACCGGCGCAGTGAAAAACATGGCAATCCTCTCCGTACCGGAGGGTCACGATAAGCCCCTCAAGTACCCGCTCATGTTCCAGGTCTGTGATGCGGTCCTTATCAACAAAATCGATGTAGCCCCCTACTTTGATTTTGACTTTGAAAAATGTACTGAGTACATCCGTATGCGCAATCCCAAAGCGGTCATCTTCCCCATCAGTGCCAAAACCGGCGAGGGAATCGAGGCTGTTGCTGATTGGCTGAAAGAAGAAGTAAAGAATTGGAAAGGAATATGAGAAATGGCAGATTATCTGGCAGGTTTCTATCCCGAGTGGGTAGATAAAGAAGAAAATCCCAGGCAGATCATTTTAGACTTAGGCAAAATGATCACCAACCGGATCCCCGTAAAGTTGGGATTTCAAAAGCTCAACAAGTACGATCCCGAGTACTGGGGCCTTGCTACTCTCTTAACCGACGAACAGGCAGAGGTGGCTCTGAAGATGGGTGTGAGAAAGCCCAAGACCATGGCCGACATGGTAAAACTCACCGGCAAGAGCGAGGAAGAACTGGAAAAGATTCTGGGCGATATGTCCTTTATGGGCATTCTGGAGTACAACTGGGAGAATCCCACCCGCACCAAGCAGTGGGTCCTGCCCATGTTCGTTCCCGGTAGTGCGGAATTTACCAACATGAATGACACCATCCTGAAGAAATATCCCGAAATGGGTCGTTTCTTCGAGCGGATGAGTCGTCTGCCTCTGGAGAAGGTCACCCCCATGGTACCTCCCGGAGGCGCCGGCATCGGCATGCACGTGATCCCTGTGGAAAAGGCCATCGAAACCGAGAACCAGTCCATTTCGGTGGAACATATCTCCCACTGGCTGGATAAGTATGAGGGCAAGTACGCCGCATCTCCCTGCTCCTGCCGCAAATCCCGTCTGACCTTCGATGAAGGCTGTGCCGATGACCCCGAAGGCTGGTGTGTTGCCGTGGGCGACATGGCTGATTACGTGGTGGAAACCGGTAAGGGTGGCCGCTACATCACCAAGGAAGAGGCTCTGGAAATCTTCCGCAAGGGCGAGGAAAACGGCTTCGTCCATCAGATCACCAACATTGACGGTGCAGACAAAATCTTCGCCATCTGCAACTGCAACATCAATGTCTGCTATGCTCTGCGTACCTCCCAGCTGTTCAACACCCCCAACCTGTCCAGAAGCGCCTATGTGGCACGGGTGGAAAAGGACGACTGCGTTGCCTGCGGCAAGTGCGTGGAGGTCTGCCCTGCCGGTGCTGTGAAGCTGGGTCAGAAACTGTGCACCAAGGACGGCAAGCAGGTAGAGTATCCCAAGCATCCCCTGCCCAGCGAGATGAAATGGGGCCCCCATATGTGGGATGAAAACTATAGGGACAACAACCGCATCAACTGCTACGATACCGGTACCGCTCCCTGCAAGACTGCATGTCCTGCACACATTGCCGTCCAGGGTTACCTGAAGATGGCCGCTCAGGGCCGCTACACCGAAGCCCTGGCGCTGATCAAGAAAGATAATCCCCTGCCCGCTATCTGCGGCCGCATCTGCAACCGCCGCTGTGAGGACGCCTGTACCAGAGGCTCCATCGACCAGGCTATCGCCATTGACGAGGTCAAGAAGTTCATTGCCCAGCAGGATCTGGACGCAGAAACCCGCTACATCCCCAAAAAGGTGGTTCCCTCCCTCAACGGCTCCTTCTCTGAGAAGGTCGCTATCATCGGCGCAGGCCCTGCGGGATTAAGCTGTGCTTTCTATCTGGCTGAAAAGGGTTACTCCCCCGTGATTTTCGAAAAGAACGAAAAGCCCGGCGGTATGCTCCGCTACGGCATCCCCAGCTTCAAGCTGGAGAAAGATGTGATCGATGCCGAAATCGACATCATCAAGGCCATGGGCGTGGAGATCAAGTGCGGCATTGAAGTGGGCAAGGATGTGACGCTGGACGAACTGCGTGCACAGGGTTACAAGGCATTCTACATTGCCATCGGCTGCCAGGGCGGACGCAAAGCGGGTATCCCCGGTGAGGATGCAGAAGGTGTCATGACCGCCGTGGACTTCCTTCGCACTGTCGGCGCTGACGAAAGCTATCCTGTAACCGGCAAGGCTGTGGTTGTTGGCGGCGGCAATGTGGCCATCGACGTGGCAAGAACCGCCCAGCGCTGCGGCGCAGAGTCTGTAGCTATGTTCTGCCTGGAGCCTCGGGACAAGATGCCCGCCTCCGAAGAAGAAATCGCAGAAGCTCTGGAAGAGGATGTGACAATCGACTGCGGCTGGGGTCCCAAGGAAATTCTCACTGAAAACGGCCGTGTAACCGGCATCGTCTTCAAGCGCTGCGTCAGCGTATGGGATAAGGACGGCAAGTTTGCACCTGCATATGATGAAAATGACACCAAGACCGTTCCCTGCGACCGGGTATTCCTGTCCATCGGTCAGAGCATTCTGTGGGGTGATCTGCTGAAGGGCTCCAAGGTGGAACTGGGCCGCGGAAATGGTGCAGTTGCAGACAGCCTTACCTATCAGACCGCGGAACCCGATATCTTCGTTGGCGGCGATGTGTACACCGGCCCCAAGTTTGCCATCGATGCCATCGCTGCTGGCCGTGAGGGTGCCATCTCCATCCACCGGTTCGTGCAGCCCCATTCCAGTCTGACTATCGGCCGTAACCGCCGTGAATTCATCGCCCTGGATAAGGACAACATCAAGGTAGAGCAGTACGACAACGCCTCCCGTCAGATCCCCGGCACCCGTAAGGATGTTGACCACAAGAAGTCCTTCCGGGATGCAAAGCTCCCCTTCACGGAAGAGCAGGTCAAGGCAGAAACGGCAAGATGCCTGGGCTGTGGCGCATCCGTCGTTGACCCCAACAAGTGCATCGGCTGCGGTGTCTGCACCACCAAGTGTGAATTCGGTGCCATTAAGCTCCATCGTGAGCGCCCCGAGTGTTCCAACATGATCCCCAGCGAGAAGAAGTTGCCTTATGTTCTGGGAAACGGTGCAAAGCAGGCCCTGAAGATCAAGTTCTCCAAGAAAAAGGAGCAGTAGATGCACGAACTGGGTGTTGTGTTTCATATTATCGACTCTTTGGAAGAAGTCGCCAAAGAAAATGATGTGACCCAGATCCAGAGCGTAACCATTGAGATTGGTGAGGTATCCACGGTGATCCCTCACTATCTCACCGATTGCTGGGAATGGGCCATCAAAAAGAAGCCTATGCTCACAGGCTGCGCAATGAAGGTGGAAATCCTGCCGGCAATTACCTGGTGTGACGGCTGCAAGCAGGAATACCCCACTGTGCAGCACGGTCGCATCTGCCCATATTGTGGCAGTGAGAAGACCTGGCTTTTGAAGGGAAACGAACTAAACATCAAAGAAGTAGAAGTTATATAAGGAGGTTATCTTATGTTATTCCAGATTTATGGCGAAACCGCCGGTTTCCAGCTTCTTGGCTGGCTGATGGTATTTGTGGGTCTGATTCTCGCCAATGAATTTGCACGCCGGACAAAATGGGGCGGCATTGCCTGCTTCCTGGTTCTGCCCGCAGGTCTGACTATTTACTTTATCTCCATTTATGTAGGCGCTGCTATGGGTGCCCAGTGGGCGCTGAATAATCCCACCTATGTCTACATGAACAGCTGGTTCCATTATTTCAAGCTCTATGCCGCGACATTGGGCTGCATCGGCTTTATGATGCTGAAATACAAGTGGTCCATCGGCAAAACGGATTGGTTCAAGGTGTTCCCCTTCCTGATCGTGGCCGCCAATATTCTGATTGCTGTGGTCAGCGACTTCGAATCCGGCATCAAGGGTGCCCTTTCTCCCGACGGCTGGTGGCTGTCCAGCGAAAATGTCTGGCTCTATGGTGGCTGGTGGAACTGGCTCAACGGCGCTGCCGGTATCATCAACATCTTCTGCATGACCGGCTGGTGGGGTATCTACGCTTCCAAAGATAAGAAAGATATGCTGTGGCCCGATATGATCTGGCTGTATATCCTGGCCTATGATGTGTGGAACTTCCAGTACACCTATCTGAACCTGCCTACCCACACATGGTATTGCGGTCTGGCGCTGCTGCTGGCTCCCACTGTTGCTAATGCCCTGTGGAATAAGGGCGGCTGGATCCAGAACCGGGCAAATACCCTGGCTCTGTGGTGTATGTTCGCTCAGGTGTTCCCCCTGTTCCAGGATAGGAGCATCTTCACTACCCTCCCGGTACTGTATGCTGACGGCTTCATGGATGCCGCTATCCGTCCGACCCTGGTAAATCCTGTTCCCCAGGGCGTGATTTCCATTGCTTCGCTGGCCATCAATGTGCTGGCTCTGGCGCTGATTATCAAGCGCTCCAAGGAACAGAAGAAGAATCCCTACAAGCAGGAAATTTTCACTGACGCCAAGGACTTCCAGCTGGCAATGGCTAGAGCGGAAGATAAGTAACCCACATAGCACAGAGGCTGCAGAATTTCTGCAGCCTCTTTTCATATTCGTCACCCTTCGATGCTTCTCGTGTGCTTCTAACATGTTAAAGAACATTTTGATGCCGTAGACCAGGGGGAACGGTACAAATGGGAAGCTATCGCCTGGTATAAGAAGCATTGGAAGATCGATTCTCCCAACTTTGCGCAGATGCTGGAAGAGGCGTTCGGAAAGGCAAAGAATCTGCTTGCCTCCGCGATGTATTATCCTTATCGTATGATAGTGGCGAGCAGTGTCTGGGTGCTACCCAGCCGGATTTTTGCTTGTTGGGGAATCCCCCAAACCCCAGATCTGCTCCTTCGGGCAGGCAACGCGTTTTGTAAACGCTGACAAGAAATTTTATAGAAAGCGAAAAATAACATTTGTGGGATTCTCAGATTGTTTCTTATTCAATTTCGGCTTCAGCGATCAGCGAAAAGTGTGCAATGCCATGGTCTGGGTAAGGAGATACGCTGACGGAAGGGTGGCGTGTTTCACTACACCCATTTCCGGCGCACCAATCGGAAAACAGAAAAATTCGCCCACACGAGACTTGTAAAATCTCGTGTGGGCGATTGTCATGCCTGCCTTAAAACTGCAAAAGCGCCGGCGCGGATGCCGCTGGCTTCTGCGCGCGCCCTTGCCACCTGGTGGGCGTAGAGATTCAATGTTGTGGAAGCGGTAGCATGTCCAAGCTCAGCGGCTGCGTTCACAAGATCCACACCGTTGGCAATCATCATGGAAGCTGCGGTATGTCTGAAGGCGTGCGGGTGAATGTGAGGCAGATCGTTTTCTTCGCTGAATTTGTTCAGCCAGTCGGTGATGCTGTCCGGGTGCATAGGCGTGCCGTCGTCCTTGGTGAACAGAAATCCTGTATCCTGCCAGATGTCCGCATGACGGATTTTCTGCCGAAGCTGATCGGTACGGTATTCTTTCAGAACAGCGATGGTTTCCGGGGACAGGCAGATAGCCCGGGGCTGACCGGTCTTGGGTGGTCCGACATAAGTGCCCTTTTCCTTTGTGTACAGAAGCGCCTGCCGGATCATCATAATGCCTTTGTCCAGGTCAACGCAGTTCCATTGCAGTCCCATCAATTCTCCACGGCGGCAGCCGGTATCGATGAGAATGTAGGACATTGCTTTCCACTTGACAGGAGCCTTTTCCAGTGCTTTGACAATGTCGGCAATCTCCTCCGGCTGGAAGTAGTCCGCCTCATGCTTCGGCACTTTGGGCGGCGAGGCTTTCGCGGCGGGATTGTACGGGACAAGCATTTCCTTATCTGCCTGCGCCAGAATCATGGAGATCAGGCGGTGATGTTCCAGAATGGTTTTGTTGGACGGGGGCTTCTTCCGGTCGGATACCGTAAACATTTCTGACACCGAGTATCCCAGTGCATCCGCAATGCCCTGTGCCGTTTCCAGCTTCACGGCCTTGCCATTTAATACTGCATTCAAGGTGGTGTGGGCAATGCCGGATTCTTTTGCGATAACATGCTTTGGCTGACCCAGTGCCTCCACTTTTTTCTTCAACACCTTCTTCGCCACAGCGATGGCACCCAGATTCCGGACACCGTTTTCAGACAGCGTTTTGTAAAAATCGTTCAGGTGCTGTGGACGAATCTGTGTCAGCTTCAGGTGTCCGATGGCATCGTTGATTCTCGGGAGCATCGCCCGATACCGCTCGATCGTGGTTGGCGCGAGACCGTTGCGCTCCTTCAAATCCAGCACATAGTCTGCATAATCGCAGAAGCGTTTCACTTTGTCGATATCATAACCTGCCTGGATTGCCTCTTCAAATTTGAAGGCCGCGGCCATCGCTTCCCGTTCCATTTGTTTCTTGCTCATGTTCGGACGGGGTGGTTTCCATGTGGTGGTGCGCTTGATCTGTTTTCCCTCCCAGTTTAGACCGCCAGAGACGATCAGCCGATAGTGCATCAGCTGACCGGCTCTATTATATCTTGGTTCGATGGATGCCATACACATTCTCCTTTCCGTGGGACTGGCTCACAGCTATCATAAACTGTGAGCCAGCGTGTGACAAATGTGCGGCTTACTGTTCGCAGTTGACCCAGCGCAGAAATGCGTCCCAGGGAATAAGGTAGGTTCTGCCGATTACCTTGCAGGGCAACTGCCTGGTGCGGATGGCACGGCGAAGAGTGTACTCGCTGATGTTGATGCCGGTGGCGTTGGCACGCTCCACGGTCTGCTTGATAAGAAAAGCCTCCACCTCCGCAATAAGCGGAAATGGAGGCGCTATTGCAATAATTCGTGTTGATACTAAAATCTAGTAAAACACTTTAACCGTCTTACCAGATATGCTATACTGTATCTGGGTGATGAATAATGGCATCGAACTATAAATTCAGCAATGAGGAAATGGCCGCAATAAAGGCAGCACGCAGAGAGACAAAGGACAAACGTGCGGATGCAAGATTGAAAGCACTTGAACTGCGAGCAGAGGGTATGGAACTCAGTGAGGTTTCGCAGGCAACGGGCTTCCATGCAGCCTATGTGAGCCAACTGGTGGCGAAATATCGGGATCATGGACTGGAAGCAATCTCCGGGAATCATTATGGCGGTAATCACCGTAATATGAGCTTTGAGGAAGAAGCTGCGATACTTGCCCCTTTTAAGGCCAGGGCCGAGAAAGGTGAGCTTGTGGAAATCAGCGAAATTGAGACGGCATACCAACAGGCGGTAGGCCACTCTATTGGCACCAGTCAGATTTACTACGTTCTGCACCGACATGGCTGGAGAAAGGTCATGCCCCGCAGTAGGCACCCTAAAAAGGCAAGCGAGGAGGTCATTGAGACCTCAAAAAAATTAAAACCACCATCGGTGAACTGAAAAATCTCCACAGGGGCTGTGGAATTGTCAAAGCGCAAGCTATCGATGAAGGAAAAACGGTTTGCTATCAGTCTGCGCCCCACTATGCCCCTTGAAGTAGTTCTCAATGCTTAAAAAATAACTACCAGGAGTACAGCATGCGGGTGAACGTTCATGCAATCGTCGTGTTGGTTCATTGACATTCCTTTTTTTCTATGGTAAACTGATCACAGAATATGCGATTCTTGGAAAGGAGCAGATTTTATGGAACCTATGAAAAGACGGTTGCTTTCCGGTATCCTGGCAGGGCTTACTTTGCTCAGCTGCGGACCGGTTCCCGCCCTTGCGGTGTCGGGGGGAGACCTATGTCCCAACCATCCTGTCCACACGGAGGAATGCGGCTATGTAGCCGATGAGCACCCCTGTACCTTCCTGTGCGAGGAATGCGTTGTCCAGGCAGAAAACGAGGTGGAGCCGGAAGCGGAACCCGTAACCGAACCGGAAACGGAGCCGGTGACAGAACCCGTAGCGGAACCGGAAACGGAGCCGGAAACCGAGCCAGTGACAGAACCCAGTGAGGAACCGGAAGACCCTGCGCTGGCAGATGTTGCGGCTCTTCTTGCGGCCCTCCCCACCCGGGAAGCCCTGGAACAGATGTCCCAGGAGGAACAGGTCGCCGCATACGAACAGATCCAGCTGGCTTACGATGCCTTTGACTGCCTGACCCAGGAACAACAGCAGCAGTTCCCGGCAGCGGAAGAACAATTTGAGAAGCTTTTCACCTTCTTTAATGAGCGGACAGAGGCGGCTGTTTCTTCTAATCAATGCGGAGATAACCTGACCTGGACGTTAGACGAATACAGCAATACATTAAGATTTACCGGTTCCGGTGCAATGTGGGACTATAACGATGGCCACTTAGGAGATGCCCCTTGGCGTGAATATAAATACAGCCGGGATATAATGTACATCGAAATCCCGGAGGGAGTCACCCATATCGGTACTTGTGCATTTTGGAAATGTGATAAGCTTATCGACGTATCCTTGCCCAGTTCACTGGAATCCATAGGTAATTGGGCTTTTGAAGAATGCACGAATCTAAAAACAGCCAACATTCCGGAAAACGTCAAGCACATTGGGGAGAGCGCATTCGAAAGATGCAGTTCCCTAAATACCCAGGTCGTTTTAAATCAGCTGGAAACCCTTGGTGCTAGTGCGTTTGTCGGATGTTCTAAAATCACGAAGCTTTCTATTGATGGCCCAATTACCGAGATCCCCGACTGGGCGTTTAATAGCTGCTCTGCGTTGTCGGAGATCACGCTCCCTGACTCTATCCAGTCCATTGGGAGTGCTGCATTCGCCGCATGCGGCTTTACGACCTTTCAAATTCCGGCCGACCTGAAATCCATCGGAGATTCCGCATTCTACCGCTGCCAAAACCTGACCGAGTTTACATTCCCCCAGGGAATAACTTCGATTGAGTGGAACTGTTTAAAGGAGTGCACCAGTCTGACCAAGGTCACGATTCCCCGCACCGTCAACAATGTGGGAACCCGTGCCTTTTCGGGCTGCACCGCATTAAAGGAGGTTATCTTCCAGGGAAGCCAAGCAGAGTGGGACCGTATTACTTTCGGTTCTGAAAATGATGCGTTTTTTAATGCCGAGCTTTCCTGTACCATTGACCAGCAGAATGCCGGAACCTATGGTGAGCGTATTCGCTGGGAAGTGACTCCGGATGGAACGCTTCTCCTTTCCGGTCTGGGTGCAATGGAGGAAAACTCCGAGGCTTCTTTCCCCTGGGATGACTTCCAGGACAGCATTCAAACGGTTCGGGTCAAACCGGGAATCACCTCTATTGCAGCAGAAGCATTCAGTAAGCTACAAAATGCAGAGGTGTATCTGCCCATTAGTGTGACCCACATTGGCAAAAACGCCATTCCCACAACGCTCTTACCCCACTACTCCGGGAAAATGGAGCAGTGGCTGACGGTTACGTTTGACCGTGAACCCGGGCAGCTGCGTAACGTCGGTGCCCTTTGCACGGACGGTACCATTTTGGATTTTGGCGTCTGCGGAGAGGGAGAAAATGCGCAGAATGTACAGTACGCTCTGGCGGAGAAAGGCTCTCTGCGCATTTACGGCCAGGGCAAGATAGCCTTTACCGGATCGGCTCCTTGGGCAGGCAACATGGAAAGAATCACTTCTGTTTGCATAGAACCGGGTATCACCGGAATTGCCGCAAACAGCTTCCGGAATGCCGCAAACCTATGCACCGCAGAGCTCCCCAGCGGGATAACCACCATCGGTGCCGGTGCTTTTTCCGGCTGTACCGCACTGAAAACCCTGCGTTTTTCCGGTACGGAAGCAGAGTGGCGCACAATCACCATAGGAAGCGATAATGCCCCTTTGACGACTGCCACAATCATTTGTCAGGACAGCCACAAGTGCAAGCTGGTGAGGGTGGAGGCCAAGGAAGCGACATGCCAAAATGCAGGTGTTCTGGAACATTGGAAATGCGAGGAATGCGGAAAGCTGTATCAGGACGGTTCCGCAACTTCCGAAATCTCTTTGCAGGATACCATCATCCCGCCTACAGACCACCAGCCAGATGCCAGCAACAGGTGTACAGTCTGCGGCGAAATCGGCGGTTCCTGGGGAACAGATATTCGCTGGTCTTTTAAGGGTGATACCCTGCGGTTTTATGGGTGCGGAGGCACGGGAAGCCTGGGAAAGGACGATTACAACCCGCCTTGGTCTTCCTATCTGAAGCAGATCAAAAAAGTTGTCATTGAAGACGGCATTCAAACGATTTATCGAGGTACTTTCAGCCGGATTTCCGACGCCCAAATCCAGGTGCCTACAAGTGTAACCCGGATTTACGACAATCCCGGTGGCAGCAACCAGTTTACCTATCCCGGAACCATGGAACAGTGGCGAAACATTACATTCAACTATGCCAAGGATTCCTGTTGGGGCATCGGTGCGCAATGTTCAGACGGAACCATTGTGTCCATGGGATATTGTGGCCCATATGGGGGTACAAACATAGCTACTTACTACATAACCGAGGATATGTGCCTCCACATTGAAGGTGCAGGCTCTGTCCAGTGGATGCAGTACCACGAAAAATTCCCGCACTGGGATAGCTATAGGGGCAAAATCACCTCCGTGGTGATTGGCGACCAAATTACAACCATTCCAGATAATGCCTTTAACTCCCATACCAAGCTAAATTCTATTGCCATTCCGGAAGGGGTACGGACCGTTGGCGGGTTCCAGGGTACTCCGGCTTTGAAGGAAATCAAGCTCCCGTCTACACTGGTCAGAGTTCCCAGCTTCACAAATTCTGGATTACAGGCAATCATTATCCCGGAGGGAATCAAATGGATCGAAGAAAAGACCTTTTATGGCTGCTCTGATCTGACATCCGTGCAGCTCCCCAGCACAGTGGAAACGATATATACCAGGGCCTTTTCGTACTGTGGTCGCCTGACCCAAATCAACTTCCCCCAGAGCCTGAAAACAATTGACAACAGCGCATTTGCCTACAGCGGCATTCGGACGGCGAATCTGCCGGAGGGTGTGCAGTCCATCGGCCAGAGCGCATTTGCCAACTGCGGAAATCTGGCCAATGTAACGATCCCCTCGGGCGTAACGACGATTCAATACAGTACCTTTGAGAATTCCGCTTTGAAAACCGTCCACATTCCAAAGACAGTTACCCATATATACAGTTCTGCCTTCTACGGAACAAGACTAACAGATGTCTATTTTGGCGGTTCTAAGGCAGAATGGAACAAAATCATCATAGATTCAGGAAATGAGCCTTTGAAAAACGCAACCATCCATTTTGAAGGACACACCTGTAATCTAACATACCATGCAAAAGTCGAGCCTACCTGTGTACAGGCTGGTACAAAGGAATACTGGTACTGCTCTGAATGTAAAACATACTATTCCGATGAAAACGGCGAGAACGTAGTAAGCGAGAGCCAGTTGGCCATCCCCGCCAGCGGTCATACCGAGGTCACCGATGCAGCGGTAGCGGCTACATGCACCACAGACGGCAAGACTGCGGGCAAACATTGCTCTGTCTGTAACACGGTTCTCGTAAAGCAAGAAACGATCAAGGCCAATGGGCATACCGAAGTCATTGACAAGGCGGTAGCACCTACCTGTACCGAAACCGGCCTGACCGAGGGCAAGCATTGCTCTGTCTGTAACACGGTTCTCGTAAAGCAAGAAACGATCAAGGCCAACGGACATACCGAAGTCATTGACAAGGCGATAGCACCTACCTGTACCGAAACCGGTCTGACCGAGGGCAAGCACTGCTCTGTCTGTAACGAAGTTCTGGTAAAACAGGACACCGTAAAAGCCACGGGCCACTCCCTGGAGCACCATCCGGCCAAGGCTCCTACGGCCACGGAAAGTGGCAACAAGGCCTATTACGCCTGTAAGACCTGTAAGGCCATCTTCCTGGATGAACAGGGTAAGAATCCCGCCACCCTGGAGCAGGTGACTTTGGAGGCCGTTCCCAACCGACTGTCCCTGAAAGATACGGCACTGGCAGACCGAAAGGAAATCTGGATCGGCGGCATCCCCTACCCCGTGGAAACGGACAGCAACGGCGACCCCTATGTGACCCTGCCTGAGGCGAAGGAGGAGCTGATTTTCACCTACACCTACAATACATCCTCCGGCGACCGGCACAGCCAGTATCCCGTGGGCATGCAGGCATACCGGCTGCACACCACCACCCAGGGCTACAAAGTAGAAGCTCTGCCGGAACTGGATAACCTTCTGGTCTATGCAGGAAGCTCCATCCGCATCGTCGGCAAGCGGGGTATCCGGATGATCACGGGTGTCAATCAGCAGAAGCGGGCCCAGCTCACCGGCAACGGTCTGGCGGGCTACACCCTGCTGGAATACGGCACGCTACTGGCACTGGACGAGGAGCTGAACGGTGCGCCCCTGGTACTGGGCGGTGCCAACGTCCGCTCCAACTATGCCTACCGCAAAGGCACCGCCGACCCGGTGTTCCGCTATACCGGCGACAGCATCCAATATACCAACGTGCTGGTGGGCTTCCAGGACGAGCACCTGAACAAGGACATTGCCATGCGGCCCTATATGAAGCTGCAAGATGCCCAGGGTAAGACCGTAGTGGTCTACGGCGGCACCGTCTACCGCAGCATCGGCTTTGTGGCCTATCAGAACCGCAATGCCTTCAAACCCGGCACCGCCTCCTACAGCTACGTCTGGGGCATCATCCATAAAGCCTACGGCAAGCAGTTTGATGCCGAATTCAAAGGATAAGGAGCACCCCAATCCATGAAAAAATATGCTTTGATCCTCCTGTGCCTTGCACTGGTCGTTGCCGCAGGCTGCGGCAAACAAACAGCTCCGGAGCCCCTGCCGGAAACCACCGAGACCCCCACCACTCTGCCCACCGAAACCACCGAACCGCCCACCGAGCCCCTGCCCAAAACCGAGCCCGTAGCCGTTCTGGCGGACAAGACCCCGGCGGTGCTAACCCGGCTTTCCCGGGGAAGCCAGGTAGACGTGGTGAAAGACTATGACGAAACCTACGTCATCGTCTACACCCAGGCAGGCTACGGCCTTATGGAAAAATGCCTGCTGACCTCCGACACCCCCTACGAACCCTGGACCGGCTACGCCCTGTGGAACAAGGGCTTCTATGACGACTACCTCCTGACCGGCGACCCGGTGCGGCTGCTGCAAACCAACACCAAAATAGAGGTGCTGGATGAATATGACAACTGCTGCGTAGTGACCGTGGAGGACACCCTGGGCTATATGAAGCGGGAAGACATCAGCAAATACCGATCTGTGCCCAGCGACGGCGGCGGCAGTTCCGACGGC
>OGOJ01001836.1_pt1 | contig 14588 bp, 12 predicted proteins | sample 1552601 | NCBI WGS metagenome assembly OGOJ01 (sample SAMEA2580184, study PRJEB22360) | human gut metagenome | biome: human gut; feature: human-associated habitat; material: faeces | place: Denmark | collected 2008/2010
TCTGTTCATAAAAATCATCTGGACCGATGATCCCATCCAGTTTTTCAAATAACTGTGGTTCATTTACCATCCATGTAAGAAGAAGTTTCTGCGGCTGTTTCCTCTTTTCCTCTTTTGCTTCACTCTGCTGCAGCCTTCTCTCTGACTGTCTTGGCGTATTTTGCTGTCTCTGTGCTGTTGCATAACTGGAAGTTCCATAATAATTAACAAGTTCTTCCAAATCTTTTGCATCAATATAATATTCCCTTGATACAGCATCAATATAATTCTTACGTTCCAGACGTTCTTCAATTGTTGAAAGTAATTTTGCTGCTTCATGCTGAAATTTTGTCTTCTCCTCTGGATCGTTCTGATCATATCTTCCTGCAGCTACCTGTATCTGAAACATAAAACTGCTTGTTGCATGACTGATTCTTTCTTCCAAAGCTTCTCTTCCTAACCCTTTGATGAATTCATCTGGATCTTTGTATGGTTTGAGATTTAATACACGAACTGTCAGTCCAGCTTCCTTAAGAATCGGAATTGCACGCAAAATAGCTCTTTGTCCTGCTTCATCGCTGTCAAAAGAAAGTATGACATTCTCTGTATAACGCTTAAGTAACGTTCCATGTCCACTAGTAAATGCAGTTCCAAGCGCAGCTACTGCATTTGTAAATCCCGCCTGATGCATAGATATAACATCCATGTATCCTTCACATAAAATAATCTCTTTCTTCCTTGAGCTTCTTGCAAAATTCAATCCATAAAGATTACGACTTTTATCAAATAATGTGGTTTCTTTTGAATTTAAATATTTGGGCGAACCATCTCCCATAACTCTGCCTCCAAAACCAATCACACGATTATTGACATCCATGATTGGAAACATAACTCTGTTCCAGAACTTATCATACATTCCCCTGCGTTCATCCACATTGAACAGGCCGGAATCCCGCAGCAGTTCGTCACTGTAATTCTTTGACTTCAGATATTTGTACAGATCGTCACTGTACTTATCCGAATATCCCAGGCCAAACTTCCTGATCGTCTCCTCACTGAGTCCTCTGCCTGTCAGATATTCATGTGCCTGTCTGCCACTCTCTCGACGCAGCTGATAATAGAAATATCCTGCTGCAAGCTTATTGATCTCCAGAAGGGCAGCCCGACGTTCTGCTTTCTTCTTTGCTTCTCCGGAATATTCAATCTTCGGAAGCTGCACCCCTGCCCTGTCTGCCAGATGCTTTAGTGCCTCCCCAAAGGTATAATTCTCATATTCCATCACAAAATTAAATACATTCCCGCCTGCTCCGCATCCGAAGCAGTAATACATCTGCTTCGCCGGTGTTACCGAAAAAGAGGGCGTTTTCTCATTATGGAACGGACACAGCCCGAAATAGGTACTTCCTCTTTTGTTCAGCTTCACATACTGGGATACAACATCTACAATATCATTCTTCATCCTGACTTCTTCAATGATATCGTCTGAATAACGCATGCTTCGTCCTCCTTCTTGATCGATTAATAGACTTCCCATGCTTTTGGTATGTAAATCTCCCGGAATTTCCTTATAGAATACTGGTCTGTCATTCCTGAGAGATAGTCACATACTGCCTGTTCCTTCTTCTCTCCACGCACGATCAGCTCCCTGTATTCTGTTGACATTGCTTCCGGGTGTTCGACATAATATTCATATAACTCCGTCAGCATCTTCACTACCTTTTCCTCTTCCTTATGGGCTGCCGGATTCTCATATACATTCTGAAACATGAGAGCCCGCAGATCCATCATTGCCTCGTAGATCTCTGCTGACATCTTTATGGTATCCTGCTCAAGACTGTTCTCTATCACATCATGAACAAATGTATTGAGCCGCTCTCTGGTTGTATAACCGAGCAGCATCCGAAGCGTGACCGGAATATCATCCTCAGAAATAATCCCCGCCCGCTGTGCATCATCCATATCATGATGAATATAGGCGATCTTGTCCGAAAGTCTTACTACCTGTCCTTCGAGAGTAGACGGATTCCCACTGGTTCTGTGATTCAGGATACCATCCCGGACCTCCCATGTGAGATTCAACCCTTCGCCGTTCTTCTCCAGTACCTGTGCAACCCTGACGCTCTGTTTATAGTGGGCAAAGCCATCCGGATTCACTGCATCAAGAGCCCTCTCACCTGCATGTCCAAAGGGAGTATGTCCCAGGTCATGTCCAAGTGCGATCGCTTCTACAAGATCTTCATTCAGTCTCAGTGCCTTCGCTATTGTTCTGGCAATCTGTGATACCTCAAGAGTATGTGTCAGTCTGGTCCTGTAATGATCACCCTGGGGTGCCACAAAAACCTGTGTCTTATCCTTCATCCTGCGAAAAGCTTTACTATGAAGGATCCTGTCCCTGTCTCTCTGATAGACAGTCCGTACATCGCATTCTTCCTCCTGCCGCTTTCTGCCTCTGGAACAAAGACTCAAAGCAGCATAAGGACTGAGCATCTTTTGTTCACGCTGTTCCATGCTTTCTCTGATATTCATAAGCGATACCTCCACAAGCTGACAAAATACCTCTTATTAATTATATTCTACATAAAATTTCAAATTCCTCTTTTTTTCAAAAAAAAATTGAAATTTTTTTATATTTTTTTCAAAAAGGTGTTGACATTAGCTTTTACATTTGATATAGTATCACTTGTCGCGAGGGAGAGCAAAAGAATCCCAGAGAAATGCGATATGCGGAAGTGTCGGAACTGGCAGACGAGCAAGACTAAGGATCTTGTAAGCATTGCGCTTGTGTGGGTTCAAGTCCCATCTTCCGCATGACTTTAGAACAGAGCTGTGAATCGCAGCTCTGTTTTTGGCTATATGAAAGTAAATTATTGCATGCCTGCACTGGTGAGAAGATGAAATGGGAAGATCTGCGTGATATATTTGTATTCGTTTCATATACAATAGGATAATTTTGGACATCTTAAGGGCTGATCAGACCGTAACCCCAATATTTTTTGAATTATTTTTTCAGAAAAGAGGAATTTGTGGTTTTGTGTAGAATATAATTAACAGAGGGTATTTTGTCGCCGCTGTTTGTCAGACTGTGGAGGAAATGCTTATGAACATCAGAGAGAGCATGGAACAGAGAGAACGGGAGCTTTTGAGCCCTTATGCTTCTCACAGCGCAGATACCAGAGGCCGGGAGCACCCGGAAGAGGAATGCGATGTGCGGACAACGTATCAGAGAGACAGAGACAGGATCCTTCACTGTAAGGCTTTTCGCCGTATGAAGGATAAGACACAGGTGTTTCTGGCACCACAGGGAGATCATTACCGTACCAGGCTGACACATACACTGGAGGTATCGCAGATCGCCCGGACTATTGCCAAGGCACTTCGCTTAAATGAAGATCTGGTGGAAGCCATCGCTCTGGGACATGATCTGGGGCATACGCCTTTTGGACATGCAGGAGAGAGAGCACTGGATCAGGTACACCCGGGTGGCTTTGCACACTATAGGCAGAGCGTCCGGGTTGTGGAAGTACTGGAGAAGAACGGAAACGGGCTGAACCTTACCTGGGAAGTCCGCAATGGGATCATGAATCACCGCACCAGCGGAAATCCTTTCACACTGGAAGGACAGGTGGTACGTTTTTCTGACAAGATCGCCTATATCCACCATGATATGGACGATGCCCAGCGGGCAGGGATCATCACAGAAGATGATATTCCTGTCACAATGAGAACTTTTCTGGGCTATACCACGAGAGAACGGCTGAATACTTTCGTACATAATATTATAGAGAACAGTATGGGGAAAGACAGCATCTCCATGTCGCCGGATGTTTTTGAGGCGATGATGGAGCTTCGGGCGCTGATGTTCCGGAATGTCTATGAGAATCCGGTTGCCAGGAAGGAAGAGGATAAAGTGATCCAGATGCTGAGTGAACTGTACGGATATTATACTGACCATCCGGAGGCAATGTCCCGGGAATACAGGGAACTGGTGGAATACCGGGGAGTACCTAAGGAACAGGCAGTATGTGATTATATTTCGGGAATGACGGATCAGTATTCCATGGAGAAATTCAGGGAGATCTATATACCGAGAGCCTGGGAGGTCTATTAAATGGAAAAGAGGGATAAGCATGCGTTATTCAGATGACATCATAGAAGAAGTCCGAATGAAAAATGACATTGTAGACGTGATATCCCAGTATGTGAAACTGACACGGAGGGGGAGTTCCTATTTTGGGCTGTGTCCCTTCCATAATGAGAAAACCCCTTCCTTTTCCGTAACACCATCCAAGCAGATGTATTACTGCTTTGGCTGCGGGGCAGGAGGAAACGTATACAATTTTATCATGGAATATGAGAATTACTCGTTTGGTGAGGCGCTGTCACATCTGGCTGACCGGGCAGGGGTAGAGCTTCCGAAGATCGAGTATTCCAGAGAAGCCAGAGAAAAAGCAGAACAGAGAGCAAATCTTCTGGAGATCAACAAGCTGGCAGCACAGTACTTTTATTATCAGCTCCGGAGAGAAGGCGGAAAGACGGCTTACGGATATCTGACAGGAAGAGGTCTTTCCGAGGAAACCATCCGTAAATTCGGTCTTGGATATTCGGATAAGTATAGTGATGATCTGTACAAATATCTTAAGGGTAAGGGCTACAGTGATGAACTTCTCAGGGAATCCGGCCTGTTCAATGTAGATGAGCGGCGAGGCATGTATGATAAGTTCTGGAACCGTGTGATCTTCCCGATCATGGATGTAAACAACCGGGTCATTGGTTTCGGAGGTCGTGTCATGGGAGATGGCAAGCCCAAGTACCTGAATTCACCGGAGACGAAGATATTTGATAAGAGCCGGAATCTTTACGGGCTGAATGTGGCCAGGACCACCAGGAAGAATTATCTGATCCTCTGTGAGGGATATATGGATGTGATCGCCATGCATCAGGCAGGCTTTACCAATGCAGTGGCGTCGCTTGGAACTGCACTGACCTCCGGACATGCAAGTCTTGTGAAACGTTACACCAAGGAAGTCCTGCTTCTTTATGACAGTGACGGTGCAGGGATCCGGGCGGCCCTTCGTGCGATCCCGATCCTGCGGGAGGCGGGAGTCACGTCCAGGGTAGTAAGCCTGAAGCCCTGGAAGGATCCGGACGAGTTCATCAAGAATGAAGGAGCGGAGGCCTTTGAGGAACGTCTGGACCGGGCCATGGACAGCTTTATGTTCCGTGTACATATTGCGGAACAGGAATTTGCCATGGATGCACCCCAGGGACAGAATCAGTTTTTTGAGCGGTGTGCCGGGATGCTTCTGGAGCTTTCCGATGAACTGGAGAGGAATCTTTATATAGAAGCCATTGTAAAGGAATACGGCCGCTATGGAGTGGGCACGGAGGATATCCGGAAAAGGGTCAACACGCTGGCTCTGAAGGGAACGCCTGCAGAGAAACGGATCCAGCCAAAGTCCGGGACTCCGGAAACAAAGAAAAAGGAATCCGCCGCAGACAAAGCACAGAAGCTGATGCTGACCTGGCTTGTAAATTATCCGGGTATTTTTGAACAGGTGGAAAAATACATTTCCCCTTCCGATTTTGTGGTACCGTTGTATAAAGAGGTAGCCCAGATGCTGTTTGAACAGCATAAGGAGGGAGAGACCAATCCGGGAAAGCTTCTCAACGCCTTTACAGACAGTGAGGAGCAGCGGGAGGTGGCATCTCTTTTTAACGCCACCATCCATCTGGAAAACGAAGGAGAACAGCAGAGGGCTTTTTCCGATGCGCTGCTGCGGATCAAGGAAGAAAGCCTCAAAGAAAAAAACCGTACCTGGGACCCGTCAGACATGGCCGGGCTTCAGGAACTGATAAAAGCAAAAAAAGAACTGGAAGACCTTGGAAGAAAGAGGCAGCAGCTGCATATTTCTTTCAATTAAGGATAAAATATAAACACTATATGGAGGTATAGAGCACCTATGGAAATGAATATGGCAAAATTCAGCGAGAAACTTGTAGAGCTTCTTGAACTTGCAAAAAAGAAAAAGAATGTGCTGGAATATCAGGAGATCAGCGACTTTTTCAAGGACTCTCCACTGGAAGTGGATCAGATGGAGAAGGTTTTTGACTTCCTGGAGGCCAGCGGTGTGGACGTTCTCCGTATCACAGAAAACAGCGGTGACGAACTCCTCCTTGATAACGATATGGATATGGATGGGATGGAAGATGAAGAAGAGGTAGAGCTTGATAAGATCGACCTCTCTGTACCGGAAGGTGTCAGCATCGAGGATCCGGTCCGTATGTACCTGAAAGAAATCGGTAAAGTCAGTCTGTTAAGTGCAGATGAGGAGATCGAGCTTGCCAAAAGAATGGAAAAGGGGGATGAGGCTGCCAAGAAACGTCTGGCAGAGGCCAATCTCCGTCTTGTTGTCAGCATTGCAAAGCGTTATGTTGGACGTGGAATGCTGTTCCTCGACCTGATCCAGGAGGGAAATCTTGGCCTTATCAAAGCTGTTGAAAAATTTGATTACAGAAAAGGCTACAAGTTCAGTACCTATGCAACCTGGTGGATCCGTCAGGCTATCACAAGAGCCATTGCAGATCAGGCACGTACCATCCGTATCCCTGTGCATATGGTTGAGACTATCAACAAGCTGATCCGTGTTTCCCGTCAGCTGCTCCAGGAGCTTGGACGTGAACCTACGCCGGAGGAAATCGCTGAGGAGATGGACATGCCGGTAGACCGTGTACGTGAGATCCTTAAGATCTCCCAGGAGCCGGTATCTCTGGAAACTCCTATCGGTGAGGAGGAAGACAGTCATCTTGGCGATTTCATCCAGGATGATAATGTTCCGGTACCTGCAGATGCAGCTGCATTTACACTTCTGAAGGAGCAGCTGGTAGAAGTCTTAAGTACGCTTACTGACCGTGAACAGAAGGTTCTCCGCCTCCGTTTCGGACTGGACGACGGACGTGCCAGAACTCTGGAGGAAGTTGGTAAAGAGTTCAATGTCACAAGAGAGCGTATCCGTCAGATCGAGGCAAAAGCTCTGCGCAAGCTGCGTCATCCCAGCCGCAGCCGCAAGCTGAAGGATTATCTTGACTGATAAAAATATATCCGTACAGCTTTCCATGCGTCTTCGTGCCATTGCCGGTATGGTAACAAAAGGAAACCGGCTGGCAGACGTAGGATGTGACCATGGCTATCTGTCGATCTGGCTTGTCAGTGAAAAAACAGTTCCGTCAGCCATTGCCATGGATGTACGTCCGGGACCGCTTTCAAGAGCCAGGGAGAATATTACCCGTTATGGCCTTGAAGATTACATAGAGACCCGTTTGAGCGACGGGCTTGCGAAGCTTGAGCCGGGAGAAGGTGATACCCTGGTGATCGCGGGAATGGGTGGTCCTCTGATGGAAAGGATATTAAAGGATGGAGCGAAGGTCCGGGAGGGGTTTCAGGAACTGATCCTGCAGCCTCAGTCGGACCTTCCTCATTTCCGGCATTTTCTTTCTGAGATCGGCTGGGAGATCGTAAGGGAAGAAATGATAAAAGAAGACGGAAAATTTTATCCTATGATGAAAGCGGTACGTAACAATGCGGGAGAAAAGACTGTTTACACAGAGGAAGAGGCCTGGTTTGGACCTCTCCTTCTGAAAAAATGTCACCCGGTCCTTAAAGAGTATCTTCTACGGGAGGAAATGATCCGTAAGAAAATACTTGCCGGTCTTTCCGGGGCAGAGTCTGTTTCCGCAAAAACTCGTCTGGCAGAAGTAAAGGAGGAAATGGAGCTGATCCATACAGCTCTGAAACGATATGAAAGCATATGAACTGATCGAATGGCTGAATGAGCACCATCCGCAAAAATTTGCGGAGGACTGGGATAATGTGGGACTGCTGGTGGGAGATGACCAGAAAGAGATTTCCCATGTATTTCTTGCACTGGATCTTACGGAACCGGTGTTGGATGAGGCGGTGGCTGCTGGTGCGGATATGATCCTTACCCATCACCCAATGATCTTTTCTGGAATCAAAAAGATCAACAATCATACCTTTACCGGAAGAAAGATCCTCCGTCTGATAAAGGAGGATATCCCGTATTTTGCCATGCATACCAATTATGATGTGATCGGAATGGCAGATTTAAGCGCAGAGCATCTGAAGCTTCAGGATACAAGGGTGCTTACAGTTACCGATGGATCCGGGGAGCAGCCGGAGGGGTTCGGAAGAGTGGGAAAGCTTCCCCATGTTATGACTCTTGATGAGTTTGGAAAATATGTAAAAGAATGCAATCATCTTCCGGATGTGCGGGTTTACGGTGATCTGGATCGGAAGATCGAGACGGTGGCGATCTGTACAGGAAGCGGAAAGAGTATGATCGGTGATGTAATGGCCGCCGGTGCGGATGTATATGTGACCGGAGATATTGATTATCATACTGCCATCGATACTATGGCAGATGGTCTGGCAATCGTAGATGCCGGACATTACGGTACGGAGTATATTTTTGCGGAAGCTATGGAGAAGGAACTGAATGCGGCATTCTCTGCGCTTAAGACAACCTGCGCCAGTGTGAAAAATCCATATACTGTTTTGTAAAAGCGGATTGCAAAAAGTGCTTGTATTCATGAATATGTAGTGGGATGGAATACGATTATCTGTTTCGGAAAAATGAATTGTGAAACACATGGCTGTCCGAAAAATCGGGCAGCTGTATAAATATATAAGCCTGTGGAGGGGATCGTTATGGAACAGACAATGATTAAAGTGACCATAAACGGAGAAACAAGGGAATACCCCAAAATGACACCGTATTCTGAGATCATAAGGGATTATGAGGGCAAAACAGAGTATCCGGTGATCCTTGTGACTGAGAACGGAAAGCTCCGTGAGCTTCACAAGAAGCTTCAGCATGACTGTACACTGGGATTTATAACCGCAAAGGACAGTGCCGGTCGAAAAACCTATCGGAGAAGTGCGATCTTTATTCTTTTGAAGGCAATTTTTGATGTAGCTGGAAAAGAGAATGTGGATCATGTTGTGATCCATTATTCTATTGGAAATGCTCTTTATTTTACCATGAAAGGCAGTGCTACCCTGGATCAGGAGCTTCTTGACCGGGTAAAAGTGCGGATGCGGGAACTGGTAGAACGGAAGCTTCCGATCTGCAAACGCAGTGTCAGCACGGATGATGCCGTTTCCATGTTCCACAGGCATCATATGTATGATAAAGAAAAGCTGTTCCGTTATCGACGGGTTTCCAGAGTGAATATTTACAGCCTGGAAAATTTCGAGGATTATTTTTACGGATTTATGGCACCAGATACCGGCTATGTGAAGTATTTTGATCTGCAGCTTTATGATGAAGGCTTTGTGCTGATCCTTCCGAGGCAGAAGAACCCGGATGTGCTGGAGCCTTTTGAACCCCAGGCTAAGATCTTCCATGTGCAGAAGGAATCGGAAGAGTGGGGCGATAAGCTGGATGTTGCCACTGTAGGAGATCTCAATGACCGGATCACAAGAGAAGGTGTGCAGAGCCTGATGCTGATCCAGGAGGCACTCCATGAGGCCAAGATTTCTTCGATTGCCGAGGAGATCCGGAGAAGGGGCAATGTAAAGTTCGTAATGATCGCAGGCCCGTCTTCTTCCGGAAAGACCAGTTTTTCTCACAGATTATCTATTCAGCTTTCTGCTCATGGTCTGAAGCCGCATCCCATTGCTGTGGATAACTATTTTGTGGATCGTGAACATACGCCGCTGGATGAATTCGGAGAAAAGAATTATGAGTGTCTGGAAGCCATTGACACGCAGCAGTTTAATGAAGATATGCTGAATCTCCTTTCGGGAAAAACCGTGGATCTTCCTACATTTAATTTCAAGACCGGATGCAGGGAATACCGGGGAGACCAGCTTCAGCTTGGAAAAGATGATATCCTGGTCATCGAAGGCATTCACGGGCTTAATGACAAGCTGAGTTATGCCCTTCCAAAAGAGAGTAAGTTTAAGATCTATATCAGTGCGCTGACACAGCTGAACATTGATGAGCATAACCGGATCCCCACAACGGATGGAAGACTGATACGCCGAATTGTCCGTGATGCACGTACACGTGGAACTTCCGCAAAGGATACCATTGCAAGGTGGCCTTCTGTACGGAGAGGCGAGGAGCAGAATATTTTTCCGTTCCAGGAGGAAGCAGATGTGATGTTTAATTCAGCTCTTGTGTATGAGCTTGCCTGCCTGAAGGTTTATGCGGAACCGCTGCTTTTTGGAATTGACAAGAGTGAACCGGAGTATCAGGAGGCGAAGCGGCTTTTGAAGTTCCTGGATTATTTTGTGCTGGTGCCCAGTGAGGGTGTTCCGTTTAATTCGCTTCTGAGGGAGTTTATTGGCGGTAGTTGTTTTAATGTATAAATTAATTGTATGAATAAAAAAAGCTATATGTAGATATAAGGCTCTATGCAGTGCAGATATCGGTTGGCACAAAGATGAGAAGATTAGGATTTCTCTGTGCATAGGATCTGTGGTGTGTGGAGCCTTTTGAGTGTGAATCGGAAAAGTTAAAGTCTTCTGTGGTGCTGCGGATGGATGACGGGATTTACAGGAGTTAAAGGAAAGGGAAAATGATCATGAAAGAAAAAATACAATTGACAAAACTGGCTCCAAACTGTGGCTGTGCAGCTAAGGTAGGACCGGGGACTCTGGCGGGAGTTCTTGGCGGGCTGCCAAAGTTCTGTGATCCGGATCTTCTGGTTGGAACGGACACTTCGGACGATGCTGCAGTTTACCGGGTGAGTGATGATCTGGCGCTGATCCAGACACTGGATTTTTTTACTCCGGTGGCAGATGATCCTTATGATTTCGGGCAGATCGCGGCGGCAAATGCATTGAGTGATGTATATGCCATGGGTGGAACTCCGAAGACAGCTTTGAATATTGTGGCGTTTCCGAAGGATATGGATGTGGAGATCCTCGGGGAGATCCTGCGTGGTGGTGCAGATAAGGTGATGGAGGCTGGTGCGGTTCTTGCCGGTGGCCATACGATCCAGGATGATACACCAAAGTATGGGCTCAGTGTGACGGGTTTTGTAGATCCGAGGAAGTTCTGGAAGAATTTTGGAGCGCAGACCGGGGATAAGCTGATCCTGACGAAGGCGCTGGGTGCGGGGATCGTGAATACGGCGATCAAGGCGGATCTGGTGACGGAAGGTGCACGTAAGGCGGTTTTGGCTTCCATGAAGAAACTGAACCGGGATGCCTGTGAGGTTTTAAAAAAGTTTGAGGTTCATGCCTGTACGGATGTGACGGGGTTTGGTCTTGGGGGACATGCTACGGAGATGGCTGTGGCCAGTGACCGGACGGTTGTGATCGATACGGAGAAGCTGCCGGTGCTTCCGGATGTGAAGGAGTTTGCTTCTATGGGATTGATTCCGGGTGGGGCTTACAGGAACCGGGAGTTTGCTGAGAAAACCGGAGTGAAGAGTTCGGCGGTACTCTGGCGGGAGGATCTGGTGTTTGATCCGCAGACTTCTGGGGGATTGCTGGCGGCGGTTCCGGAGAGGGATGTGCCGGAGATCATGAAGCGGCTGGAGGACACCACGCCTGCGGCGGAGGTGGATGCCAAATGTTAAGCAACCTGTCTCTCCCGTGGTGGGCGTATGCGCTCATGGGCACGGGGCTGTGCGTCTTCATCGCGCTGATTGCCATCACCATCCACCGCAACCGCGGTATGCACCGTTCCCTGTTCGCGTCGCCCTATGCGCTGTGGATGATGATTTTTACCATCGTCCCGGTCATTCTGATTGCCTACTACGCCTTTACGGATTCCTCCGGCGCGTTCACGCTGGACAACTTCCGCAGTTTCTGGGATTCGAACTACGAATCGAACAAAATCATCCTGGACGCCATGGGCGAAGCCGGACAGGCATACATTTCCCGCGGCACGGTCAATGTGGATACGCTGGTTTACTCGCTGTGGATGGCGTTCCAGTGCACGGTTATCTGCCTGCTGCTGGGCTATCCGGCGGCGCTGATTATGGCCGACCGCGAAATCAAGCTCGGCCCGACCCTCGTCGTGCTGTTCATCATCCCCATGTGGATGAACTTCCTCCTGCGCACCATTGCGTGGATGAGCCTGCTGGAGGACAACGGGCTGATTAACACGGTGCTGCGCGCGCTGGGCTTTAACGGCGTACAGCTGATGTACAACTCCGGCGCGGTGCTGCTGGGCATGGTGTACAACTTCCTGCCCTTCATGGTTTTCCCGATTTACACGTTGCTGAGCAAGATGGACTACCGCCTGACCGAAGCGGCGGCTGACCTCGGCTGCAACAACTGGCAGACGCTGTGGAAGGTGACCATGCCGCTGTCCATTCCGGGCATCGTCAGCGGCATTACAATGGTCTTCATGCCCTCGGTGACGACGTTCTTCATCCCGCGCGTCTTGGGCGGCGGCAACACGATGATGTTCGGCGACCTGATTGAGGCGAAGTTCCTGACCGAAGGCAACTGGAACGTCGGCTCGGCGCTCTCCCTCATCATGATGGTGCTGATTCTGATTTCGCTCTCCATCCTGCGCAAGGCCGACCCCAACGGCGAAGGAGGCGGCATCGCATGAAAAAGTTCTGCAAGCGCGCGTATCTGGCGCTCATCCTTATCTTCCTGTATCTTCCGATTATCGTGCTGATTGTGCAGAGCTTCAACGCGGGCAAGAGCCGCGCGAAGTGGGAGGGATTCTCCTTCCGCTGGTACACGGAGCTGTTTCATGACACGCGCATCATGAACGCGCTGACCGTCACGGTGACAATTGCCTTGCTGGCCATGGTCGTCGCGACGATTCTGGGAACGCTCGCCGCCATCGGCATCCACGCCATGAAGAAGCGGCCGCAATCGTTCATGATGACGCTGACGAACCTGCCCAACACCATGCCCGACATCGTGACCGGCATCAGCCTGATGCTGCTGTTCCTCTTCACGAAGGTCGACCGCGGCTATGTGACGATGCTGCTGGCGCACATCACGTTCGATACGCCCTACGTCATCCTATCGGTGCTGCCAAAGCTCAAGCAGATGAACCGACACACCTACGAAGCGGCGCTTGACCTTGGCGCAACGCCGATGTACGCGCTGTTCCACGTCATCATTCCCGAATGTATGCCGGGCATCATCACCGGGGCGATGCTGGCGTTCACCCTCTCGCTGGACGACTTCACCATCAGCTACTTCACGACCTCCCCGCTGGTGCAGAATTTGTCCACGCTGATTTACTCCGCCGCCCGCCGCGGCATCGAGCCGACGCTCAACGCACTGTCGGCGCTCATGTTCGTCGCTCTGCTGGTGCTGCTGCTGATTGTCAACCGCCGCACCGCATCGAATAACGACTAATCCACTATATTTTAAGGAGGAACATCTCTGATGAAAAAGCTGCTTTCCCTGCTGATGCTCCTGTGCCTGACGCTGACCGTCGCCCCCGCCGCCCTCGCGGAAGAGGTCGTCAACGTCTACAACTGGGAGGACTACATCGCACCCGAAGTCCTGACCCTCTTCACCGAAGAGACGGGCATCAAGGTCAACTACATGTGCTTCACCACGAATGAGGACATGATTGTGCAGGTCGAGGCGAACCCCGGTGCGTTCGACGTGTGCTTCCCGTCCGACTACATCATCGAGCGCATGATCGCCAAGGATCTTCTGGCGGAAATTAACTACGACAACGTGCCGAATTTCGAGCAGATTATCGACAAGCTCCGCAATCCCGACTACGACCCGGAGAACAAGTACTCCGTGCCGTATATGTGGGGAACGGTCGGCATTCTGTACAACAAGGACATGATTCCCGAACCCAACCAGTCTTGGAGCATCCTCTGGGACACGCAGTACCAGAAGAATGTGTTCATGCTGGACTCCTACCGCGACAGCATGGGCATCACGCTGAAGTACCTCGGCTATTCCATGAACAGCCGCGAAGTTCCGGAGCTGATGGCAGCGAAGGATAAGCTGATTGAGCAGAAGCAGTCCGGCGTTGTCAAGGCGTATCAGGTGGACGAAACGAAGGACAAGATGGTGGCCGGCGAAGCGGCGCTCGCGCTGATGTGGTCCGGCGACGCGCAGTACGCCATCGACCTGAACGACCATCTGGACTATTTCGTGCCTACCGAAGGCTCGAACATCTGGGTGGACGGCGCGGTCATCCTCAAGTCCGCCCGCAACAAGGAGAACGCCGAAAAGTTCATCAACTTCCTCTGCCGCCCCGACATCGCGCAGATGAACTGCGAATACATCTGGTACTCCAGCCCCAACAAGGGCGCGATTGAGCTGATGGGCGAGGAATACGAGAACAACCACGTTCTGAATCCTTCTCAGGAGGTTCAGGATCGCTGCGAATTCTTCCACGACATCGACGACACCTTCCGCAAGATCTATGAAAACCTGTGGATGGAAATCAAGAACACGAAGTAAGAAAAAAAATCGGGAGTCAAGCACGCAAATGAGCGGCTTGACTTCCGATTTTTTTAATGAGCAATGATTGCGTTTGTGCGCCAGTCATTGCTCATTGCTAATTGGAATCTTGGGGGAAGAGCAGCTTGGGGGCGCGTCTGCGGACGCGCAAAGTTACTGGCAGGGACGCTTC
>OGOJ01001842.1_pt1 | contig 14566 bp, 13 predicted proteins | sample 1552601 | NCBI WGS metagenome assembly OGOJ01 (sample SAMEA2580184, study PRJEB22360) | human gut metagenome | biome: human gut; feature: human-associated habitat; material: faeces | place: Denmark | collected 2008/2010
GTGGCTGCTGGAGCAGGCCGGGAAGCACGGCTTTGCCCTGACGGAGGGCGCTTTTCAGGTGACCCGGAAACAGACCTGTCACTTCCGGAAGAACGGAAAGCGGCCGGTCACATTGCTGGCGGTGACCTATGAGGGCATCCTGCAGGTGACCGACCCGGAAGCGTTCCGGGAGATGCTGTGTCAGGGCATTGGCCGCGGCAAAGCCTACGGCCTTGGCCTGATGACCATCCTGCACGGAGGAAGCAGCCATGGATGATGTGCCAGGCATTTCGGTGCTGCTGCTCGGCCCCGGCACCCGTGTGACCCACCGTACATGCCTGCCTGTACGGGCTGGCCCATGCGGTCATTGTGGCGCTGGGGTGTGCGCCGGGACTGGGATTCGTGCACGTCGGGCATGAGTGCTCTTTCGTGTACGACATTGCCGACCTGTACAAGGCGGAGGTGACCATCCCAATCGCATTTGAGGTGGCGTCGCAGGCCCCGGAGGACCTGCCTGCCGTCGTGCGCTTTTCCCCGCATACGCGGGGATGATCCCCTTGCCAGTTTGCACAGGGAATATTACAAACACTTTTCCCCGCATACGCGGGGGTAATCCCAAGGCGTACACCCATCTGGACAGCGGCCTGCTCTTTTCCCCGCATACGCGGGGGTGATCCCGGCGTGGATGTGGACATCCAGACCGCACAGGGCTTTTCCCCGCATACGCGGGGGTGATCCCAGGTGCGGGACTTTCGCCCTGCAAATACCATTCTTTTCCCCGCACACGCGGGGGTGATCCCGGCTATACCGACGGCCGTGTCGCTGCGTCGGTCTTTTCCCCGCATACGCGGGGGTGATCCCTTGTCCACGATGGTGCCAAAAGCGGTGGAAAGCTTTTCCCCGCATACGCGGGGGTGATCCCGTCAAGGCTGCTTCTCTGGTGTACAAAATCGCCTTTTCCCCGCATACGCGGGGGTAATCCCGAACTGCGAAACGCAATCGCGGTACAGCACATCTTTTCCCCGCACACGCGGGGGTGATCCCAACCCGATTGAAGTTCAGCAACGTCTTGACTTCTTTTCCCCGCATACGCGGGGGTGATCCCTTCGATTATATCACCCTGGAGGGTGGTACTGACTTTTCCCCGCATACGCGGGGGTGACCTCAAGGGCGAGCGGCGCATGGTGTTCCTGCCGGGGAGGCTGCCGACGGACCGGAAAGCCGCGGCGGATGAAAAATCAGGTTGTACAAATTTGATGGAAAAAGTTTATGCAAGACTCCATATTGTAATATATGAAATTCTGTATTATCATAAATCTGCAAGCGATCTGTCTCTTGTGAGGAGGGGCGGAACGCCCAAAATACGCCTCTTTCCTGTGGAATTTCCCACGGTCCACCTGATGCGGATTGAAAGATAGGTCGAGAAGGGAAGAGCAACCATGATGAACACAAGTCTGCTCCAGAAGTCTGGTCTGGCAACGCTGCAGGTCGCGCAGATCCTGGCAGGGCTGGAACCGGGAGACCGGATCCCCACGGTGACGGAACTGAGCGAACAATGCGAGATGGCACGGGGAAATATCCAGATCGCGCTGAACAACCTGAAACAGAATCATGTGATCCGTCTGGAATCCCATGGGCAGAACGGCACCATTGCAACAGAGATCGACTATGTGGCAATGGCGCAGTATTGCAGCAATACGGGTCTGACCTGCGTGATGCCTATGCCGTATGGCCTGCGCTATGAAGGCCTGGCCAGCGGACTGTATGAGGAACTGAACCAGAAAGGGGTCACGGGTGCGATCGCATTCATGCGCGGTTCCGGCTACCGGCTGAACTGTGTGGAAGAAGGGCGCTTTCATCTGTGCGTCATGAGCCAGCTTGCATTTGAACACTATGCGCAGGAGGGCAAGGACATCCAGCTGATCGCGGCCTTTGGCCCGCAGAGCTATGTGGAACAGCATCGGGTCTTTGTCCGCCCGGACTTCAAGGGCGACTGGCAGAACTGCAAGGTGGGCGTGGATGCCTCCTCGGTGGACCAGGAGATGCTGACCCGGTTCTGTTTTGCCGATAAGCCGGTGCAATATGTGCCCATCATCTATAGTCAACTGGTGCCGTTTCTGCACAGCGGCGTCATTGATGCCGGCGTCTGGAGCGCCGATATGCTGCCGGAGGGGCTGAGCTATTATCCGATGCCCCGGCTGGATGAGCAGGGAAAAGATACCGTGGCCGTGCTTGCCTGCCGGAAAAGTGATAACATCACCGCGCAGCTGGTGCGCAAGATCCTGTCGGTGGAGCGTGTGGACCACATCCAGCAGCAGGTGATGCGCAAGCAGATCATTCCGCGCTACTAAGCAAAGGTGCTGTCAAACAGAAGTCGCATCTGCATGGAGGACATGCGGATGTTTCTTTCGGGATGAAAATACAAAATATTGTATAAAACATTTTCTCCCGAAAACCGATACAGGATGTCTGATTTTTTTGCAGAAAGAAAAGGAGATCTCCCATGAAAAAGATCACTCGGCGCAACTTCCTGATCGCATCCGGCAAAACCGTTGGCACACTGGCAGCTGCCTCTGCCTTTATGGGGTGTGCCAGCCCGGAGCAGGCGGAGAACTGCTTCCCCCGGTCTGCAATGCCCGTCCGGACCGATGACCGCCTGACGGCCATCGACAACATTGTGGAAAACTACATGGGACAGGGATATTTCCCCGGCGCAACGATCGTGGTGGCACGCGGCGGCAAGATCGTGTATGAAAAGGCATACGGCTACGCAATGCTCAACGACATGGGCGTGCGGTTGGACGATCCCCGCCCCATGCAGATGGATACCATGTTCGACATGGCATCCTGCACCAAGATCATGGCCACGACACAGTCCATCATGAAGCTGTACAGCGAGGGCAAGATCGACCTGAATGCCACGGTAGCAAGCTACATTCCGGAGTTTGCCAAGAACGGGAAGGAAAACGTCACCGTGCATCAGCTGCTGACCCACACCTCCGGTCTGCCGCAGTGGAAGGCGATGTTCCTCTACATCGAGAAGGACAAGGCCAAGGTGCTGGATTACATCTGCAACTGTGAGCTGATGTTCGCCCCCGGCGAGGAAAAGTACAGCGACCTGGGCTTTCAGATGCTGGGCTTCCTGGTGGAGCGGATCACCGGGCGCTCGATGGACGAATACGTCAAGAACGAGATCTACAAGCCTCTGGGGCTGAAGCGCACCACCTATCTGCCGCTGGCCAACGGCTTTACCACCGAGGATGTGGCAGCCACCTCCTTCGGCAACCCGTATGAGTATGCCATGGTGGACGAGATCGACTACCCGGGCTTTGGCTACGACTGTACCGCCGATCTGGACGCGTTCCGCACCTTCACCGGCTGGCGCAACTACACCCTGCAGGGCGAGTGCAACGACGGCAATGCATGGATGGCAAACGGCGGCGTGGCCGGTCACGCGGGCCTGTACTCCGACGCGGAAGATCTGGCCGTGCTGTGCCAGGCCATGCTGAACGGAGGCATCTACAAGGGCGTCCGCCTTTACAAGAAGGAAGTCATCGACGAGTTCACCAGCGAGCAGAACGGCAAGCCGTCCCGCGGGCTGGGCTTTGAGCGCGGCTCCTCGTTCATGGGCCGCGGCGACCGCCACTACGACGCCTTTGGCCACGCAGGCTTTACCGGCACCCATGTGGTCATGAACAAGACCAACAAGACCGCCGTCATTTTCCTGACCAACAAGCAGAACGTCGGCTTCAAGCCGGACTCCACCTCGTACTACAGCCCCTATAGCTGCTGCGGCGAGATCTGTGAGCTGGTCTGGAACATTTTTGGAACCGAAGCTCCGGCTGAGACGCTGGCCGACAAGATAGGCACCTGGCTGTAAGCAAAACAAAAAATCATTGGGAGATGTCAGAGATGGATTTTGAACCGAGATTAACGATCCTGCACCAGGCAGGGATGCTGTCCGAGGAGGATTGCCGGAAGGTACAGGATGTGATCCGTTTTTTTCAGGAGAAATACGGTCTGACATTGACCGAAGAAAACGCCTCCGCCATGATCACGCACCTGTGCGCTGCGCTGGGGCGCATCCACCGCGGAGAGCCGGTGGAGCCGCTGGACGAGGAGGTCTACGAAGAGACCAGCCAGGAGCCTACCTTCCCCAAGGCACTGGAAGCAACGCAGGCGCTGGTGCGGGAGATCCTGCCGGACCTGCCGGAGGACGAGCAGAAGTTCCTGACCATGCACATCGGGGTCGTGCTGGCACAATCGTGACAGCATTTGCATAAAACCCACATCAGAAAGGAGGGCTAGCTTATGAAAATCGTAGTAGGCGGCCAGATCGACAAGCAGAAGGTTTATGACACCATCAAGGGTGTTGTAGGCGACCGTGCCTCGGTGGAGATCAAGGATGACATTGCGGCGGCAATGGCGGTCAAGACCGGGCAGGCAGATTACTACTTCGGCGCCTGCAAGACGGGCGGCGGCGGTGCGCTGGCAATGGCCATTGCCCTGCTGGGCATGAACCAGTGCGCAACGGTGTCCATGCCGGGCAAAATGCTGAGCGAGGACGAGATCCTGGCACAGGTCAAGGCCGGCAAGAAGGCATACGGCTTTACGGATCAGCACATCGAAAAGGTCGTGCCGATCATTCTCAAGGGTCTGGGCTTCTGATCCGGATCGTCAAATAAGGAGGATTACATATGGAAACCATTCTGCGCTACGTTATCATCGCGGCAGTTGGTGCGTTGGCATCGATCCTGGCAAACCAGAGCATCGCCGTGTTCAACGACGGCCTGCGCCCGGTCCTGCCGGAGTATCTGGAAAAGCGCATGGACCGCAAGGCTCTGGCAGCCACCAGCTTTGCCATCGGCTTTGGTCTGGTCATCGGCTACGGCCTGCCCACGTCCATTGCCGCAAGCATCATCCTGATCCACTGCATCCTGCTCACCACCGACATCATTGGCACCTGGTGCCCGGACACCAAAAAGGGCATGATCGCTTCCGGCGTCATCGGCGCTGTGTACGGCGTGGCCCTGCTGTTCGGCCTGCAGGTGATCATCGACCTGTTCAACCTGCTGCCGGTCAACTTCCTGGGCAGCCTGGGCCAGGTCTCTGCCGGTATCACGCTGGCCTTCGCCATCTTCCCGGCTGTGACGGTTGCCCTGCAGTTCGGCGCTGCCAAGGGCATCATCACCGCCGTTGTGACCCTGCTGGTCCGTCAGATCGTTGAGACCTACGGCAAGATCGCACTGGACGCCGAGCACACGATCAGCCTGAACAAGGACGGTATGGCCCTGCTGGCCGGTATGATCATCATGCTGGTGTTCGCTGCCATGGATAAGGAAGGCAACGACCAGAACTCCAACGAAATGCTGACCCAGATCTTTGCCGACAAGGTCGCACGCATCCGCAAGTATATGCCGGTTCTGGCCCTCATGGGCGGCCTGATCGCAGCAGGCACCAGCATGAGCATCATGGCCGGTGACCCCATCAGCCTGGGCCTGCTGGCCGAGGGTGACCGCGTCAACGCAGGTCTGACCGCTCTGGCCCGTGCCATCGGCTTTATCCCGCTGGTTGCCACCACCGCCATCACCACCGGCGTCTACGCTCCGGCCGGCATGACCTTCGTCTTTGTGATCGGTCTGCTGATCCCCAACCCCTTTATCGCCCTGATCGCCGGTGCAGCCTGCATCTGCGTGGAGATCCTGCTGCTGAACGTCATCGCAAAGGGTCTGGACAAGTTCCCCGGCATCAAGCGCTGCGGCGACAACATCCGTACCGCTATGAGCTACGTCATCGACATCGCCCTGCTGATCGGCGGCATCCTGGCTGCTCAGGCGATCATGCCCACGACGGGTCTGTTCATCATCGTGGCATTCTGGTGCATCAACAAGTGCAGCAAGAAGCCTCTGGTCTCCATGGCGGTCGGTCCTCTGGGCGCGATCCTGGTCGGCCTGATCGCAAACGTGCTGTTCCTGCTGTCTCTGTACACCCCTGCCGCCTGATCCCCGGATAAAATGAGCGCCTCCCGGCCTGCACCGGGAGGCGGCTCTGGTTAAGAAACAATACAGGAGGCGAATCCTTTTGAAACTGCCTGAAAAGATTCTGTATGCGCACGAGCATACGACGATCGACCTGTCCGGCCCGAAGAAAAACATCGACTGCAGGCTGGATGATTTTGACGCGACTGCGGCAGAATACCGGCGGCTGGCGGAACACGGTGTGGTCGGCATCATCGACCAGACCAACCGCGGGATGGGCCGGAACGTGGCCTATGTGCAGAAAATGGCTGCACAGGCGGGGGTGGAGATCACCCACGCGACGGGCTACTACAAGGAGCCTTTTCTCCCGCCGGAGTGCTATACGCTGACCGAACAGCAGCTGTGTGACATCATGGTGAAGGAACTGACCGAGGGCATTGAAGGCACCGGTGTCCGGGCGACCGTCATCGGCGAGATCGGCACCTCGAAGGACATCACCGAGACGGAGGCCAAGGTGTTCCGTGCGGCATCCCGCGCCCATGCAGAAACGGGGGCACCCATCTGCACCCAACGCAGGTCACGCGCGGCCTGGAGCAGCTGGAGATCTTCAAGAGCTTTGGCGTTGACCTGAGCCGGGTGGTGCTGAGCCACATCGACCTGTCGGCCGATCTGGATTACATGAAGCGCCTGCTGGATCAGGGGGTCAACATTGCGTTCGACACCATCGGCAAGTGCAACTACCAGCCTGATGTCTCCCGTGCAGACTGGCTCAGCCGCCTTTGTGCGGAAGGGTACGACACGCAGATCGTCATGAGCATGGACATCACCCGCCGCAGCAACTTTGCAGACCGGGGCGGTGTGGGCTACAGCTACCTGCTGGACACCTTTGCTCCGCTGGCAAGCGAGGCAGGCGTGCCGGACCGCGCATGGGAGAACCTGCTGTACCGCAATGCACTGCGCATCTACAAAGGACAGAAATAACAAGGATTCGAGGAATTGACAATGAAAACCTATCCCCTGCATTCTATCTCGCTGGAACAGGCAAAACAGCTCCAGTTCAAGGTCATTGACGCAGTGACCCGCAATTTTCAGGGAGAGGAAGTCCTCTCGCTGGGCGACCTCGGCGTGGTGAAAGGGCTGAACAAGCCCCGCTGCACGGTAAAGGTGGAAAAGGTCTTTGCCGACACCTTTGATGCCCCGGCGGCGCTGCTTGTGCGCGGCTCCGGCACGGGTGCGATCCGCTGGGCACTGACCGCCTGCCTGAAACCGGGGGATGCCATTCTGGTGCACACCTCGCCCATCTATACGACGACGCAGGTGACTATCGACGCCATGGGGCTGAAACCCATCCGCGCGGACTTCAACGATCTGGAACAGCTCAAGGCCGTCTGTGCGCAGCACAAGGACGAGATCCGCGGCGCCCTGGTGCAGCTGACCCGGCAGAAGCCGGAGGACCGCTACGACTACAAGGCCGTGATCGCAGCCATCAAGGCTGCGCTGCCGGGCATCCCGGTGGTGACCGATGACAACTACGCCGCCCTGAAAGTGGACGCCATCGGCTGCCAGGCGGGGGCCGACCTGTCCACCTTCTCCTGCTTCAAGATCCTTGGTCCGGAGGGCGTCGGTGCAGTGATCGGCAGCAAGGAGCTGATCGACCGCATCTACAAGATGCAGTATTCCGGCGGCAGTCAGGTGCAGGGACACGAAGCCATGGAGGCCCTGCGCGGCCTGATCTATGCGCCGGTGGCGCTCGCCATCCAGAGCGAGGTCAACGAGGAGCTGGTCCGCCGCCTGAACGCTGGCGAGGTCCCCCATGTGCGGCAGGCGTTCCTGGCAAACGCGCAGAGCAAGGTGCTGCTGGTGGAGTTTGATCAGGAGATCGCCGAAAAAATTCTGGACGCTGCCCCGAAGTTCGGCGCAGCGCCGCATCCGGTGGGCAGCGAGAGCAAATACGAGTTTGCCCCCATGATCTACCGTGTCAGTGGAACGTTCCGTGCGCAGGACCCGACCATTGAACACCGGATGATCCGCATCAACCCCATGCGCAGCGGCCCGGACACCATCATCCGCATCCTGCGCAGCTGCATGGAGCAGGTCGAGGAAAACTGAACCGCTGAAAAAACGAGAGGAAAAGGAGAGATGCCCTGTGTTTTTAAAGACCGTAATGGAGCGCAACCAGCCGTTGGTGCGTCTGGGCATTGAATGGCAGCAGAATGGCGTGATCCTGCCGGACACCTATCTGCTGGATTACGACACGATCCTGGAAAATGCCCGCAGCATCAAACAGGCAGGCGACGCAAACGGCGTGCAGAACTTTTTCATGCTCAAGCAGATCGGACGCAACCCCCTGATCGCCCGTGCGCTGACCGACATGGGATATGTGGGCGCTGTGTGCGTGGACTTCCGCGAGGCGCTGACGATGGTGGAAAATCAGATCCCCCTCGGCAACGTAGGACATCTGGTCCAGATCCCCCGGGCGGCCCTGAAAAAGATCCTCCGCGCAAAGCCGGTGATCGTAACGGTGTACACGCTGGAAAAAGCCCGCGAGATCAGCGCAGTCTGCACCGAGCTGGGCCTGCACCAGAAGCTGATGCTCCGTGTTCTGGGAGAAGGCGACATGCTGTATTCCGGGCAGTACGGCGGCTTTGAATTGCAGGAACTGGACAGCACAGTGCGTGCGATCGAGGCGATGCCGAATGTGGAGGTGGGCGGCGTGTGCAGCTTCCCTTGCTTTTTGTACGACGAAGCGGCACAGGACATCCTGCCCATGCCCAACCTCCGGACCGTGCAGACCGCAGCCGAAATGCTGCGCGCTTCCCCGCTGGCCAGAAGCTCCTTGGCGCGGACCACCTTGAGAAATACCTCCGGCAGGACCTGTGCGTCCACCAGATAAAAGCGGCGTTCCAACTTGTTCACCTCACAAACACAAGTGTTCTTGCAGAAAATATAATAACATCCGACCCCCTGCAATGCAAGAGGCCGGATGTGATTTTGGCAGATTATCCAGTTTTGACTCGTGAAGTACCGTTTTTCCTTGCCGGTATTGCGGCTCCGGGGACGTAAAAGTGCGACTTTTGTCGTTCTTCGTCCACGCTCGGCGCACAGATCAGTCGGTATCGAGGTTGCTTGTATCTGTGGGGATGACAGTCTGCTGGGGAGCTTCCTCTGCCGGGGCCGCCGGATCCGCCGCCTGCGTGGAGGCACCGTGCGAGTAGGTGCAGGTGTCGGGCAGGTCGTCGGCACGGTAGTAGCCCACTGCCGTGCTGGGGCAGGAACTGCCGGCCAGCAGGCCGCTCTGGGTGCAGTAGCGGCGCTCCACCACACCGGCAGAGGTCGGGAATGCCTTATACGGCAGGTTTGCCTGCACCTGTTCCATCAGGGCCTTCCACGCCATAACACAGGTACGGGTCTTGGCCTGCTGCTTACCCAGCGTCTTGGTCATATCATAGGGTGCATCGTAGCCCCACCACACGGCGGTAACATAGTACGGCGTGCCGCCCACGAACCACAGATCCTTTTCGTCGCTGGCGGTACCGGTCTTGCCAAAGGCTTCCATGCCGTTGGAGTTGGGATAGCGGCCGCCGGCGGTGCCCACGCTGGAGTACAGAACGTTCTTCAGCAGGCGGTTCATCACATAAGCGGTATCCGGGGTCAGGGCCTGATAGCTGGTGGCGTTGTTTTCCAGGTAGATGTTGCCGTCCCGGTCCAGCACACGGGTGTACAGGTGCGGGGTGGTGTACTGGCCATCGTAGAAAATCTGGAACGCAGCTGCCAGCGCCGTGGGCGTAACGCCATGGGTCTGACTGCCCATGACCATCTGCGCCAGACCCACATCGTTTACCGGGTCCAGCGTGTTCAGCTGCAGGGTGTTGTACACAAAATTGAAGATGTTGCTTGCGCCCACCAGATCACCCACACGCACCGCAATGGTGTTCAGCGAGCGGGCCAGACCGTTCCACAGCGGCACATCACTGTTGTCGCCGTAGTTGCCGCCATAGTTGCGGGGCCAGCTGCGCCATGCGTTGGGATAAGCGCGCAGCTGCTTGTCGGAAAGGCTCATCAGGCCGTTCTTGCGGCAGTAATCCTCATCGCGGATCACCATATCCTGCTTCTGATACAAGGGCGAGTTGTTGAGCATGGTGGACCAGTTCACCAGACCATACTCTACACCCAGTGCATATGCACCGATAGGCTTGATGGTAGAACCCGTCTGACGATTGACACTGTAGGCACGGTTCAGCGAGAGGCTCTTGTTCTTTTCGCCCAGACCACCCACAATGGCGATCACATTGCCGTCATAGTCCAGCGTGACCATGGCTGCCTGAGTACGCACATTGCGGTAATAGTAAACGGTACCGTCGTCGCCGGTGCGGGTCTTGGGCGTACCGTCCTCGTTCATCACCTGTACATCGTCGTCCGAGATAGAGGTCACCTCTTCCTCATGCCAGCCGGCCGGGAAGTAGGCATCGTCCGTGTTGAGCATCAGGTTTTCCATGGCGGACTGCACCTTGGTGTTCACAGTCGACTCAACGGTAAAGCCGCCGGTGTACAGCAGCTTCTGTGCCTCGGATTCCGAAATGTTTTCCTTGTCCATGATGTCCTGCACCAGCTCGGTGAACAGTGCATCGGTAAAGTAAGAGGTAACGGAAGAATTCTTCTTGGTATCCTCTTCCTCGGCCAGTACCAGCGGCTGGGCCGCTGCGTTGCGGTAGTCCTCTTCGCTGATCACGCCCTGCTGCCACATGTTGTACATGAGGAAGTTACGGCGGTTGATCAGGTTTTCGGGGTTGGTGTAGGGGTTATAGTTGGTGGGGTTTTTGGTGATGGACGCAATGGTCGCACACTCCCACAGTGTCAGCTGGCTGACATCCTTATTAAAGTATTCGTTGGCCGCAGTCTGCACGCCCTGAATGGTGCCGGTAAAGCTGATGGTGTTCAGGTACGCTTCCAGAATGGTCTCCTTGGAATAGCTGCGGCTCAGGCAGAGGGCGCGGTAGATCTCGCGCAGCTTGCGCAGTGCGCCTTCAATGCCGCTGGCGCTCTTGTCGTCGGTCAGGTTCTTGATCAGCTGCTGCTCCAGCGTGGATGCACCCTGCTTGGAGCTGTAGATGGGCAGCAGGTATTCGTTGACCATTGCGCCGATGGTGCGCTTGAAGTTGACGCCGGGCTCGTTGTAAAAGTCCTTATCCTCGGTGCAGATGAACGCATACTGCAGGTTCGTGGGGATCTGCTCCAGATCCGCCCACACGCGGTGGCTGTTGGAAGAGCGCAGCGTGGCATACTCCACCTGTGCACCGGTGTCCGGGTCAGTGGCCATCACCACACTGGACTGGCTCAGCTCAATGTTGTCCAGATCCAGCAGGTCGCCGTCGTTGGCGGTAGCCTGCACCACGTAATATACAGCACCCACTGCCACCAGACTGCCTGCCATGATGCCCAGACAAATCAGTGTAGCAATGGTTCGGCCAATGAAGCGCAGAATGGGATGTCTGCCCTTTTCACGGGGTTCCTTTGGTTCTTTGGGTTCCCGGCCGCGTCTGGGTCCCGGCTGGGACTCCCGGCGGCTGTTGCTCACATTTACCTTCCGCCCCGCCGGTGCCGGGGAATGTCCCTCACCGGCACGGTTGATCTTTCTCATATCGGAGATAGAAATCGCCTCCTAACATTCAGGCTGCTTTTTCAGCGCCATGCGCTGGTACTTTTCCATCAAAGCGCACAGAACTGCACGCAATACCATATTATAGCACGTGCACAGAACGCGGGCAAGAACCAATCTTCGGCCCTGATAGGTCTAATCATCTGTAGTATAACACAATCTGCCGGACAAAGTACAGCATTCCCGTGTGAAAATTGACTGTGCCCCCCTGTTTTGGGGCATACTTCAGCCGGAAAGGAGCGTGTTTCTCCATGCGCAAACTGTGCACCTGCCTGTTCTACGGGCTGTGCGTATTCACCATCGTGTTCAGCCTGTTCTGGATGGCCCTGCCCAAGCTCAGCCTTCCGGTGCCCGACCCCGGCAGCGAAGCACCGCCTTCCTCCGCAGCAGACCTTGCCGCACAGGCCATGCCGGAGCTTGCTGCCCAGAGCTACCGCCTGTGCGACAAAGGCGGGCGCGTGGCCGTTTACCGCTGCGGCACCAATGGCCAGCCGGATGTGCTTGTCACCGTCACCGGCATCTACACCAATCTTCTGCCGGAGAACGATGCCGTGCGCATCAAACGCGGTGTGACCGTGTACAGCGAACGGGAACTGGACCTGCTGCTGGAAGATCTGGGCGATTGAGTGCAGAATGCTCAATTTTTATCTACTTTTATTGATTATTTTTATTGACATCCCGATGTAAAAATTATATAATGATAATAGAAGTAAAGTTTCTTAACCACCTGCAGCGATCATAAAAGGAAGTGCTTCCTCATGTCAGAACAGATCACCCTCCATTACCAGTGCCGTCTTTGCGGCAAGCAGCTGGACCGCGGTATCCACCTCGGCCCGCCCAGCCCCGGCACCTGCAGCAAAGCCGCCAAGGTAGACGGCTTTCACGGGCCGCACCGCTGGGTCATTGTCTCTTTGCCCAAAAGTGCTTGATTTTTAACGCAAAAAACCTCCGGGAAAAGCGTCCCGGAGGTTTTTCTTAGTTTCAGGCTTCCATTTCTTCCAGCGGAACAAGGTAGGCCTTGCGGCACTCCTCGTATTCCAGCATGTAGTCCTTGGTGGGGTTGTGGTGCATGATGCTCTTGAGGGTGTGGGAGTCGTAGTCCTCGCCGGCATCCATGCCGATCAGGCGGGCAGCAACGTTGGAGCAGTGATCCGAGATGCGCTCTGCATTGTTCAGCACATCCAGGAACACGACACCCGTATCAATGGAGCACACGCCGTCCTTCAGGCGCAGGATGTGCTGGTCGCGCAGGCGCTCCGCCATCACATCGATCACCTCTTCCAGCGGTTCCACCTGAGCCGCCAGACGCATATCGCTGTTTTCAAAGGCATCGTTGGTCAGGTTCAGGATGCGGTTCAGCGCATTCTCCAGCAGCTGCAGCTCCTTGGTGGCGTTTTCACTGAAGGACGCTTCCTTTTCCTGCAGTTCTTCTGCCTTTTCCATAATGTTCACCGCATAGTCGCCGATGCGCTCGAACTCGGTAACAAAATTCAGCAGTTCGGTCACAGTGTGGCTCTCATCGTCGCCCAGCTCCTGATCGGTCATCTTGATCAGATAGTTGGAGATTGCCACCTCCATGCGGTCGATCAGGTTTTCACGCACCCGGATGGCGCTGACGGTATCCTCGTCCATCTTCAGCAGCAGCGGTGCAGCCAGATTCACATTGCGGGCAGCACGGCGGGACATCTTGATCACAGCGCTCTTAGCCTGCTGCAGGGCCACAGCCGGGCTTTTGAACAGACGTTCATCCAGCACCGGCATGCTCAGCTCCTGTGCTTCCTCGGCGCTGTCCGGCACAGTGAGCAGTGCCAGCTTGGACAGCACGCCGCTGCACGGCAGGAACAGCAGCATGGCGCACACGCTGGAAAGGGTGTGGATGTTTGCGATGGTGCTCTTGTTCATCACGTCGTTCCACATGGGGATGCCAACGGTAAACTGCACCGCATACACCAGTGCCAGCAGGATCACGCTGCCAATGATGTTGAAGTACAGATGGATCAGTGCAGCGCGCTTGCCGTCCTTGGAGGAGCCGCCAATGGTGAGCAGCGGCGTAAAGGCCGTGCCGATGTGTGCGCCCAGAATAATGGGGATGGCAGAACTGAAGGTGACCAGACCCGTGCTGGACAGTGCCTGCAGGATACCCACCGATGCCGAGGAGGACTGGATGATCACCGTGACCACCACGCCCACCAGAATGCCCAGAACGGGATTCGTCATGGTAACGAACAGATTCTGGAACACGGCGCTCTCACGCAGAGGAGCCACACCGGTGTCCATCAGGCTCATGCCGGTAAACAGGATGCCGAAGCCCAGCATGATCTGGCCGATGTTCTTCTTTTTGGCGTTGCGCAGGAACACATAAAAAATGCAGCCAATAAATGCCACCACGGGCGCAAAGGTCTTGGGCTGGATCAGTGTCAGCCAGAGACTGTCACCGGAGATATCCGCCATGCGGATCAGCTGGCCGGTAACAGTGGTACCAATGTTTGCACCCATAATGACACCTACCGACTGCGTAAGGGTCATGATGCCGGAGTTTACCAGACCGACACAAATAACGACCGTGCCGGCCGAGGACTGGATGACACCCGTGATGAGGGTGCCAAAAATAACGCCCTTGAGCGTTGAGGAGGTCAGCTTTTGCAGCACGCCCTGCATTTTGCCGCCGGCCAGTTTTTCCAGACCAGCGCCCATAATGGACATGCCGTACAGAAACAGCGCAATTCCACCCAACAGAGAGGTAATGTGTGTGATATCCATAACGATACTCCTAATATGAAACTTCCCTTTTTATCCTTTACAGCACACAGCCGCCGGAACCTTACGCACGCACAGCGCTGCACTGTTCCGGAAGCCGCTTATTTTTATTATACCATCAAAGGGGGCGTCTCAACAAGGTTTATTTTACAGGAAAGTTACTTTTTCCACACATTTCGCAACATATTTTCGGGTG
>OGOJ01001852.1_pt1 | contig 14497 bp, 10 predicted proteins | sample 1552601 | NCBI WGS metagenome assembly OGOJ01 (sample SAMEA2580184, study PRJEB22360) | human gut metagenome | biome: human gut; feature: human-associated habitat; material: faeces | place: Denmark | collected 2008/2010
ATACCTCATTAGGGGGGGGCGGGCGCGGCCGGCCATCCTGCCGGTCGCCGGCAACGCTTTTGACCAGTGCATTGCCCAATATGTTCAGGAAAAATTCAACATTGCCATCGGCCCTCTAACCGCCGAAGCGCTGAAAAAGCAGGTTGCCTGCTGCACCAAAAGCGAGTTTGAGGGCGTAATGGAGATCCGTGGTCATTCCTGGGAGACCAACCTGCCCGCCCGCCGCCTTGTCTATACGCGGGACCTGTACCTGCCCGTGCAGGAACTGGCCGCCCGCATTGCCGCCACTGCCCGCAATGTATTGGAAAGCACCCCGCCGGAACTGGCCGCTGATGTTGCCAAGAACGGCATTCTGCTGACTGGCGGCGGCTCCATGCTGCGTGGCCTGGCTGGTTATATTGCCGGGGAGCTGCATGTGGATGTTGCTATCGCACCAGACCCCATCAACTGTGTGGCACGCGGAACCGCAGCCAGCTTAACGCTGGGCCAATACCTGACAGCCGGTTTCCGCGATGCCACCCCCAGAGCGTGGCATAACCGACTGCAATCCCCAGAAGGTTTTTCCGATTAAAGCGCAGCTTTTGTGCAGGTTGTAAAAAGTATGATTTTCTGCGGATACCTCCGCCAGCCTACTTTTCTATCCGGCAAAAGTGTGCTATACTATACAGCGTTTGCCAAAATTCCCAGCCCTGCATGGTTCCGGGCTGGTTCTGCCATATAATATAAGGACAGGTTCATTATGCCCGATACCATTACCACTGAATTTCTGGCCCTGCGGGACCGCTATATCGCTTCCTGCTTTACTAAGCTGAACCCGGTGCAGCAGCAGGCTGTATTTACCACCGAAGGCCCGCTGCTGATCCTGGCAGGTGCAGGCTCCGGCAAAACCACCGTTCTGGTCAACCGCATTGCCAATATCATCCGTTTTGGCCGCGCCTATGGCTCCAAAGAGGTCAGCCGCCCGGTTGCGCAGAGTGATCTGGAGCAGCTGCGCACCGCCATCATGTGCGGCCAGCCGGTTCCGCAGTCCCTGATGCCGCTGATGAGCGTTGCCCCGGCCCGCCCGTGGAATGTGCTGGCCATTACCTTTACCAATAAAGCCGCCGGAGAGCTGAAAGAACGCCTGAAAACCATGCTGGGCGATACCATGGGCGGGGATGTATTTGCCTCCACTTTCCACTCTGCCTGTGTACGGATCCTGCGCCGCGATGCCGAACGCATTGGCTTCCCCAAAAGCTTTACGATTTACGATTCCGACGACCAGCAGCGTGTCATCAAGCAGATCTACAAAGAACTGATGATTGATGACAAGTTCCTGCCGGTCAAATCAGCCATCTCCCAGATCAGCGGTTACAAAGATAAACTTCTTTCCGCCAAAGATGTCGCCGCCGAAGCGCCGCGCGATACCAAGGCTGCTCTGATTTCCAAAATCTATACCGCCTATTCCAACCGGCTGCGCACGGCTGGTGCCATGGACTTTGACGATTTGATTTTCCATACCGTGCAGATGCTGAAAACCGATGCCGAAGCGCGGGAATACTACCAGCAGAAGTTCCGCTATGTCGTGGTGGACGAATACCAGGATACCAGCGTGGCCCAGTTCCACCTGGTGCGCCTGCTGGCCGGTGGTTCCAACAATGTATGCGTTGTTGGCGATGACGATCAGAGCATTTATAAGTTCCGCGGTGCTACCATTGAAAATATCCTGAACTTTGAAAAAGTTTTTGCCGGGGCCAAAACCATCCGCCTGGAGCAGAACTACCGTTCCACCTCCAACATTCTGAATGCGGCCAATAGCGTCATCAAGAACAACAACGGCCGCAAGGGCAAGACCCTGTGGACCCAGAACGGCGATGGTGACAAAGTTCACCATTATACAGCTGCTTCGGAACAGGATGAGGCCAGCCATGTGGCCGAGGTTATTGGCCAGAACCTGAAAAATGGTGCTTCCTTAAAAGACCATGCCGTTTTGTACCGCATGAATGCGCAGTCCAACCCCATCGAAACTTATTTTGCCCGTGCCGGTATCCCGTACCGCATTGTGGGTGGCCAACGCTTCTTTGACCGCAAGGAAGTCAAGGATATCAACTCTTACATGGCCGTTGTGGTCAACCCGCGGGACGACGTGCGCCTGCGCCGCATCATCAATGAACCTGCACGAAAAATTGGTGCCACCACCATTGATAAGATCGGGGAACTGGCCGCCGCCAACGGCGTGCCGATGATGGAGATCATCCGGGAGGCTTCTTCTTATCCCGCATTGGGCCGTGCCGCCAGCGCGCTGAACGCGTTTTACTCCATGTACCGTGAACTGTGTGATCTTTCCGTCACCCTTCCGCTGGATGAATTTGCCGGTGAAGTGATCCGCAAGACCGGATACGAAGCCATGCTGAAAGCGCAGAAAGAAGAGGGCGAGACCCGGCTGGAAAACTTGGGCCAGTTGATTTCTTCCGTAAAGACTTATGCGGAGCAGAACGGGGAAGACGCAACCCTTTCCGGTTTCTTGGAAGAAGTTGCCCTGATTGCAGACCTTGATTCCTATGATGAAGATGCTGATTCTGTTACCCTGATGACGATGCACAGCGCCAAGGGCCTTGAATTCCCGTATGTGTTTATCATTGGTATGGAGGATGGCGTTTTCCCCGGTGACCTTGCTCGCTACAGCGAGGAAGAAATGGAAGAAGAGCGCCGCCTGTGCTATGTCGGTATTACCCGCGCCAAGAAAGAGCTGTATCTTTCTTCCTCCCGCAGCCGTATGATTTTCGGCCAGACGCGCCGCAACCCGCCTTCCTGCTTTTTGGATGAGATTGACCCCAATGTGATGGACGAAACCGAAAGCCCAGAGCTTGCTTACAGCGGCGGTTTTGGCGCCGGGTACGGCAGCTACAGCACCAATGTTCCCGGCGGGCGCAGCGGATACTCCGGGGCTTCCCGCGGGTATCTGAACAGTGAATACAACCGCGGCGGCTTTGGCAGCAAGTATGCCGGCGGCTTCCAAAGTGGGTTTGCTTCCGGCGGGCACGAAAGCCCGAACTACCCCGGCGGCCGCCACACGGTCCAAAGCAGTAGCTTTGGCGCCAGGTATGGCAGTAGCCGCGTCAACCATCATTCCGGTGCTCCGGTTGCTCCGGCGGGCGGTGGCGTTACCACTGCGCCCGCCGCACCCGCACGCAAAAAGGCCGCCAACTTTGCAGCCGGGGATCTTGTGGACCACAAGGTGTTTGGCCGCGGCAAGGTGCTGAAAGTAACGCCGGTTGCGGGGGACTGTATTGTAGAAATCCAGTTTGACCGCGTTGGCATCAAAAAAACAATGGCCAATTACGCCCCGCTGACCAAGCTGACCAGCGAAGAATAAACCACTGATAAAAAAGGAAAAGAGGGAACGGGTCCATGCTTGTAACATTGATCGCCCACACCAATGACCCCGAAAAGACCATTGCCGCAGCCGCCAAGCTGTGCTATTCTGATGCACATATCGAAACCCTGCTGGATGGCCTAACACCGGAAAAGACTGCAGCCTTTTTGCAAAAGCTGAATGACTTCGGCCACGCCAGCCCCATTGAACATGCCAGCTTTACCTTTGGCATTGAGGGCGTTTCCCGCACCTTTCTGGCACAGGTCACCCGCCACCGCATTGCAAGTTTCAGTGTGCAGAGCCAGCGCTATGTGCGGCTGGAAGATTTCCGTTATGTGATTCCCCCGGAAATTGAGGCTGACCCTGCGGCCAAAGCGGCTTTTATTGATGCAATGAACGCCGATGCCAAACACTACCTGGAGCTGGTCAAAGCACTGGAAGAAAAGCATACCCACACCTTGATGGAGCAGGGCATGCCGGAAAAGACCGCCCGCGCCAAAGCCAGCAAAATGGCAAACGAGGATGCCCGCTTTGTATTGCCCAACGCCTGCGAGACAAAAATGGTAATGACCATGAACTGCCGCAGCCTGAACAACTTTTTCAACCTGCGCTGCTGCAACCGTGCCCAGTGGGAGATCCGCGCCGTTGCCGATGAAATGCTGCGCCTTGTATACCCGCTTGCGCCGCATGTTTTTGCCGCAGCTGGTCCCCGCTGCCTGGCGGGGCCCTGCCCGGAGGGCGGTATGTGCTGCGGCAAGCAGAACGCCGTGCGTGATAAATATGCAACACTGAAACAGGAGGCTGAAAACCATGGGTAAACTGATTATTTTTGAAGGCCTGGATGGTTCCGGCAAGGGCACACAGACAGAACTTGCCTGCCAGAATTTGCATAGCAAAGGGTATGACCCGCTGAAAATCAGCTTCCCAGATTATGATAGTCCGTCCTCCGCACTGGTCAAGATGTATCTTTCCGGCGAGTTCGGCCAGCGCCCGGATGACGTGAACGCTTATGCAGCTTCAACGTTTTATGCTGTTGACCGCTTTGCCAGCTACAAAACCAGGTGGGGCAATGTCTACCGCCAGAATGGGCTAATCATCTCTGACCGTTACACCACCTCCAACGCTGTTCACCAATGTTCCAAACTGCCGCCGATGCACTGGGATGGTTTTCTGGAGTGGCTGTTTGAGTTCGAGTACAAAAAGCTCGGGCTGCCTGCGCCGGATGCGGTTGTATACCTTGCGGTTGATCCCGATGTCAGCCAGCGCCTGATTGCGCAGCGCTACCACGGCGATGAAAGCAAAAAAGATATTCAGGAACGCGATACCGAATACCTGGCCCGTTCCCGCGCCGCCGCTGAATACTGCGCACGCAAGCTGGGCTGGCACCGCATTGAGTGTACTACAACGGTAGACGGCCAGAAAACTATCCGCACGCCGGAGGATATTCAGTCCGAAGTGATGGCATACCTGGAGCGGATTTTGAGTTAAAACCGTTGGCAGCAAAAGCCACACGTTGAATACGGCAAGGAGGGGATAGAATATGCTTTGCAAAGCAACGGAAGCTGATTTGGAGCAGATGGTTGCGTTCCGCCGCAAAACGTATGGCGGAACCCGCCAGGATGCTTTGGACTGGCTTTGTGGAATTGTGGGGTTGGATAATATCCTGATCCTTGCCCGGGACCCGGCCCCCGGTGCAAAGCCCATCCCGGCCGCCATGATTGGTGCGGTTCCAGTGGAATGCGGGCACCACCACGGCGTATGGCTCTGCTGCATGGCAACGGACCCGTCCCTGCAGGGGCGCGGGCTGATGCCCAAACTGCTGGCAACCTGCCTGCGCGCCTTTTCCGCCAAAGGGTGTGATTTTGCTGTGGCGGCACCGCAAAGCACGCGGGCCGCAAAAGCGTTTTCCCAGCTGAATTTTCAGGGGCGCTTCCCGCTGCGCATCATCCGCAAGCCCATTGAACACAATTTGTGGGCACGAGCAGAGTTTGATAACCTGACAGTCCGCAAATTGATCGACACCCGCATGCGCTACCAGCCCGCCTGCATCGCCCTGCCGGAAAGCAGCATGAACACCATGATCACCCGGCTCTACCGCCGCGGTATGACCATTGTTTCCAACCAGCGCGGTTACGGCCTCTATTGCCAGGAAAAGGACGAGCTGCTTTTTATGGAGCTGCAGGCCGATAACGACCATTCGGCTGATATTCTGCTGCAGGCCGCGCGGGAACATACCGGTCTGACCAAAGCACGGCTGCTGCTGGCGGAAAATCAGTTTTTGTACCTGGGCGAGGGTAAGCGCTGTGGTTACGGCATGATTTGTTACCTTGGGCAGCCGTTCCCCGTTACGGACGTTTATTTCCGCCTGTTGCTGTAAGACCGTGCACACGTGAAACAGGGCAGTTCTGCTGCCTGGTAAAGGAGATTTGGAATGAAAATCAATCGTGGTGATTCCCAGGACAAGGGCTCGCAGTCGCGCCAGGCTTACCATGCTGCGCCAGCCCCCACACCAAAGCGCCCGGTACAGCCTGATCCTGACCCGCAGGATCTGTACGAAGACGCCGAAGGTCCAGACGAGTACGCAGAGGATGACGATGATGAACCCGTCCGCCGCCGTTTTCCCATTGGGCTTGTGGTTCTTGTTGTCATTTTGGCTATCGTTGGCATCGGCGGCTGGAAAGTGTTCCAGTTCTACGGCGAAGTTGCCGGCAACGGCGAACTCGGCCCGGAGCAGACCGTTACCATTGAACAGGGTTCCACTGTTGCAGACATCACAAACGTTTTGAAAGAGGATGGCGTCATCCAGTATGACTGGCTGTTCAAGCTGTATGCCAAATACAGCGGCCGCGCTTCCGGTTTGCAGTATGGCGATTTTACCCTGCGCTCCGGCATGGATTATAACACGATCCTGAAAACCCTCAGCGTGCAGCAGGTCAAGCGCAAGACCATTACTATCACATTCCCCGAAGGCTACACAGCCGTTGCTATTGCCCAGAAGATGGAAGAAAATGGCTTGTGCTCGGTGGATGATTTCCTTGCCTGCGCCAACGGCGAGGATGGTTCCGATTTCAGCCAGTATGATTTCTGGAATGCCATCCCGGATACCGAAGGCCGCCTGATGAAGTGCGAGGGCTACCTGTTCCCGGACACTTACGAGTTCTTCACCGATGATTCGGTCTATAATTACGTCAACACCTTCTATAAGGAATTCGACGCCAAAACTTCCGACCTGTGGGATACCATCAACGAAAAGGGCACCACAATGAATGATGTTGTCATTCTGGCCAGCTTTATTCAGGAAGAAGCCGGTATGCCCGCAGAAGACGCCAAGGTTTCCGCCTGCTTCCACAATCGTTTGGAATCCGATGACCCGCAGTGGGCAGAGCATAAGCTGGAATCCAATGCCAGCAGCTATATCATGAACGATAGCGACAATAACTACCTGTGGAATTCGCCCACCGCCGCTTATTACGGCTGGCCGGAACAGGGTGCTGTTCCGGATGATGTGCTTGCTCATTACGACACCTACCGCATCAGCGGCCTGCCCGCCGGTGCCATCACCAATCCCGGTATTGATGCCATTGCCGCCGCGCTGAATCCCGACCAGGAATATCTGGACGAAGGCTATTATTTCTTTGTTACCGGCAACCCGAACGGCGACCACCCTGGCGAATATTTCTATGCCAAAACGGCAGACGAACACCATCAGAACTGCATCATCGCCGGTTGGGGCTGATAAAAGCTGAACTTCACTGAACAAAGGAGCCGTTATCTTATGTTGTCCTGTCCGGAACTGCTGTCGCCTGCCGGCAGCCTTGAAGCCCTGAAATATGCCGTCATGTATGGTGCCGATGCCGTATACTGCGCACTGCCGCGCTTTGGTATGCGCGCCGCACCGGTCAACCTGACCATTGGCGAGCTTCATGATGGCTGCATTTTTGCCCATGCTCGCGGCAAAAAAGTATACCTGACCCTGAACAACCTGCCCACCAACGATGAGCTTTCCGAGCTGCCGCAGTATATCAAGGACGCGGCCGAAGCCGGGGTGGATGCCTTTATCATTGCGGACCTTGGCGTACTGAGCCTTGCCAAACAGTATGCTCCGGATGTGGATGTGCATTTTTCTACCCAGGCAGGCATCACCAATTATGCTGCTGCAACCATGGCCTACAACCTGGGCGCCAAGCGTGTGGTGCTGGCGCGCGAGCTGACCCTGACCGATATTGCCCAGATCCGCGATAACACCCCGCCGGAGCTGGAACTGGAAGCCTTTGTGCACGGCGCCATGTGCATGAGCGTTTCTGGTCGGTGCCTGCTTTCCAGCTATATGACCGGGCGCAGCGGCAACCGCGGCGAATGTGCCCAGCCCTGCCGCTGGAAATACTATCTTGTAGAAGAAAACCGCCCCGGCCAGTATATGCCCATTGGCGAAAATGAGGACGGCAGCTACATCCTGAACGCCAACGACCTATGCACCGCACCGTTTTTGGACCTGATCTGCAAGGCTGGTGTGGATTCTCTGAAAATTGAGGGGCGCGCCAAAACGTTCTATTACGTTGCGTCCGTTACCGCCGCTTACCGCAAAGCGCTGGACCAGTACCTGGCAAACCCCGCCAGTGATACGTTTGATTTACCGGATTCCGTGCTGGATGAGCTGAACCGTACCAGCCACCGCCATTATTCACCCGGTTTCTATTTTGGCAAAGAGAAAGCCCTGCAGACGCCCAGCCATACTTATGTGCGAGATTGGGATTTCATCGGCACTGTGGATTCGTGGGAAGACGGCGTTGCCCATTGCACCCAGCGCAGCAAGTTCTGCCTGGGAGATTCGCTGGAAATTTTGCAGCCAGATGGTTCGGTCGTGCCCGTAACCCCTGAATGGATCAAAAACGCGGAAGGGGAAGCGGTGGATGCCACCCCGCACCCGATGATGCAGTATACCATTCCCTGTGCCACGCCCTTGATGCCGTACAGCCTGCTGCGGATGCAGAAAAGGCAGTAAATTTTCATTTATCTATTTGCAACAACCAAAAGCCCCACCTGCCGGATGCAGAATGTTCTGCCCGGCAGGCGGGGCTTTTTTTATTTTTATTTTTATTTTTAGCATTTTCGCCGGGCACTGCGACAGTATTACAACAAGCTTCGCCTTGTCATCGAAAAAACACAGACTTAATTTTTTCCCATTACTATAAGTCAAGCAAAAGCAGCGAAACCGCCTTTGCCAGCAGGGAATGGCAAAGTAGAATTTTCACAAAAAACTGTCCACTTCAAACCATGGAATGCCGGATATTATGCCGCTATACTAATAGCATAAGGCAGTTCGCCTGATTCGCATTTTACCAAAAGGAGAGAAAGATGCAAACCTGTTATCTTGCTGTAGATATCGGAGCATCCAGCGGCCGGCACATTATTGGCACCGTGGAACATGGTGTTATGGCCCTGCATGAAGTCTACCGCTTTGAAAACCGCCTGATTGAAAAGAACGGTCACCTTTGCTGGGATATGGAAGGCCTGGTTCAGAATGTGATCGAGGGGCTGAAAGCCGCCCACGATGCAGGCTATACGCCCACAACGGTCGGTATTGATACCTGGGCTGTTGACTTTCTGCTTCTGGATGCCGATGGTACCCCTATCGGGGACCCCGTTGCTTACCGCGATGGCCGCACCGCCGCCATGCGGGAGGAACTGGAACCCATTCTGCCGTTTACAAAACTTTACGCCCGTACCGGCATCCAGTACCAGTCGTTCAACACGGTTTACCAACTGTGTGCCTTAAAGAAAGAGCACCCGGAACAGCTTGCCGCTGCCGAGCATTTTTTGATGGTGCCGGATTACCTGAATTACCGCCTGACCGGCGTGATGGCCAACGAGTACACCAATGCTTCCACCACTGCCCTGGTGGGCGCTATAAGCAAGGATTGGGACGATGAAATCATCAACCGGCTTGGTCTGCCGCGCAAAATCTTTGGCAGAATCAGCACCCCCGGCACCAAACTGGGAAATTTGAGCTCCGCCGTCAAGGATTATGTCGGCTTTGACTGCGCCGTCGTACTGCCCGCTACACATGATACCGGCTCCGCCTTTTTGGCTGTTCCCGCAAGGGATGATAAGGCCGTTTATCTTTCCAGCGGCACATGGAGCCTGCTGGGTGTGGAAAACAAAGACCCCATCACGACCCCTGCCAGCATGCAGGCCAATTTTACCAACGAGGGCGGCTATGAATACCGCTACCGTTACCTTAAGAACATTATGGGCCTGTGGATGATCCAGTCTGTGCGGCGTGAACTTGGCGAGCAGACCGGAACCCGCCCGTCTTTCCCGGAATTGATTGCCGCCGCGCAGGAAGCCAGCAGCTTTGCCGGGATCGTATCCACTGGCGACGACCGCTTCCTGGCGCCGAAATCCATGATCAAAGAAGTCAAGGCTGCCTGCAAAGACGGCGGCAAACCGGTTCCCGCCACCACCGGCGAAGTGATGCAGACCATTTACAACTCGCTTTCGCATGATTATCAGGCCGCTATTCAAGAGCTGCAAAGCCTGACCGGCAAAGAATATACCAGCATCAATATTGTGGGCGGCGGTAGCCAGGATATGTACCTGAACCAGATGACCGCAAATGCCACCCAGCTGCCCGTGTTTGCAGGCCCTACCGAGGGTACCGCCCTTGGCAACCTGATGGTGCAGATGATCCGTGCAGGGGAGTTCAAAGACCTTGCGGATGCACGCGCCTCCATCAAAAAGTCGTTCACTATTTTGGAATGTGATCCGCAATAAATTTTATTACAGGGGGTAATATCCATGTTAGTTGAAACCAAAGCCCGTGTTGGCGTGTTTGCCATTGCTCTGGGTGCCTATCTGCCGCAGTTCCCAACCCTGGTTCCTGAATTTGAGGGTCAGTATGCCGCTTTCAAAAAGACCATTCCCGATACCGTTGAGGTCATTGACGGCGGCATTGTTACCACCAAAGAGCAGTCCATGGCAGCGGGCGATAAGTTCCGTGCCGCAGACGTTGACCTGGTTATTCTGCAGCTGCTGACCTATGCAACCTCTTACAACATGCTGCCCGCCGTGCGCGATCTGGATGTACCCATTGTACTGGTCAATGTGCAGAAGAAGAAAGCCCCGGATTATGCCAACACTGATACACCAACCTGGCTAGGTGAACTGTACGCCTGTGGTGCCGTTGGTGAAATGGTTGCCGACCTGGAACGCGCCGGTAAGCGCCATGCCGTTATCACCGGCGTGGTCGAGGGCGGTGACCCCGGTGTGCAGGCTGAAATTGAAGATTGGTGCCGTGCTGCACAGGTGCGCCGCCGCTTCCGCGATACCAACCTTGCCCAGATCGGCCGCCCGTACCCCGGCATGATGGACCTGTACATTGACGAAACCAACCTATACAACCGCATGTGGCTTTACACCAAGCAGTTTGACTGGGAAAAAATGTGGGCCATTGCCGATAACATCACCGATGAAGAAGCGATTCGTGCCAAGGCACAGGATATTCTGGATACCTTTGATATTGAGGGCGGCGGCACGATCGAAAAGGTCTGGGATATGGCCCGTTATGTTGTTGCCTTTGAGCAGTGGGTCAAGGACGAAAAGATTGCGTTTGTGGCTTCCCACTACGACGGTTTTGCCAAGGGTGTGGCCGGCAAACTGGACTCCATGCTGATTCCTGCATTCTCGATGCTCATCAAGCAGGGCACTGCCTGCGCGGTTGAGGGCGATATCAAGGTTTCGATGGCAATGTCCATCCTGAAAACCATTGCGGGCTGCGGCCAGCTGAGCGAGATGTACTCCATCGACTTCAACGAGGATATCTGCATCATCGGCCATTCCGGCTCCGGTGATGCCGATATCTCCAAGGCAAAAAAGCCGACCATGAAGATCGTGCCCGTGTTCCACGGCAAGACTGGTGGCGGCTATCTGACCCAATTCTATCCACCGGTTGGCGATGTGACCTATCTGGCCATCACACAGGATAAGGACGGCCACTTCAAGTTTGTGGTTGCCGAGGGCGTCAATGAACCCGGCCCCATCTTTACCTTTGGCGATACCAACATGCGTACCCGCTTCAGCTGCGGTGCGCGTGAGTTCTGCAACCGCTGGAGCGAAGCCGGCCCCACCCACCACATGGCAGCAGCCACCGGCCGCCACATTGATACCATCCTGAAAGTGGCAAAGATCTTTAATGTCCCTGTTGATATCATCACGCGGTAAGCCGCAGGCAACAGTTACGATAAAAGACAATGGAGTAAAGGAGCAGTATTATGAGCACGATTTATGATGTAGCAAACGTAAAAGGTTTTATCCGTATGTGCAACGACGGCTGGCTGCAAGGCTGGCATGAGCGCAACGGCGGCAACCTGACCTACCGCATGACCGAGGAAGATGTTGCCGCATGCCGTCCTTTCTTTGACGAAACCCCGCGCGAGTGGGTCAACATGGGCGTTCAGGCTGATAACCTGGCCGGGGAATATTTCATCACCACCGGTTCCGGCAAGTTCTTCCGCAATGTGGAGCCGGACCCTATCCACAGCATCGGCATTGTTGAGATCAATGATAAGGGCGACAGCTGGCGCATTGTCTGGGGCCTGGCCGATGGCGCAAAGCCGACTTCCGAGTTTCCCAGCCACTTTATGAACCACAGCGTGCGCAAGGCCGCCACCAACGGTGCCAACCGCGTGATCTACCACTGCCATGCTACCAACGTAATTGCCCTGACCTACATTCTGCCGCTGACTGACCGTGATTTTACCCGTGCTTTGTGGCAGAGCGCTACTGAATGCCCGGTCGTTTTCCCGGAGGGTGTCGGCGTCTGCCCCTGGATGGTGCCCGGCGGTGCTGACATTGCCATGGCTACCAGTGAGCTGATGAAAAAATACCAGGCTGCCATTTGGGCACAGCACGGTTTGTTTGCTTCCGGCCCCGATTTTGATATTACTTTCGGCCTGGCCCACACGATTGAAAAGAGTGCTGAGATCTATGTCAAAGTTCTCTCCATGGGCGGAGGCCTGATCCGCCAGACCATCACCGATGATGACCTGCGTGCCATTGCCCATGATTTTGGCGTTCAGCTGAACGAGGAATTCCTCGACTGATTTATTCTGACATTCTCTATATTTCCCTACATATGCCTTCCGGTATTGCAGCCCTCCTGTGTGCCGGAAGGCTTTTTTGTATTGCACTTGCTTTTTGCCCAAACCTGCGCTATGCTGAAAGAAAAGCAGGGGAGGCGTTATGCACCATGTTCTTTAACCACCGCAAAACCTGCGCCGCGTTGCAGCCGCCGCCGGGCCTTGGCCCGGCGGATATTGCAATGCAAAGCAGCATTTGTACAGGTGAAACCATCATCGGCTTCCGCCAGCCCGGCACGGACCGGCTTTTGCAGGCTGTTGTTGTGCACAGCCCACAGGATGTTGCCGATTTTTATCGTTCTTATGGGTTTTCTGCTCCGAAAGGAGAGAATTCCATCCCGCGCACCGTTTGATATAGTTTTGTCAATCTCGCCTGATATTTTTGCGTCAAACGCATGAATTTTTGCGTTTTTAGCCAGTTCAGACTTTTTTTGCGCAAAAAACATATGTTTTGTCCTTGCACCATTTGCAAATAATTCAAATCGTGCTATAATTGTATCTGTACTAGCGTGTGCGGGATCCACGGATACCCGGCACCAGATTGATACGGAGGTATTATCATGGACGTTTTTGAAAATTTTGAAAATCAGTTGAAAGCAAATCCTAAAACCATCGTATTTACTGAGGGCACTGATGCCCGTATCCTGTCCGCAGCATCCAAGCTGCTGGCTGGCAAGATTTTGAACGTTTTGCTGCTGGGCAACCCGGAAGCAGTCAAAAAGGCTGCTGCTGAGGGCGGCTTTGACATTACCGGCGCAGAGATCTGCGACCCGACCTCTTACCCTGAATTTGACGCAATGGTTGCCAAAATGGTTGAACTGCGCAAGGGTAAGATGACCGAGGAGCAGTGCCGCGCTGCACTGTCCAAGTCCAACTACTTCGGCACCATGCTGGTCAAGATGGGTAAGGCTGACTGCCTGCTGGGCGGCGCTACCTATTCTACCGCTGATACCGTTCGCCCGGCTCTGCAGCTGATCAAGTGCAAGCCCGGCATCAAGTCCGTCAGCTCCTGCTTCATTATGGTCCGCGGCGACGAGAAGCTGGCGATGGGCGACTGCGCCATCAATATCGATCCTTCTGAGGATGAGATCGTCGAGAGCACCGTCGAGACTGCTCATACCGCTGAGATTTTCGGTATCGACCCGAAGGTTGCTCTGCTGAGCTACTCCACCAAGGGTTCCGGCAAGGGCGAGACCGTTGATAAGATGCGCAACGCCACCCTGCGCGTTCAGGAAGCACATCCCGAACTGAAGGTTGACGGTGAACTGCAGTTTGACGCCGCCGTTGCACCGGAAGTTGGCAAGCTGAAGGCTCCCAACTCCACCGTTGCTGGCGAAGCTAACGTCTTTATCTTCCCGAACATCAACGCCGGCAACATCGGCTATAAGATCGCACAGCGTCTGGGCGGCTTTGCTGCATACGGCCCCATCCTGCAGGGTCTGAATGCTCCCATCAACGACCTGTCCCGCGGCTGCAACGCCGACGAGGTCTACAAGATGGCCATCATCACCGCTGGTATGGCGTAAGCTGTAATTTTATGGAATTTGCGTAAATTCGAACACAATCTGTAGGGGCGGACGACACTGTCCGCCCGCAGAACGCAGCGTTTTTTCGAAAATCTGCGGCGAATTTGCCACATTTTTGAGGCCGACAGAGTCGTCGGCCCCTACGCACTCCGTCAAAGCCAAAACGCGAGCTTCGCTTGCGTTTTGGAGCGGAAGAAGGAAGCCGACAGGATAAGCAGCCTTGCTTTGCAAGGATGCGTTCCGAAAGGCTTTCTTCTGACGCGGTGTCCTGCGCCACCTGAAAAACTTCGTGGGGATACTGCCGCAAGGCAGCATCCCCACATCTTTGCCTTGGAGTATTATTTCTTATGAAACTGACTGATTATCTGGGCGATAAGCCCTTCTGGCGCGTGACCGTGAAGCTGGCGGTCCCGGTCGCGCTGCAAAACGTATTGACAAGCTCGTTCCAGCTGGTCGACACACTGATGGTGTCGCAGCTG
>OGOJ01001854.1_pt1 | contig 14484 bp, 8 predicted proteins | sample 1552601 | NCBI WGS metagenome assembly OGOJ01 (sample SAMEA2580184, study PRJEB22360) | human gut metagenome | biome: human gut; feature: human-associated habitat; material: faeces | place: Denmark | collected 2008/2010
TAATTAGTTCTCTACGCCGGCATTACCCGGATCAGATTCTATGGGTATGTTCTCAGCCCGTCATGTTAAGGCACCCCTACCAGTGAATCGGTTACAAAAATACGGTTTTTGCCCGAAGAAAACAAAAAATATATGTTTTATTGGAAAAATAGTATAACTTTGTCCAGCCATAAGATATATTTGGAACTAATTACTATTCCTTCGTTTTATTATAAGCCTATGATTATCCAACCAATTGAGTGGGGAAAAAATAAGAAGAATGAAGAAAACTTCGAACTTCTTTTTGAAAGATACCATCTTTCCCTCTTAGTTGTAGCTAGTCATTTTGTTCCTCGTACAGCTGCTGAAGACATTATTCAAGATGTGTTTCTAAAATTATGGGAGAAGCGGAAGGAGTTGGATAAGATTGAATCAGTGAAAGATTATCTTTATTCAGCAGTAAAGTATGGTTGCTTTAATTATATTCGTTCGCAGGCAATGGAGCAGCGCTGCATTGAGAAAATCACGGATGAGGCTTTTGAAGAAGTCATGCTGGATGAAGAAGTTTTTATTGAGTTGAGTAAAGCGATAACAGAACTCCCGGAATCTTATCGTAAAGTGATCGAACTTAGTCTGGAGGGCAAACATGCAGATGAAATAGCGCAAATAATGGGAGTTACTCGGAATGCGGTAAATGCGTACAAGAAACGAGCTAAGAGTAGCTTGAAAAAGAAACTTTCATGTCGGGCATACAGTCTGGTTGTTCTTATCTAAATCATAACTTTTGGGCCGGGTAACTGACAAAAGAATAATTTCTTGAAAAAAAAGTAACCACGAAGCGACTAATTTCTCCAGCTCGTGTGTCTTTAAGTAAATAACGACAAGATTATGGGATATAATGACATTTATCGCATTGCTGCGCTAATCGTAAAATCTATTAAAGGAAAAGAATCTGAAGAGGAACGCAATGAATTAGATGTATGGCGTAATGCTTCAGACAGAAACCGGAGATTATATCAGAAATATCAGGATGCTGAGTATTTTAGAGCACGGTCTATCGTGAAAGAAAAAGAATATGAAAGCTCGGAAAGAATCTGGAAAAGTATTAAGACTGGCATTGCCAAAAAGAAGAAACGGGCATTATTAGTAAAGGTCGTTTCTTGTGCTGCCGTTTTTGCCTTGCTATTGTCTGCAGGTGCTCTTTGGATTATTCAATCTGATGTTCATCAATTCGAGTATCAAGATGATCTGACCGCTATTAGAGCGGGAGACTCCAAAGCTATACTATCTTTGGTTGATGGGAGCGAATATTATTTGAACTCCCGTATACGTCTGGCATTGGTAGGAGAAAATTATGCTATTAGAGATGAAGCAGGTATTCATATTCTTGACAATAAAAAAGGAACAGATACAAAGAGGAAAAATAAACTGTTTGTTCCAAGAAATGGTAAGTATGACATAACTCTTTGCGATGGAACTAAAGTTTGGGTAAATTCTGATTCGGAGTTATACTATCCATCTGCTTTTGCTTCTGATCAACGAATTGTGAAAGCAAGCGGAGAAATGTATTTTGAGGTGTCGCATCACGATAGTTGGCCGTTTATTATTGAAACCGATTATGGCCGGGTGGAGGTAAAAGGTACTTCTTTTAATCTGAGGAGTTACCGGGAAGAAAAGAAGTTGGTAACCACACTGGTACAGGGAAAAGTGTTGGTTTCATCCCATGAAACAGAGGATATTATAGAGCTTCATCCGGGTGAGACTGCTGTTGTTACAGACAATCAAGAGATAGATGTAGTAACTGCCAATGTACAGGAAGTCGTATCCTGGAAGGATGATATGTTTGTTTTCCGCAGTTCTACTTTGGAACAGATTATGGAAGAAGCAGCACGCTGGTATGACATCCGGATAGTATGGGTTTCAGAAGAAAGAAGGCATACACTGTTCAGCGGAGAGTTGCCGCGTTCTAAAGATTTTGTAGACTTTGTACGTATGATAGAACTTACAGAAAAAGTGAGTTTCTCTGTCAAAGGGCGTACTGTTTATATCGATTAAACTTCATAAATATAAATACTAACTTTAATTTTTAATGATGAAAGAGCTTTCTAAAACAGGCTATAGCCTGGCAGTTATACAGGCGATAGCGTTAAGAATGGCATTTGCATGCTGGTTGCTGTTTACGACCTTTCCAATTTTGGCGCAGGAACACTCTGTTAGTTTACATTTGAATCATGTATCCTTGCTTGAGGCCATTAATGAGATTAAACGGCAATCAAATCTGAATCTCATGTATAGTGATGAAGATGTGAAGTCAGTAACTGATATTACGGTAAACGTGGATAATGTGACACCGGAAGTTGCATTAACTGCTTGTTTAAGTGGTACTAACTTGGTTGCCCAAAAACAAAACGGAGTATTTGTTATCCATCTGAGAAAAAAGGAGAAGAAGATCAAACTTACAGGAAAAGTAATGGATAGTAAAGATGGATCTCCGTTAGCAGGAGCTACCGTTTTTATTATGAAGAATGATAAGCGCACGGTGGGGACAGCGGCTACTTTGGATGGAGATTTCTCATTGGAAGTTCCGGCAGATACAAAGGAGGTTGTTGCATCATATATAGGCTACAAGAACAAATCTGTAAAGGTCGTTGCTAATAAACCTTTACAGATCTTTTTGGAAGAAAACTCGAATAGTTTGAATGAAGTGGTCGTGAATGGTTATTCGAGTGTGAAACGTACAAGTTTTACCGGAAATGCGGTAACCGTCACAAAAGATGACTTATTGAAAGTGTCTACACGTAATATGATTGATGTATTGCAAGTGTACGATCCTTCTTTACGGATAGCGGTTAATAATGAAATGGGGTCAGATCCCAATAGTTTGCCGGAGTTTTATATCCGTGGACGTTCCGGTGTCGGAGTCATGGAATTGGATAAGGATGCAGTTTCCCAATCCGCTCTTTCAAATAATCCGAACACTCCTATTTTTATTATGGATGGTTTTGAGGTATCTGTGTCGAAAGTGTATGACTTTGACCCTAACCGTATAGAACGGATTACGATTTTAAAAGATGCGGCCGCTACTGCCATATATGGTTCACGTGCGGCAAATGGGGTGATTGTGATTGAAACGAAAGCACCGGTTCCCGGCAGATTGCGTGTGAACTATAATTTCTCTGCAGAACTCACAGCTCCGGACATATCTGACTATAATCTGATGAATGCCAGTGAGAAACTTGAGGCTGAACGTCTGGCCGGACTTTATGAAAGCGACTCGCCCAGTACAGCCCTGAACTTACAGAAAGAGTATCTGGCAAAACAGAATAATATATTAAAGGGTATTGATACCGATTGGATTGCACAGCCGTTACGAAACGGTTTTAATCACAAACACAGTCTTTATATAGAGGGAGGCGTTAATGATATCCGTTTCGGTGCTGAGATGAACTATGACATTCAGAATGGAGTAATGAAAGGTTCATATCGAAAGCGTGCGGGAGGAGGATTTTACATCGATTATCGTATTAACAATCTGCAAATCAAGAATTATGTGACATTCAACTCTGTAAAGTCGGAGAATTCTCCGTATGGGACTTTTTCTGATTATACTTCCAGGCAACCCTATGACTCATTTAAAGATGAAGAAGGTAATTACGTGGAATATCTGACTACTTGGCATACGGGAACTTCGAATCTCCGTAATCCTTTGTATGATGCTACCATGTTGAGCAGTTATGATCGTTCGTCTTATACGGACTTGACTAACAACCTAAGCCTAAATTATCATCTGGCGGATGTCTTTCAGTTGAAAGCACAGTTCTCCGTAACAAAACGTGATGATGAATCCAGGCAATTTACAGATCCGGGAAGCGGTAAATATGTCAATTATGCGGATAGTGATCCTAAAGGAGAATTATTGTCCGGCCGTTCGCAAAGTATTTATTGGAATGCTAACTTATTGGCAAATTATGTACAGACAGTAAACCGTAATCACATGAATTTTTCTTTAGGTTTGAATATACGTGAAACCAAGGATGAATCGGAGAGTGCGCTGTATCGTGGATTTCCTTCCGGTAAGCTGGACTCTCCGAATTATGCGGATGAAATCGCTACCAAGCCTTCGTTTTCGGATAATCATACCCGATTAATGGGTACATTCCTTTCTACCAACTATACGTATGATAACATTTATCTGATGGATGCCTCTTTCCGTATGGATGGTTCTTCGGAATTTGGCTCGAAAAAGAAATTCGCTCCTTTCTGGTCGTTTGGAGCCGGATTGAATATTCATAATTATCCGTTTATGAAACAGCAGACATTATTTAGCCAATTCAAGATTCGCGGTTCTTATGGTCAGATTGGTAAAGTCAATTTTCCGGCTTATGCAGCAAAGAACACTTATCAGATCTTATCGGATAAATATGGAACCGGAGCCGGTGTATTACTTTATTACATGGGGAATGAAAACTTGAAATGGGAACGTACTAACACTTTTGATATCGGTACGGATATATCATTGCTCAACGATGCGGTTTTATTCAGATTCTCTTGGTATAACAAGAAAACGGTCGATTTGATTACGGATGTTACTCTTCCTTCATCAACAGGTTTCACCGTATATCGTGATAATCTCGGAGAGGTACAGAATCGTGGTATTGAGTTGGATATCAGAGCCGATGTATTCAAAAATAGAGATTGGACAGTAACTTTGTTTGGTAACCTGGCACATAATAAGAATAAAATATTAAAGATCTCAGAATCATTAAAGGCTTATAATGATCGTGTAGACATATACTTTGCCGATTATGATAAGAATATAGGTACCATGCAGGATTCTAAGTATAGTAAACCTTTTATGAAATATACAGAGGGCGGTTCGTTGACTTCCATTTGGGGAATGCAGTCATTAGGTATTAATCCTTCGGATGGTCAAGAGACTTTTCTGAAGAAAGATGGAACAATTACTTCCGATTGGAATTCATCGGATCAGGTGATCATAGGCGATACGGAACCTACTGCACAAGGAGCTTTTGGTGTAAATCTACGTTATAAGCAATTCACTATGTATGCTACTTTCAAATACGAATGTGGCGGGCAGCTGTATAATAGCACGTTGGTAAACAAGGTCGAAAATGTGAATATTTACGAAGTCAATGCAGATAAACGGGTATTGACTGACAGATGGAAACAGCCGGGAGATGTAACTATGCTGAAATCAATAAAAGACCGTTACCAAACGACACGACCGACTTCTCGTTTCGTGCAGGATAATAATACACTCGAATTTAATTCATTTACTTTGGCCTATGAGTTTAGCAATAAGTTGCTTGCTCCTATCAATCTCAGTATGTTGCGTGTACAATTTAATATGAATAATATTGCTCGTATTTCTTCTATTCATCAAGAAAGAGGTCTCTTTTATCCTTATGCACGTACATTTACTTTCTCTTTAAATTTAGGTTTCTAAAAACAACGGATATGAAAAAATATAATTTTGCTATAATAGGTGTTACCTTGTTGCTGTCATTAAGCGCTTGTAATGATTGGCTGGATATTGATCCTTCTGATCAGGTATCAAGCGAGAAATTGTTTGAAAGTGGAGATGGATTCAGAAATGCGTTAAACGGAATTTATATTGCTATGTCGTCTTCCGAACTGTATGGGCGCGAGTTGTCTTGGGGGCTTGCCAGTGTTCTTTCTCAAACATATGCAGATAACGATATCGCCAAATCTAAAGCATATGGTAGCGCTATGGAATATGAATACGGAGAAACGGAGATCAAAGCGGTGCTGGAATCAGTTTGGTCAAAAGGATATAATGTAATTGCTAATTGCAATAAGTTGATATCAGAAGCAGAAGCAAAAGATTCGACTGCTTTTCGTGAGGGAGCACTTGAAAGGAATCTGATTATCGGGGAGGCTAAAGCATTGCGAGCCATGATGCATTTTGACATTTTACGTTTATTTGCTCCTTCGGTAGAGTCCGGTGATGAAAGCAAGCGGATTCCATACTTTACTGTATATCCATCTAAATATGAACCGAATCTTTCAACAAAGGAAATACTGAAGAAAGTAGAAGAAGATTTACTTGAGGCTCGTCAGCTGGTTGCAAAGCATGATACGATTGTCAATACGTCAACAATGGCAATGCCGGATTACCGGATGGGAGGTACGAATAAGGCTACAGGTGGTGACTTTTTTGGTCAAAGAGGAATTCGTATGAATTATGTGGCTATTAATGCGCTTTTAGCTCGTGTATATTTGTATGATAATGATTGGAACAATGCTGCTAAGTATGCCAAGCATGTAATAGATGATTTCGTAACTCGTCGAAAATGGTTTTATTTTACAGATCCTTACGATTATGCGAAAGCTACGGATAAATATAAATATGTCAAATTGTATGAAGACACATTCCTGGCTTTTTACGACCGGGAGTTATTGGAGCGTATTGATAATTTTAAATCTGCTAATAATAGTTTATTAATGACTCTGAAGAATTACGATGCTTTGTTTGAACTGGATGCGGACGACTATCGTACTTCTTTAGCGACCTCTGACGGTAAAACTGGTAAAACATCAATGAAATGGATAAATACGAATTCAACGAACCAGAGTGTCACCATTCAGTATAAGCTGATACCGATGATTCGGTTAAGTGAAATGTATTATATCTTGAGTGAGGCTAGTTCTAAGACAAGCCTGTCGGAGGCTCTCTCTTATTTGTCGGTAGTTAGAAAAGCACGTGGAGCGAAACGAGATATTTCAGGCACAGCATCGAAAGACTATTATAATGAGTTGGTAGCAGAATACAAGAAAGAATTCTTGGCGGAGGGACAGATGTTTTATTTCTTTAAACGCTGGAATATGCCTGTCACCACGGGAACACAAGTAATACAAATGGATGGCAGATATGTAATGCCGATACCGGAAAGTGAGATAATCTATTAATTTATGGAGATAAACAAAATGAAAAAGATATATTCATTATTGATAGCAACCTTCTTTTTGTTGGTTGCTTGTGAAAAGGACGAAATCCGGATATGGGATTCCGGTAACTATGTGCAGTTTGTGGAAGAGTATAAAGATTCCTTGACTTATTCTTTTTTCTTCTATGGGACACAAGAGGAAATAAAGGTACCTCTCAATATGCGATTGATAGGATTACCGTTGGCAAATGATGCTTATGTTAGTCTGAGGGTTAATAAGGAACTGACAACAGCTGAACCGGATTCGTATGAATTGGAGAATGAGATGGTTTTTCGGAAAGATGTTTTGGAAGAAACTGGGTATTTTTTGTTGAAGAAAACGGCATTGTTGGATACAAAAGAAGTCCGGCTTGTGATTGACATTGTGGAGAATGATGTTTTAAAACCCGGACAAAATATATATACTCGTAAAGTCGTTCGTTTTAGCTCTTTAATATCTCAACCTCTTTGGTGGGATGATGTTGTAACAGAAAGCTTATTAGGAAAATATACAGAAACTAAGTTCAGGCTTTTCATGGAAGTTACAGGAGTGGGAGATCTGACGGAGCTGTCAGAATCTGAAAGATGGTCTTTGGCTCGCCAGTTCAAGTACTATCTCATAAAAAAAGAAGATGAGGGAAATCCGGTGCAGGATGAAGATGGATCGTATATGTCTGTTCCGGTAGTAGGATAATTTAAAAACGATATGATTATGAAAGCAAGATATCTTATTTATTTATTGAGTGGGTTGATGACCTTTTACTCTTGTGTAGATGATAAAGGCTCTTATGACTACTTACAAACTCCCACGGTGAAGATAACTTTTAGTGAGTCTATATATGACGGGGTCATTGGAGAAGAAACGCATATTGAACCTAATCTGTCTTTTAGCGAGGGAGATGATGTCTCTAATTATGAATTTGAATGGGAGCTAAATGGTGAGGTTGTGTGTAACGAACAGATACTCTCATTTGTACCCAAAGAAGCTATTACTTATTATGTTTTGTACTCAGTCATCCATAAAGACAGTAAGATTAGAACAATGAAAAATCTGCAACTGGTAGCTAAATCTTCTTATAAAACAGGATGGGCTATTTTGTCAGATTTGAATCATAAGGCTATATTAACACAAGTTCGTGACGATAATGATGAGTATGTGGATTATTTAAATATTTATGAGAAGGTAAATGGCGAGGAACTAGGCAGTCAACCATATAAATTAGTAGAACATTATTCCGGTAAGAAAACTAATCCGGAAATTCTGGTTGTCAATCAGGATGCAAAAGGTCCATTGGAATTGGAGGGGAATTCGATGATGAAAGTTTTATATACTACACAGGAATTTACCGAAGGAGTGCCTGAAGATTTTGTTGTGACAGATGCTGCTTATCTTTATTATACAGATGTTCTGTTGACAGCTAACGGACAAATATATATTCGTTTGTTGAAGAATCCTGATAATGCGGGGTTCCATTCGGCACCTTACAGTAGTATTCCCGTGCATTATAACATGGGAATGAAAATAACACGAATGGTACAAGCCAATTTTTATAAAACACGACATGTATTGATGTATGATGAGAAGAATCATCGTTTCCTCAGTTTGAGTAGCCTTTATAGTTACTATACGGGTGCAATAGATGATGTTCCGATCAATGGATTGGAAGGTAAAAAGTTAATATATGCAGATGCTTATCTTCCAGATCCTTATACGGATTATCTTTGTGGTTATGTATTAGTGTTGCAAGATGCGGATGGAAACTATTCGGTGAAGACATTCGATTTGGAATATGATTGGCAGGGTAAGGTAATAATAAAGAATGAAACAGATTTTAGTTTCTCTGACGGTGGCGACTATTTGACAGATAAATCTAAGTTTTATTGTTCAAAGGATGCTTCAGGAAGTTATTTGTTCTTTTCAGGTGGAGCCATTAATAATGAATTGTATTATTATGAGAAAAGTACTCAGCGTGTAATACCTTATACTATTTGTAATAGTGAAATTACAGATCTTCAATTGAATTATGAAAGTATGACTTTAGGAGTTGGAATGAAGGACGGTTTTGTCGTATACGCTGTAGATGAATCGACTATTATGGGTGGTGAAGCAAAGAAACTTCACGAAGTAAATAATATTGGAGAAGTGGTAGACGTGATTTACCGTTATGGAAGTCCGTCAAAAATGTATCGTTAATAATTTATTCAAATGAAAATACGTTTATTGACTCTAGTGGGTCTTTCGTTGTTAGTTATGTTTTCTAATGAAGGGCATGCTAAGTTTCCTTGGAAAAAGAAAAAGGCAAAATCGGAACAGGTGAAGAAAGCTACTCCTTATGAGAAACTGTTTCGTGGCAAAAAGTGTGAAACAGTAAAAGGTATGATAACACTTCATAAAATGGATGACCGCGTCTATTTTGAATTACCTTTGAATTTGTTGGAAAAGGATATGTTGTTAGGCTCTACTATTAGTGAGACTACAGATAATCGTTTTGGAAGTGTTGGTGAAAAACCGTATGCTCCTTTGCATATTACATTTATAAAAACAGACTCGTTGATTAGCTTATGTGAAGTATCTGATGATTATATGTCACATGATAGCAATCTACAGCAGAGAATATCAGAAAGTACCCGACCGGCAATTCTGAAGAACTTTAATATAAAAGCATATTCACCGGACAGTACAGCTGTGGTTTTTGATATGACAGATTTTTTATTGGCAAATCGGGACAATATGAATCCCTTTTCCCCATTTTCTCCTATTATGGCAGCATACACTGTCAGCAAGGAGTTCAGAAAGGAGGATTCATCTATTATGTCAATCAAATCATTCGATGATAATTTAAGTATTCGTTCTTCTTTGACTTACAATGTTACTGTATCGAGTATGGGAGTGACATATATTAAGCAGATGCCTTTTACAGCGGTGTTGACACGTAGTATTATTTTACTGCCGGAGAAACCGATGCGTCCTCGTTATGCGGATTCTCGTATCAATATCTTTTATACTCCTAAAGTTAAATTCAGCAATGAGAGTCAACGCGTTGAGAATGTTTATTATGCATTAAGATGGCGTTTAGAGCCTGTAGATGCAGAAAAATATGAGAAAGGGGAATTTGTGGAACCTAAGAAGCCGATTATATATTATATAGACAATGCTTTCCCTAATTTTTGGAAAAAATATATTCGTCGTGGAATTTTAAGATGGAATGATGCTTTTGAGAAGATCGGTTTTAAGAATGCAATTTGTGTGAAAGACTTTCCATTAGATGACCCTGAATTTGATCCGGATAATATAAAATATAGTTGTGTGAGATATTCTCCTTCTTTTATAGCCAATGCTATGGGACCTTCTTGGAGTGATCCGCGTACGGGGGAAATTTTGAATGCATCTGTTTATTTGTACCATAATTTAGTAGGGCTGGTACGTAACTGGCGTTTTGTACAGACGGCACAGGCGGACACGGATGTTCGCCGGAAACAACTTCCTACAGATATATTGGGTGATTGTATCAGTTATGTGGTGGCTCACGAAGTAGGACATACGTTTGCTTTTATGCATAACATGGCCGCGTCTTCTTCGATTCCTGTGGATTCATTACGCTCTGCCTCTTTTACCAATAAGTATGGAACTACTTATTCAATTATGGACTATGCACGCAATAATTATGTGGCACAACCGGGAGATAAAGAAAAAGGAGTTCGTTTGACCCCTCCTGATTTGGGGATATATGATTATTTTTCAGTAAAGTGGTTATATTCTCCTATTATGTCAGCCAAATCCAGTGAGGAAGAAATTCCTATTTTGAGGCAATGGATTAGTGAGAAGTTGCCCGACCCGGCCTATCGTTATGGCAGACAACAGATTCGTACTCGTATCGACCCAAGTTCTTTTGAAGAAGATCTGGGGGACGATCCGGTGAAAGCTTCCTCTTACGGAGTCATGAATCTGAAATATATTTTGTCTCAGATGAACGAGTGGATTAAAGACGATGTAGAAGGTGACTTCCGAAAAGAAATTTATAACGAGATTATCGGTCAGTATATACGTTATATTAATAATGTATTATTTAATATTGGCGGTATTTATGTAAATGAACATTATGAAGGCGATCCGTTCCCTTCATACGTTCCTGTGACAAAGGAGAAGCAGAGGGAGTCGTTAAAATTTCTTTGGGAGCAGGCTCTTGATTGTTCATGGATAGATGAACCGGCTCTACAAAAAATATTGCCTCTTCATTCGAATTTGAGCAGTGTGATAGAGAACCTGATTATTGACTATGTGCTAAAACGTTTCCCTTCGGTGGCAATTTGTGGGGATAAGATGGAGCAGAATCCTTATACGCAGCTGGATTATATGGATGATCTATACTATTATATGTTTATGGTCCCGGATAAAAAAAATGTACTTTCGGCTTCTGAGAAAAATATGCAGCTAAAGTTCGTATCCTATTTAATGAATGGAATCAAAACAGTCAAGAAAGGAAGTGCTGCCGGAACATCAGGGAGAATGTTGACGGATGAACGAATACCTTTGCCTGAAGGTATTGTTGCTCCCACTTATTTGTATGATGGACCATTGAATCATTTCAATGATCCTAAAGAAGTTATGGGATTTGAAGATACTGTTTCTGTTACTATCCCTGTAGAGTCGATGGAACATCATTATTATTCTATGTTACGGAAGATTGAGCGGTTGGCTAAAAATCGAATGTCTGCCGGTAGTGATGAGAATCGCACTCATTATCGTCTGTTGGTTTATAAAATATCTCAATCTTTAAAATAGGTGTATGAATAGGAAAATTATATATTTCTCTTTGTTGTCTCTATTGTTGCTCTTTACTGTACAGGATGCTTGTGCACGTAAAAAAAAGGAGAAGTCGGCAAAAACGGAAATCAAAGGATATGAGAATCATTTAAAAGATTGTGTTGCTTCTGATTCGACGGGGTTAATGATCATGCACCGGACTAAAGATAAAGTTCTGGTAGAGTTTCCAGTCAGGTTATTGGAGAAAGAAATGCTTTTAGCCTCTTCGATTATTAATATCAGTGACAATGGAGAAGGAGTAGTCGGGCAGTTCACTTCTCCGGAAGTCATGTTCCGTTTTGTGAGAAATGGCAAAAAGTTGGAAGCAAGAATGATGACTAACCAACCTTTAATGCGTGAGGAAACGGGAAAAGAAGGAGTAGCATCTTCTTTGTTGAAGTCTGCTTCGGGAGGTGTCTATAAATCTTTTAAGATAGAAGCTTTTGCAAAAGACAGTTCTTCGGTTCTGGTTAACCTGGCTCCTTTATTTTTGGAACATTCGGATTACTCGAATCCTTTTTCGTCTTATGCACCTAATTCAATGTATGGAATGGTAACCCGGAAATTCAGATGTGACACTTCACGTTCTTTTTTAAAGGATATTCATAGTTATCCGGATAATATTTCGGTAACCTGTGTATTGGGATATGATGTGGATTATACTGCTTTCGGAACAATTACTATGCAACGAAATGTACCGGTGACGGTTACTGCAGCACGAATGTTGGTATTACTTCCGGAAACGCCGATGGATATCCGATATGCTAATCAAAAAGTGAATACGGCATTTCTAGTCCGTAAGCAGTATGTAGATGAGATGTCTCCTTTGAAAAGCACTCATTTAGTAAAACGTTGGCGTTTGGAGCCTTCGGACAAAGCTGCGTTTAAAAGGGGAGAAAAGGTAGAACCTAAAAAGCCGATAGTATTTTATATCGATACGTTAATGCCGGATTCTTGGAAACCTTATATCAAGGAAGGAGTAGAAGAATGGAATAAAAGTTTTGAGAAGATTGGCTATTTAAATGCTGTTCAGGCTAAAGAATGGCCGAAAGGAACAGACTTTTCTTCTTCCAACATCCGTCATTCTTCTATTTGTTATGCACCGGATTGGATGTATATGGCACAGACTTCTATGCACACAGACCCTCGTACCGGCGAAATACTGAATGCTTCAGTTTACATCCATCATAATTTTCTTTCTTTGTTATATAGCGGTCGTTGTACGCAGACTATGGCTTCTGATCCGACGGCCAGAACATTGACACTTTCGGAAAAGCAGATGGGAGAATTGTTAAAAGTCGGTATTGCACAGCAAGTAGGTCGTTGTTTGGGACTTACAGATAATATGGGGGCTTCTTATCATTACCCGGTAGACTCGCTCCGAAGTGCTGAATTTACGCGTCAGCACGGATTGACTGCTTCTGTTATGGATAACATAATGTGTAATTATATTGCCCAGCCGGAGGATGTTGAAAAGGGTGCTGTGTTAGTGCAACCGGGAATTGGTCCGTATGACTATTTCCCAATTCGTTATTTGTATGCTCCTGTTGTTGCTGATAAGCCGGAGAAGGAACTCGTTACTTTAAATAAATGGGTAGAAGATGCTTATACTGCTCATGAGTATCATTATGGGCCAAGACAGGAGTTTTATGCCCTATATGATCCGACTGCATTATATTGGGATCTCGGTGATGATCCGTTTAAAGCAGCAGATTATCAGATTCAAAATTTGAAAATTTCAATTGCAAACTTTATGAAGTGGTATGCAAAAGAGGATTATGATATAAGTCGGCGTGCAGAACTATATGCAAGTTTGATAAAGCTATTTACCAATAGAGCAATGGAATTATCATTCTGGATAGGTGGACTTTATCTGGATGAAGGAAAGGAAGGAATAAGCTTTCCGGTATCTAAGGAAATGCAACAGAAAGCATTGAATTATCTGGTGAAAATGTCGATGGATTTGGACTGGCTGACAAATGCTGAAGTTAAATCCAGTTTGGAATTACAGGATTTGATCGTAGATAAGACACGCAAATACATTTTTCAGTTATTATTCGACAGAATCCGTTATGTGGCATTATGCTCGGAGAAATCCGACGGAGAATACTCTGTAAAAAACTATATGGATGATATTCATTCTATTGTTTGGAAAGGAGTGTTGCAAAACAGAGTACTGACGAATACGGAGATGCTGTATCAAAATGCCTTTATTGATTATTTAGTAAAGAATATATCGAAAAATATGGGTGGAGGTACGGCTAAGAATGCCGGACGTCAGCAAGCTTTACGGGGAGATAGTTTTAAAATGGATATTTTTAATGAGGCTAATTCTTTCGTAATGGGTTGGCAGGCGCAGGATATAGTACCAGTGAACTCACATCAAGACGCCTCAGTTTATTGGGATATGCTATTAAAAATAAGAAATCTTTTGAGTAGCCGTATTTCATCTGCTTCTCCGGACATGAAGGAATATTATGGTTTTTTGATTTACAAAATAAATCAGATCTTAGATGATAACTGATATAAATGAAGTTGTATGCAATAAAGTGTAGGAAATAAAAGGAATAATAATCTCGATTATTAAAAAACTTTTTTATTTACGAGAAACAATATAACTTTGTAAATTGTTGAAATAACAAAACAACAATTTATTCATTTAATATACATTTTAATTATGCTACTATTATTGCAAGCAACACAAGCTGCGGACTCTGTGCAAGTGGCTGCAGA
>OGOJ01001856.1_pt1 | contig 14469 bp, 8 predicted proteins | sample 1552601 | NCBI WGS metagenome assembly OGOJ01 (sample SAMEA2580184, study PRJEB22360) | human gut metagenome | biome: human gut; feature: human-associated habitat; material: faeces | place: Denmark | collected 2008/2010
AACCAACTCAAACCGTGTGATGGATATCAACCCTGAGGATATCGAGAATATGTCATTATAACCGATAGGGCATATTCAGAAATGATAAGCCCTATTTTGTCTATAAAAAGAGAGTTGCCCTTTACTCCCGCAAAAGGCAACCCAAGTTCTCAAAAATTAAAAGATGCAAATTGAGACTTTATGTGATTATTAATTTCCTTCCTGAAATTTTTGATTCATTTTCAACAGGTTTATTGTATAAGCTACTACATTTTGGGATTCTTGAATGACAGTGAGGTAAACGATTCCTACTTTGATGTAGGAGACTTGTTCCCGCATGTGACGTATTTCTTCCCGTTTGAGTACACCTAATTGATTGATGAGTATATTCCCTTGATTGTAGAGGGCGGCAAGATCTTCGAACGCATCTTTTTCGATCGATTGCCGGCTTTCCTCCAAGAATGATACGATCGATTGTGCTATCTCTCCAAAGCTGTCTTTCTGACTTTGCTCCAAAGGATTGAAATTATTGTCGGTATGTTCCAAACAAGGTTCGCAGGTTCTTTTTATGGAGTGGATAATGTCGTAAGAGAAATCGTTCCCTTGAAAATAATAGAGACCTTTTTCTAATCCTACTTTGTCATTCAAGTGGGAGACTCCTATGGTTCCCAAACGTTTTACTTGTTTGAAGTATCGCCGTTCCGTTTCTATATCGCCCATCGCTTTGCGCAGGGTTCTGTAACTTTCGTTGAGGAAACCGGTGGTGACGCGATGATATAGGTCGGCACTCCATTCGAGGACTTTGGCGAATTCTTCCCGGCTGAATTTTCTCAATAAGACAAGTGCTTCTTGCTTGTCTTTGTTGGCGACCATTTGTTGTGCCAGCGAACTGTTTTTTTCTTGTTTTAGTTTTTTATTGTAAGAAATTTGGCTGTGTATGAGCATATAAGCGGCTAATGCTCCCAACAGAATAATAGCGATACTACCTCCGAAGTAGACAATCATCGTCACTGTAAAACAAATCAAAAAAGCGGCTCCGGCCGTGAGAAACCAACCTCCGATAACGGAGATGACTCCGGTGATACGGTAAACGGCACTATCGCGTCCCCAAGCTCTGTCGGCAAGAGACGTACCCATAGCAACCATAAAGGTGACATAGGTAGTGGATAGGGGTAGTTTCAACGAAGTTCCCAATGCGATCAACAAGCTGGCAAGCACCAAATTTACCGAGGCTCTAATTAAGTCGAATGCTGCACCGTGTTCAAGTATGACTTCGTCTTTGTCGAATCGGGCGTTGAGCCAAGTTCTAGCTTTGGGCGGTATGTTATTGACAATAAAAGAAGATGTATTTGTTGTCATGCGCACCAATTTACGAGCGATGGGAGAAGTCCCGAAACTTTCTTCTCCGGCTTCCTGACGGGATAGGTCGAGAGAAGTTTTGATTACGTTATGTGCTTTTTTGGAGGTGAGCAGGGCGACAACCATAATTATACCTGAACCGATGAGGAATATGGAAGGTGTCGAAGCCGAGTCGAGAAGAGAGGTCATCAAGTACTGATCGGGACTGACGCCATTGCTGTTGGCGATGTAGTCGTGGTAGGTCGAATAACCGGCCAAAGGCATACCGATAAAATTGACTAAGTCATTTCCCGCAAAAGCTAATGCCAGAGCAAAAGTTCCCAACAAGACGACTATTTTCAAAATGTTTATGCGACACCACATGAGTACCTGCATGAGTATTGTCGTGCATAGGAAGCAACAGCCTAAAAGTATTTGTGTGTTGTCGTGAATCCATTGGCGGTTTTCGGGGGTCATCAGCGTGGACTCTTTTAATCCCTTGATAAGTATGAAATAGATGATGGAGGTAGCCGCGAATCCGCCGAACAGCGCACCGAAGTATTTTAACTGTTTCTGGTAATTGAATTTGAAAATCAAGCGAGCGATGTATTGTACCAAAACACCAAAGAAGAAGGCGATGGCTACGGATACGAAAATGGCTACGATTACTTGCAGGGCTTTGTCTGTATTGATGAGGTCTCCCATTTGCAAGGCTCCTGCGCTATTTATCGTTTTCACGATAGCCAAAGCAAATGTGCCGCCTAACAATGCGAATATCATCGATACGGTGGTCGATGTGGGGAGTCCCATCGTATTGAATATGTCGAGTAAAACTACATCTGTGAGCATGACCGCCAACAAGATACTCATGATTTCGTTCATGTAGAAATATTGGGGCTGATATATTCCATGTCGTGCGATATCCATCATACCGTTCGACATGGAGGCTCCTACAAAGATTCCTATTGCGGCGACCGCCATAATTACTTTGAAGGGGGCTGCTTTTGCCCCGATAGCCGAATTGAGGAAGTTGACGGCATCGTTACTGACCCCCACCGATAAATCGAAAATGGCGATGAGAAAGATAAAAATAACGATGATCAGATAGAACGTTTCCATAATGTCCAATTTGCATGTTTTTTCACTCGCAAAGAAACGATATTGATGTTACAGAAGCGTTACAAACATGTATCTATCTTGTTTCTTTTCTTCGATTTTCGTCGGTGGAGTGCCGGAAATTCGAGCAGGAGATTCTGTAAGAGGCAAAAATGTCCTCGGTAATTGTTCGATTACTTTCGGGATCATGGCTTTCTCAATAGACTATCTTCATCGTAACTCGATTTTGTAAAGCTCGTTAAGGTTTGCTTTCATTCGAAAGTTGGATTATATCCAGAATTCTATAATCGTATCTGAAACAATTGAATCCTATGCGAATTTTTCTCTCTTTCTCAGAAAGATTCGGACGAATTGTAATATTGTTTTTGACCGGTAGAGTGGCCGATGAGATGATAATTTCTCCCCAGTCGTAGGAATAGTCTGCCCTGTCGTTGTATAGGTCATTTTCTGCGCTGTCCAGATAGCATTCTATACCGTTTACTTCTAACCAGTTGACGAAGCAAAAAGGATTCTTTTCTTCTGTACTATAAACAGTTAGCTGCCCTCCTCCCGCCGGTATCGTATATTCGTCACGGGTCGTTTGTGTCAAATATGTACTCTCGATTTTCAAAGCGACCGGATTGAATTTTTCATCTTCGTTAAGAATACAACCAGAGAATATCACGATATTTGTGAGTATCAGTAGTGTTCCAAGTATTTTTTTCATGAGCTTCCGAATGAAAGATTACTACTTAATAAATGCCAATTGTGTGAATTACTGCATTTCGAACTTTGCATTTATTACGCTTTTCCATATCTAAACGGATTGTCGAGAGACTATTTCTTTTTGCTTTTATTCTCATTCTTTATCGAACCAGCCGATTTTTTCGATTTACTTGCATTCTTTGTTTCTCCGGGTTCGGGCTTTTTCCATTTTAAAATCTGAGCTGTCCGTGCCGGGAGGTAGAGCATGAGCCATTCTTTGTTGTCTTTTTCGAATAACGGGTCGTGTCGGGTGAGGTGTTTCACTTTCATATCGATGAGTCCGTATCCTCCGAATTCGGGATCGTCGCTACTGAGTATATGCTCGTATTCTCCTGTCGGGGCCAAAATGCCGTATCCGTTGAAGGATTTGAACGGGTGGAAATTGAATACGAAAAGCAGATCGTCGCGCAGGAATGCGAGTACTTGGTCTCCGTCGTTTTCACAGAGTTTAACGATAGGGGTTCGTTCAAATTTTTTCTTTTGGCTTACGACGTGAATCATGGCTTCGTCGAAAGCTCCGAGGTATTGATATTTCAAATCATTTCGATCTACGAGGTCCCATTGCCGACGAGCGTATTTATAGGACCAGCCGTTTCCTTGACGCGGAAAATCGATCCATTCGGGGTGGCCGAATTCATTTCCCATGAAGTTGAGGTAACCGCCGTTGATGGTCGAGAGGGTTACCAGCCGTATCATTTTATGCAGAGCCATGCCTCGATCTACGATCAGATTGGTATCTCCCTTGCTCATGTGCCAATACATGACGTCGTCGATGAGCCGGAAGATAATGGTTTTATCACCGACCAGTGCTTGGTCGTGGCTCTCGGCATAATTGATGGTCTTTTCATCGGAACGCCGATTGGTCAGTTCCCAAAATATGGCCGTGGGTTTCCAGTCCTCGTCTTTTTTCTCTTTAATGGTCTTTATCCAGAAATCGGGTATTCCCATAGCCATTCGGTAATCGAACCCTATTCCTCCGTCGTTGAATTTCGCTGCTAATCCCGGCATTCCGCTCATTTCTTCGGCGATGGTTATCGCCTGAGGATTTACTTGGTGAATGAGTTCATTGGCCAGAGTGAGATAAACGATGGCATTGTCGTCCTGCCCTCCGTTGTAATAGTCGTCGTACGAACCGAAAGCTTGTCCCAAACCGTGGTTGTAATAGAGCATCGAGGTAACGCCGTCGAATCGGAAACCGTCGAACCTGAATTCGTCGAGCCAGTATTTGCAGTTGGAGAGCAAGAAGTGGATTACATCGTTTTTTCCATAGTCGAAACACAAAGAGTCCCAAGCGGGGTGCTCTCGCCTGTGGTCGCCGTAAAAGTATTGATTGTACGAGCCATCGAATCGGCCTAACCCTTCGACTTCGTTCTTGACAGCGTGAGAGTGTACGATGTCCATAATGACGGCTATTCCCATTTTATGAGCTTCGTCGATGAGCGATTTCAATTCGTCGGGTGTTCCGAAGCGAGACGACGGGGCGAAGAAACTGGATACGTGATACCCGAAAGAACCGTAATAGGGGTGCTCTTGTATAGCCATGATTTGTATGGCGTTGTATCCGTCGGCAACAATGCGGGGAAGTATCTTTTCTTTAAATTCGGTATAACTGCCAACTTTTTCTTCCTGTTGCGCCATACCGATGTGACATTCGTAAATCAGTAGCGGGGAGGTTTGGGGGCGAAACGGCTTTTTTGAAAAAACGAAAGGCTTTTCGGGATCCCAAATTTGTGCCGAGAAGATATATGTTTCGGGGTCTTGCACAACTCTCGTGGCCCATGCCGGAATGCGTTCTCCTTGTCCTCCGGGCCAGTGTACAGATAGTTTGTAAAAGTCGAGATGGTGTAACGTATTGAGTGGAAGTTTTATTTCCCATACTCCTCTGCCGATGGCCAATAGCCGATATTCGGGGCGTTCTTTCCAGTTCGAGAAGTTTCCTATCAAATAGATGGCATTGGCATTGGGCGCCCACTCCCGAAATACCCAGTAGTCGTTTTCTTTATGTAATCCGAAGTAAAGATAGCCGTCGGCGAAATCAGAAAGGTTTCCTGTTCCGCCGGTTAGTTCCGAAATTTTTTCCACGGCACGATTGTGCCGGCCTTCGATAGCCTGTTTATAGGGAGCCAGCCACGGGTCGTTTTTTATCAGTTTCAGAGTTTTCATAGGGCTGTATTTTAAGGAGGAATATAAAGAGCGATGAAGTTACTGCTTCTGCCCGTTGTTTCTGTACAAAGAAAAAACAAATGACCCGATGTAAAAATTTTTTGCACGGCCGGGCTCGATTTCCTTTGCATCACGTGCAAATATAATGAAAGTCGAGCGCAGAACAAACAAGTTTATTTATTTTTATACCGAATGTGCTTTTTGTATTCGGTAAGTTTAAATATATGAAAATTCATATCGGGGACGACCGTGTGGTCGAAAAATCGACTTTGTGTTTTCCCCCGGAGGTTATTTTCGGTGTGTTTTACTTCGATGGACAACTTTCTTTATCTTTATTCCTTCGGGGAAATTTGTCACTGATGAGAGGTGTGGCGGTTCGACCGGCGTATGTGGGGTGGGTTTTGCGACAGCCGTATTCTGTATTTTTTTCGGTTCAATAGTTTCGGTTTTTTCTCCTTCGTGTGGAACTGTGTTTGTTGCCGTTTCTTTCCCGTTTGTCTTCGGTTGGGTTTCGTTAGAGACGGGAGTAGCTTCGGCGGAGCCTTTGGGGGTGTATTTGCGAGCATAACGTTCGAGGGTGTTAATGCTGCTCATGAGCGTTTTCACTTCTTTGGGATGCTGCATAATATCGAGTTCGAGCAATTGTGCGTAATAACGCAGCAATACTTGATTGCGTAACAGTTCTATTTGCATGCGGCTATTAGCCAGTTCCCGGGTGAATTTCTGTTCTTGTGTTTCCATACTTTTTTTGAGGCAAAAGTATGGTCGGGGCATTCGCATTTTATGGCATGATTGAATTTTTTTACCCGATCGGTATCGGGTAAAAGTAGGGAGGAAGGGATATGTCCGATATAAGCAGACTGATGAGATGTCGTTTTTCAATACCATAAGCAAGAATGATGTAGTATTTCTAACCCCTCTCATCGTCGCTACCGCTCCTCTGTCTCTCCCCTATATTTTGCTGTGCAAAACACAGGGGAGAAGTGTTAATACTTTTGATAACAGGAACAGAGAGGTATGTGTTTTCCTCCTCCTCTTTGTGGCGTCAGCAATAGGGGAGGTGGCACGCAGTGCCAGAGGGGAAGTCCGAGAGAAGATTTATGTCGTTATTTCGGTGCGATGTTCAATTCGAACGGAGTATCGGGCGTATATCCGCTACGGATTCTCCACTCTTGCGGGTAGAGGTTGTTGGTTCGGTTGCCAAGATGTTTTGCCCAGCCGAGGGGAAATCCTTCATAGGTGACAAGTATATATCCTCGGGGTAAGTCGGTGGGCAGGAAGAGGCTTTCTCGTCGGAGGTAGGCGAGGGCTGTGTCGAGGGAGGCCTCGTAGTGGACGACTTGGTTCGTATCGAAGGCTGTGGAGAGTGCCAGCGAGATATGCGGCACGTAGTCTTTTCCTTTGAGCGTGGCTACGGTGATACCGGTATGCAACAGGTCGAGATGCCGGTCGAGGAGTTTATAATCGGTTGTATACTCGGCCGGGATAGCGATAATTTTCTCTTCGTCGGATATGAATGTATAGCGGTCGGGGTTGGCAACGAGAAGCCTCCATTCATCGGGTATAGCTATTCGGGGTGTTTTATTTTTTTTGTTGCGTTTCTCTGTCTTTTCGGCTGTCGAGAGGAGAGCCTCTCGTCGAGTTTCACCGGGTTCGCCCGGTTTCCGAAGGATTGCCATAAAGAGACCTTCGCCCCGGGTACGGTGGGGCATGAAGCGATAGGCGGGCAGATCGCCAACGAGTGCAGGCGTTATGTTCCAAGCTGGGTCGATATCGACTGTGAGAGGTATGGCCCCGAACTTTTTTCGGAGGAAACCGATCATCTCCTCGTTTTCTTCGGTGTTGTAGGTACAGGTGCTGTAAATGAACAATCCGCCGGGGCGTAGAGCGTTCCACACATCGGTGAGAATGGCGCGCTGTCGCTCGGCGCAATGCGCCACATTCGCCGCTGACCACTCGGTGATGGCGGCGGGGTCTTTGCGGAACATGCCTTCTCCCGAACAAGGGACATCGGCGGCAATGATGTCGAAGTATTCTTCGAGTGCGCCGAATGCCGAGGCTTCGTTGCGGGTGACTATGCAATAGGGCGATCCCCATTTGACAATGTTTTCGGCGAGGATATGCGCCCGGTTGGGTATGACTTCGTTGCTGACGATTAAACTGCCGACCGGGAGCGACGCAACGGCATCGGTCGATTTTCCACCGGGTGCGGCACAAAGGTCGAGATAACGGACCGGCTCATGAACGTATTGCCGTATTACCCGATTGAGGAACATCGATGCCGCTTCTTGTACGTAGTAGGCTCCGGCGTGAAGCCGGGGGTCGAAGGTAAACGTAGGCCGGGAAGAGAGATAGAACCCATGTCGAGCCCAGAGAACCGGATCGCCTATCGTGCCTGTCGGAGTACTTTTCGAAGGGTTGAGCCGTATGCTTGTCGGAGATTCCGATTCGAGCGACTCAGCAAAGCGGGGATAGTCGTCGCCGAGTAATCGGCGGGTGCGTTCGATAAATGGGGCAGGCAGGTCTGTCATAACAGTTTCTGTTTTTCTCTTTGGGCAAAAATACCTATTTTTGTCGAACGGTGAAAATGGGTTTTGCCGATAAATCGAATTTGTATGCTCAAAACCGCATTATATCTGATTCCTGTTCCTCTGGGCGATACACCAGTCGAGCAGGTGCTGCCTTCTTATAACCGCGAAGTAATAGCCGGGATACGTCACTTTATCGTAGAGAATGTGCGTTCGGCCCGACGGTTTCTCAAAAAATCGAATCCTGATATTTGTATCGACGACTTGACGTTTTATGAATTGAACCGTCACACGGAGGCGACGGAGGTGTCGGGATTTCTCGAACCGTTGCGGCAGGGATATGCGACAGGCGTGATTTCGGAGGCCGGTTGCCCGGCTGTGGCCGACCCGGGGGCCGATGTGGTGGCGATTGCCCAGCGGGAACATTTGCCTGTGGTTCCATTGGTGGGCCCTTCGTCGATATTGATGTCGCTGATGGCTTCGGGATTCAACGGGCAGAGTTTCGCTTTTCAGGGTTATCTGCCTATCGAGGCGGGAGAACGGATAAAGAGAATCAAGCAGCTCGAACAACGGGTATATGCCGAAGGGCAGACGCAGATATTTATCGAAACGCCTTATCGTAATCATAAGATGATAGAGGATTTGGTGCGTGCCTGTCGCCCCCATACGAGGTTGTGCGTGGCGGCGGATATTTCTTGCCCCGATGAAAGTATTCGTACGCTCTCGTTGGGTGAGTGGGCGAAGACGAAGTATGATTATCAGAAAACCCCTGCCATTTTTTTACTTTATAAGTAGGGTTTTTCCCTTTGATTATAGAGTTTAACCCCTCGCCCTTCGGGCATTCCCCTTATATTCCTTTATGGGAACGTAATACTACACATAGCAGGGGAGGAATTTTAATGCCCCTCTGCCGCATTATTTGGGAGAATGAGATGGATTGTATTAACCCTTCTCCCCTGTGTGGCGTTGGCCATATAGGGGAGACACCGAAGAAACAGTAGTTTCTGAGGAGAGGGGTTAAGAAGAATAGCATAGAATTTTTTAATTATAGATTTAACCCCTCCGTCTTGTGGACACCTCCTCTATATTTTGCGTTGTAAAACACCCCGTAATGCTACAAGACACGGCTGGGGAGAAGTTGAAGGACAATCTCTATTGGCAGAATCGTTTTTTTTGCCTTTATGCTTCGTCGGAGATCGAAGAAATTTAAACGGGTTCTAAATATCTTACCTTCGATAATTTTCAATTGTGCCGTTAAAAAGCTATCTTTGTGCCCCGAGGAGAAAAAAGGATATGAGCTTACAATTTCTAAGCCTTGCTAGCGGCAGTAGCGGCAATTGTTATTATCTGGGAAACGAGGAGTATGGCATACTGATCGATGCCGGCAAGGGTGTGCGGACGATCAAGAAGGTTTTGAAAGAGTATGGTATCCCTTTTGAAAAAATCGTTGCTCTGTGCATTACCCATGACCATGCCGACCATATCAAGGCGGCAGGGACATTAGGCGAAAAATACGGCATACCTATTTATACCACCGAGGCCATCAAGAACGGAATGAATCGTAATTATTGTATGGTCGATAAAATTTACAGCGCTCATCGGCCTATTGTAAAAGAGATTCCGTTCAAGATCAAGGATTTTACGATTATAGCCTTCGAAGTACCCCATGACGGGAGCGACAACGTAGGCTTTTTTATTTCTTACGGGAATTTGTATTTTGCTTTTGCGACCGATTTGGGACATATCACCCCTACGGCAGATAAATATTTGCGGCAAGCTAATTATCTGGTCATCGAATCGAATTACGATGAGGCGATGTTGCGTAACGGTTCTTATCCTCTCCATTTGCAGAGACGTATTCTTGCCGATAGCGGCCATATGGACAATGCCCGTACGGCCGAATATTTGGCTCGAATCTATACGCCGGCTTTGCGAAATATTTTCCTATGTCATCTCAGCGGGGATAACAATCACCCTGAACTGGCTTATAAGACGGTGGAAAACCGACTTTACGAGGAAGGCATACGAGTGGGTAAAGATGTGGAGTTGGTGGCACTTACCCGTAATCACCCATCGGAGCTTTATACGTTTGAAGAGTCGGAAAAAATGGATTGGGAAAGTGCGGTTTCGGGAGAAGATGACTGTCTTGGATAGCCGGATTGTTTGCCGGAGTGTCAAAAATAGTGGTTGCGAGAAATTTTTTTGAATAATCGTTTGCCGGTTTCTCGAAAAGAGTTACCTTTGCACCCGTTCCATTTAAGAAGTCGACTCCGTAGCTCAGTTGGTAGAGCAAATGACTCTTAATCATTGGGTCGAGGGTTCGAGTCCCTCCGGGGTCACAGAAGCGCTTGCAGAAATGCAGGCGCTTTTTTTGTAAAAATTCGATAACAGGAATAGAGTGATGTATCTCTCTCTCCCTATATTCCTTGCTGGAACACAGGGGGATAGGGAGATGGGGTTAAATGTCTGGTATAAACGGCTTAACGAGATGTTGTTTTCAACCCCTTCGTCCTTGCGGCCACCTCCCCTATATTTTGCTGAGCAAAACACCCCGTAAGATTACGGAACACGGCAGGGGAGGAGGGAAAATACCTACAAAGCATCGGAGCGGATAAAAGCTGTTCAAAAGGATACTTTCAACACTCTCCCTCTGCTCATCGTAGATGAGATAGGGGGAGTGCCCGCAGGGCGAGGGGTTAAGCCTTCAAAATATAATATGCTATCTTTCAATTTCTTTTCTCAAAAACTGTTGTTCCTTCGGTATCTTCCCTATAACTTACACAGCACCCCGTAATGCTACCGGGCACGGCAGGAGAGAAGGGAAAATGCAGATCCCTTTCATTCATTAACATTCAAGTCTATCCCCATGAATTTTCTACTGAACCTATATTTATACACAGCCCCGCACAGACGATATCTGTGCGGGGCTGTGTATATTGGGATTTTATCCTTGCCTATTGTATTAAGGAACCGATACGAGTGTAGCTCGGTCGTTTACTTTGACTATATAGATTCCTGCGGTGGGGACAGTGAACGATTGGGCTTGTTTGTCGAATAGGTGTTTCCCGGTCATTGTGTAGACTGATATCGATTCGTTCTGGTAGCCTTCAATTATGATTTTCCGCCCTATGGCATATACTTTGTTTCCCTGTTTAGGCATGGAAATTCCCGATGCCCAACCTTCGCTTTGCAGGGTGACGGGAATCGAAGGTAGAATGTCGTTACCTGTGAGGTAATCGTATTGGACGTAAGAGGCCCCGAAATGAAGAGAGTTGTCCTTGACAGAGGCATCTTGGAGATTGCTCATGCGGTCGATCCGAAAACCTTGACCGATCCAATCTGTGAGGTCGAAACAATTCTTATCATTGACGGTCACAGTACAGTCTTTCCCGTTTCTGAAAGTGGCAGACGCGAGAGCCGTATTGCTTGACAAATCGAGCATAAAGAGAGGGCTTCCGCTACACTCGAAATCGGAAAGTGAAGCGCAAGATGACACGTCGATATATGAAAGTCCGGAATTTTCATAAAGAGAGACGGAGGTTAACTTTCCGTTTGTAAGCGATAGATTCGCAAGTCTCGGACAATTTTGCAAATCAAATGTGGATAATTCTGTGCAGCCCGACACGTTCAGCTCTTCGAGCATTGTATTCCCGCTGATAGCCAGTGTCCTGATGGAACTGCTTGTCGGTCGGAAAGTCGTAGCGTTACTGCCCGACAGTCGAAACATTTTGAGGGAAGGAAGACGGGTAAAATCGAACTGGTCGATGTCGTCGAGCGGGTTGTTGTCGGCCATGAGGTCTTGGAGAGCCGGGAGAATCCCGAAAGAAAAGTTTCGCAATCGGTTGTCTTCACAAGATAAGTAAGTCAATTTTGGAGTGTTGGATATACGCAATTCCTCTATGCGGTTGTTGTTGCAAGACAGCCATGCGAGATCGGGGTGATTTTCAAATATGAGAGTGTCTATATTGTTGTGCTGGCAACTTACTTCGGATAGGTGCATATTTCCCGAGAGGTCGAGCTCTTGGAGTTTGTTGTTCAAGCAGTCCAACCTTGTGAGGCTTTTGAAGAATTCGATTCCTTTTAGGGTTGTTATATTGCGTTCGTTTACATTGATATAGGTTGTTTCGTTAAATTCATAGTCGGACATATAACCATCGTTCAACCAGTCTATGGTGTGTAAATATTTCTGAAAAGCCGTGTCGGGGAAAACGGTAACATCGTCAATAGCGAGATAGTGTTCAGGGGCTATCATGAACAGAACCGAGTTGTACTCGGTCGGGCCGATAATGTCACCGATGCCGTCGTTGTTCAAATCGGTGAAGATATCGACTGTGGCGATAGTTCCCTGTTCGGCTGTCAATAAGGGATTGTAGATGTATGTCTGTTCCTCGCCTTCTTTCAGTACGAGGAAATCGCTTTCAAAAGGCTGGGCTATACTGTTCCCGGAGGCTTTGTCGTAACAAGACGCGTTGATGCAGCCGATAAAGATGCCCGAGGTACAACGTACCGTGAAAGAGGCTTCGAATTTATCCGGAGACACACAGCCTTGATTTTTGACCGTAATGGGCGAGACGAGTTCCAATATGCTTGTTTCGGGTGCGGGCAGCACGGTTACGTTCTGTTCGCATATTGCCTGGTATTTGACTCGTAATTGCAATTTGTATTCTCCTGCCGGAACGGGTTTGCTCATGGCTCCTGTTAGGATTTCGCTCCAAGAAAAATCGATTGTATCTCCGGGAGTCAAGTCTACCGACCTTTGTTTGCTCCAAGAGTATGAATTGTCGATTCGGGTGAGAAGAAGCTGTATATCTCCGGAATACTCATAACCTGTCGCGGAGAGTTTTACATCGAAATCTGCTCGTTTCCCGCTGTACAGCTCGTGTTTGGGGATAATTTGACTTGTAAATATGGGTTCTATCGCCGGAAGCGAGAAGTTTTTGCTCTCATCGGATACTGTTAGCGACAGGTATTGTATTTTATTGGTAGGGAACGGAACTACTTTTGTTTGATTCTTGCCCGTTATTCGGTAAATAGGGTAAAGATTGTATTCGCCGATTGGCAGCTCCGGTAAATTGTCGAGGGTGATATTGAAGAAATGCCGGTCATTGTATTGGGCTTGAAAAGATTCTGTGTTTGTGAAGTGGAATTGGGAGCCTCCTCCATTCGATGGCTTGATTTCGATTCCGGTCTCGATACTTATAGTTTCCTCACCGGCGTTTATCACATCGGCATTATAGCCAAAACTTCCATTTTGGGAATCTGTTAAAAACAAACTCCCGTATCCGATAATGGAGAGGGGAACGTGTCGGTTTGCATCGGGGCGCTCTATGCCGTAAACGATACATTGTCCTGAGCTATAATCGCCCTCTCCTCCGCCGATACCGACATCGCTCAAACGAATGGCATAGAGGCGGAAATAACCGTTTGCACGACCACCCCACCCGAAATTGAAATGGAAATAGCCGTTCCCGTCGTATCCGTCACAGACGAACGCATGCACGCCTCCGGCATAATATAGAGGTCTATTTTCTGATAATTCGTTATAAATAAGGTCTTCCCATGTTTTAATACCATATTGATCTTTTTCGGCGTAAAGAACCCCTTTGTATCCGAAATAGTTGTTTAGGGCAGGAGCGACATTTGTTGAAAAAGCACCACTTTCGGCGGCTCCGTATTTCATTTTTACCGCCACACCGCAATGGTACATCAGTTCGGCCACTTCCGTGCAGGCTGTTTCTTCGCTCTCCGTTCCGTATGTAGGGGTCATCTGTTCCCAATCGTATCGGGCTTTGCTGAAATCGACATCTCCGTAGGAGCCCGATCCTTGTTCTGGCCAACGGTGGTGATACATGAGAATAGACATGGCGGTAGCCACACACCCTGTGGGGGCATGTTTCCCGCTTTTAATTGGAGTTAGACGGTTGTAAGGATCGTCTTGATTCCACATAGCCTCGCATAGCGGGGCGATAGCCGGTTTGTCGGGGGTAGAACCTTTGGGAGAGGCCGATATCGACTGTGGTTGATTTGTGGCCCATTCCAGTTCATCGGCGTAGCCATTCAATAATTCTCTTAATCCATCTGGAATATTGTGAGGGTCGAAGTCACCTTCGTCTGCGTAACCCAAGACTATCGGTTCGTTTTGTGCTCCGACAACAACGAAGCCGTCTGTTTCGCCTCGGTTAAAGATATAATAAGCCGTTTCGTTGTTACTCAGCGTTCTTTTTTCGGCTAATTTTAGTCGTGGGCTTTGTCGGGAAATGTCTCGTTTGGAAGGAATTTTTGTAATCCGTTCGTTGAAAAATCGACAAGCCTCTGCGCGGGCTGTTTCTTCATCGATCGATTGGGCTTGGAGTAGCAAGGTACAAGCACTCAGCACGCCAATTATAAAAGTAAGTTTTATTTTCATATCATGTCGGTTATTGGGGTTTTCATTCTCGGCTTATTGCTTAAATATCTTTGTTACAAATATAATAATATAAACGATATATAAATAGCAAAATGTCATAAAAGTACAGGGCTTTTATGGGAGGGAAAAGAGACGGGATGTTCTTTTTATCAGAAAAAAACCGAAAAAAGTGATAGATTGAACGTTTTTATTATT
>OGOJ01001873.1_pt1 | contig 14385 bp, 12 predicted proteins | sample 1552601 | NCBI WGS metagenome assembly OGOJ01 (sample SAMEA2580184, study PRJEB22360) | human gut metagenome | biome: human gut; feature: human-associated habitat; material: faeces | place: Denmark | collected 2008/2010
TAGGAACGGCAAAATTTTTTACACTTCTATTACTTCTTTATCGCACATTAGCAAAAAAACAGGGTATCCCTTGATACCCTGCTTTTTTTGGTCGAGGTGACAAGATTTGAACTTGCGGCCCCCACGTCCCGAACGTGGTGCTCTACCAAACTGAGCCACACCTCGTTTTAATTTTTGCACTTGATATTATTGCACACTTTCGGAAATTTTGCAATACTTATTTTATTGAAATTGTAATATTTCTGTTTTTTGACATATTGAACCCGATATGGTAACATAATTTTATAGCTTATTAACAAAGCAGGGGGTAAAAATATGAAAAAAATAATCGCCGCGTCGCTGGCCGCACTTATAGCTGCTACGGCGGCTGTGCCGGCTTTTGCCGCAGATACGGCAGAGCTGAATATTTCTGCGGACAACATTTCGCATGAAGTTTCAGATACACTGTACGGTGTATTTATTGAGGATATTTCCAAGGCCGGAGACGGAGGTCTTGTATCCAACCTTGTTTATAACAACAGCTTTGAATACAACGACACTGCTGAGGAAAACACAGAGCTCAATGAAGCATATTGGAATTTTACCAACATTGAGCACACCGTTTCAACCAAGGAAGCCATGAACGAAAACAACACTCGCTACGAGGAACTTTCCGTTTCAGGGCGCGGACTTGTTACCAACCTTGGTTGCGTTGAGCACTGGGATTACAAAACCTATGACCCTAATGAAAAATTACAACAGACAGCAGACATGGGCTTTAAGGAAGGCTTGGAATATGACTTTTCATGCTACATAAAAAATGTGGATTTTGAAGGCACCGTTCAGGTATACCTTGAAGGTGAAAAAAACCCCGCTGCCGCATATCAGATAGATATTTCAAACTGCAATGCCGGATGGAGAAAAGTTGAAACCACGCTTAAATCCGCGGCTACCGAGGACGGCGCCCTTACTATAGAATTCAACGGCACCGGCACACTGTATCTGGATTTTGTGCAGCTGATACCCCACGATTCATACGGGTATGGGCAGGAACAGTGGAAATACACAACTCTGCGCGCAGATCTTGTTGCCGCGCTTAAAGACCTTAATCCTTCTTTCATAAGATTCCCGGGCGGATGTTTCTGTGAGGGAGATTCTCTTGAAAGGCTTTTCGACTGGAAAGCAACCATTGGGCCGCTTGAGGAGCGTGAGCAAAGCTACAATGTTTGGCGAAATGACGAAGCGGGAGACTACTATATTAACTCAAATGCCATGGGCTACGGCGAATACTTCAACCTCTGCGCTGATTTAGGAGCTGAACCTGTACCGTGCCTCAATGTTGGTCTTACCTGCCAGGGAAGAAACGGATACGACATAAATGTTGACGCTCTCAAAAAACTTACCATGAGTGATGAGGAATTCAGGCAATACCTTATTGATGAGCGCGACTTTTCTGAAGATGATAACGAAGGAATTGAAAACCGCATAAAAGAAGTAAACGCTTTGGGATACACAAGCGAAGCGGACTTTGACGCATACCTTGAAACAATAGCTCTTACTCCCGGAACAGCCGAGTGGGAAAACTACGTTCAGGATATACTTGACCTTATCGAATACGCAAACGGCGACGCTACCACTACTTACTGGGGAGCTATAAGAGCCGCTAACGGTCACGAAGAGCCCTACAATCTTAAATATATAGGCCTTGGAAATGAAAACTGGGGCGATGTTTACTGGAGAAACTTTGATGCGCTTTACAAGGAAGTGAAAGCTACATACCCCGATATTACCATAATAACCACTGCGGGCACCTGGCTTGAGGGCGACGCATTTGATACGGCATGGGAAAAGGCTAATTCACAGTACAGCGACTGCTATGTTGACGAGCATTACTATACTTCAAACAGTTATATGTACGAAATAAATGACAGATATGACAGCTACAGCAGAAACGGCGCCAAAGTATTTGTAGGTGAATACGCGGCTACTGCAGACGGAATCGGAACTATCCAGACAAAGAGCAATATGATTGAGGCACTTGAAGAAGCGGCATATATGACGGGATTTGAGCGCAACAGCGATGTTGTTGCTATGACAGCCTATGCTCCTACTTTTGCAAAAGTCAATTCGCAAAACTGGTCTGTAAATATGATATGGTTTGACTCACAGAAAACAGTTCTTACACCATCATACTTTACACAGATGCTTTATGCTAACAATATCGGCACAAAATATGTGGATGCATCCTTTACAGGCGATATACCCGTAACGGAGCTTGCACAGAGCGTAACAGTTGACGAAGAAGAACAGGCAATATACATAAAGCTTGTAAACTCAACGGGAGGCGAAAGATCCGTAAATCTCAACCTAAGCGGTTTCGGTGATTTAAACTACGCATCAAACCAATATATTTCTGCGGATTACAAATCAGCCTGCAACGAGATAGATACTGATTACTATATTGCGCCGCAGGAAAAACAGCTTGAAATAAACGGAGAGACCGTTACCGTAAACACAGATAAATACAGTGTTAACGTAATAAGAATAGCTTACGGCAGCAACGACGGCAGCACACTTTACCAGCTGCCCGAGGATATGCCCCAGCAGGTATCCGGCTATCTGCCGCCTGCCTTGAGAATTGCAATACCCTGCGTTATAGGCGTTGTTGTGGCGGGTGCAGTAATAGCGGTTATAGCAGTAAAGATTTCAAATAAGAAAAAGAGAAAGTAAATGAAAAAGTTTTTAGCAGTATTTTTAACGGTGATTATTACGGCATTATCGCTGTCTGCCTGCTCAGCAGAAGCGATTTACACAAGTATTGAAAGAAAAGATCAAAACAGTGTATCAGCTGTTACATTTAACTGCGCTGCCCCGTGGGGAAGCCTGCTTGACGGCACGCAGTCATCGGCGCGCGTAAAGAAATTTGCCGCATATATGAATACGGTAAATCCTGATTTTATAGGCACTCAGGAAATGAATTCAAACTGGCTGACAAAGCTGGGTGAACTTATGCCGAATTACGAATCTTACGGAGTTGCCCGCGGCGGAGATGACAGTGAAAAAACATCAGAAATGAATGCAGTTTTCTGGCTCAGGGACAAATATACTCTTATTGACAAAGGCACCTTCTGGCTTTCAGAAACGCCTGACAAGGAAAGCCGTTACGAGGGTGCGGGATGCAACAGAATATGCACTTGGGTACTGCTTGAAAGCAACGAAACAAACAGTCAGTATCTATATATGAATACACATCTTGATAATGTGAGCGAGGAAGCACAGGGCTTCGGCGCAAAAGTTATTCTGAACGAAGAGCAGAAACTGACAGCTCAATACCCCGACGCATCAGTTATTTTATCTGGCGACTTCAACCAGACAAGAGGAATGAGCGCCCACAACGAAATGTCACAGGTGCTGAATGATTCTCTTTCTGCGGCTGACGAAAGCGAGATAAAAGGCACATATCAGGAATGGGGCGAACAGAACAACTCAGAGCCTATAGACTTTATCTTCTATTCAGACACACTGGCGGCTGTAGAATATCAGGTGCTTGACGATATTTCAAACGGCTACGTAAGCGACCATTACGGTGTTTACACGGAATTTACGGCAGTATAACGCACAAAACATATCTTAAACAATATCAACATATAACAAAAAACCGTCTCTTTATGGGGCGGTTTTTTTGTGGCGCAAGTGAATATTCTACATATAATAGTGATGACGGGCAGCTGCCCGATACAGTGATGATTGACAGGGGCGGATAATTCAAATATAATAAATAAAAAAGGTTAGCTTTGACTAACTTATATATTGACGGTGATAAAATGTATATACAGGTAATTCAGGGATTGCTGCTTCCGTTCGCCGGCACGGTTCTGGGCGCCGCGTGTGTATTTTTCATGAAGAAAGAACTGAATGAAAATATACAAAGGATATTTACGGGTTTTGCGGGCGGCGTTATGGTGGCGGCAAGCATATGGAGCCTGCTTATTCCTGCAATGGAACAGGCGGACTACATGGGAAAACTATCATTCATACCGGCAGTGGTGGGCTTCTGGGCAGGCGTGCTTTTTCTTCTGCTGCTCGACAATATTATCCCCCACCTGCATCTGGGCAGCGATACCCCCGAGGGCATCAAAAGCCCTATATCAAGATCCGCAAAACTTGTGCTTGCCGTTACGCTGCACAACATACCGGAAGGCATGGCTGTTGGCGTTGTCTATGCCGCTCTTTTGTCAGGAGGCACAGACATAACAGTTACAGGCGCACTTGCGCTTTCCCTGGGAATAGCTATTCAGAATTTTCCCGAGGGAGCCATAATTTCCATGCCGCTGCACAGCAGAGGAACGGGAAAAATGAAATCATTTATCGGCGGCGCTCTGTCAGGAATAGTTGAGCCGCTGGGTGCGGTTATAACTATACTTGCGGCAAGTTTTGTAACGCCGATACTTCCCTATCTTCTCAGCTTTGCAGCCGGGGCAATGATATATGTTGTTGTGGAAGAACTTATACCCGAAATGAACATAGGCAAACATTCAAACACGGGAACCCTATGCTTCGCCCTCGGTTTCACCATTATGCTGGCGCTTGACGTTGCGCTTGGATAATAAATAAAAAGACACGCAGACCAACTGCCTGCGTGTCTTTTTATTTTTGTTATCAGTAACCGAATGTATTTGAATTTTTGGCTGCCGATTTTGCGGACATACTATTTGTGGAAGCAAACAAACTGTCAGTCGGAGCAACAGGACAAAGAAGCACCTTGCCCGTACCCCTGTAAACATTCACAAGTCCCTCACCGCTTACGGCAGAACCCGCAAGCGATTTTGTTGTGCGTTCAACGGTAAATTTGAGTGAAGAAGTCCAGCACATAGCAAGATTACCGTCAATCTTGAGTTCGTCATTATCAAGATTTACTTCAATAAGCTCCTCAGCAGGGACGTTACTTTCAAGCACTGCAACACCTCTGCCGCTGAGGGTTAAGTTGAAAAGTCCTTCGCCGCCTACTATAGCCGAAGAAATATTTGTACGAGCCGTAACATTACGTGCAACACTGCCTTCGCAAGCAAGGAACATACCGTCTTCAACAGTCATTCCCGATCCCCATTCGGATACCTCCTGCAGGATTAGAAATTTATAAGTGGGCTCAAGCACAAGAAGTCCGTTTCCTACATATTCGGGCTTCACGGAGGATTCCTTAGTAACGGAGCCTTTTACTATCTTTCCGAGCAGATCGCCTACACCTTTTATTCCGCTTGTTGCCTGAACGGAGCCCGTAAACCACTGCATAGAGCCTGCCTGCGTAACAACGGAATTGCCGTTTAATTCCGCCACCAACTGGCGGCGCCTTACATCCATTTTGCTCATAAAGTATTGGGTCTGTGCGTTAAATGCCGAAACGCTCAGGTCTTTTTCATATTCCAGCACCTTAAAACATCCGAGCGAGCTGATAATCTTACGGTTCTGATTTGTTAAATTATTTACTGAAACTGCCATAAATTTTCTCCTTTATCAACGGCTTTCGCCTTTATTTTTCGGGGTATGCCGCGCGGCGCATTGCTGTTTTTATATCTAACAGGCACTCATATTCATACCACGGTGCCTCTTCCTTTATCATCTGAGAAAGAGCGGGGCAGATATCGCGGCTGATAATGTATTTTTTTATTAAAAATTCTTTTCTGACATTTTTAGTGAGGTATGACCTGTGTATCAGAGAAAAATCGGTAAGAAGCAGAAATACGCCCTGCTGATATTTTGTAAAATCATTTGTGGGAATATCTATGAGTTTTGCCTTTGGCGAAGTATCTATGGGGTTGCCGTCCATAATATCCTTAACACTTTTGAACACAGCGGGGGCAAGATCTGTCTTTCTCATACTTCTTAGCATCTGCGGGCTGTTATACACCGTTACGTTATAGGAATTCAGCCAGCATTCCGCCGTTACTATATCGTTTGTATAATTATCGGTATCAGAAATCTCCGCCGTATAAAGCACAATATCATCCTTAAAATCCTCTCTGCCTTTCAGTGCAAAAGAAAGAGCAACATAAAGGGATTTTGTAAAATCTATAAACGGCGATATATCAAGATAATGCTGGGCAAATGCACACAGCTCGTAAAGCCTGTATTTTGTGACCGTTCCGAAAACATTGCGAAAGATATTATAAAACTCACCCAGATTTTTATAATAATCAAGCAGAAATTCGCAGTTTATATCTCTGTACGGCTCATTGCAGTAAAGCAGTTTATCCTTATCTCTGAGCAAAGTAGGCATAAGAGGTCTTGAAAGATTTGAGATTCTTTCACCACGGTAAAAAATTCTTCTGTCTTTATTATAATATTCACTGTCAAACGGCTCTTTGATAAGACTGAAAAAACTTTCCTCATCGTCTATCTTGATCTCGCTTACGCTGAAATCGAAATCAAGTTCTTCCTCCAGTTTTCTTTCCAGTCCGTTAAAAATACCGCGTTTACTTTCCATTTTTATCACCATACTAATTATACAATATGATGATTGTGAAAAAAAGAGCAAATTATTAATCTTTTCATTGATTTTAGTTTTGTAAAATGTTATTATAATGGCGAAAAAGCTATGAAGGAGTACATTTAATATATGAGAGGTATAAAAACAACAAAATCAAGGCTCAGAAAAATCATTTTCACCGAAGTTGCCAAGATGGCATATGAAGGTTGGGATGAAAAAAAATTTGAAAATCTGCCTTATAAAATAATCACCGGCGACGTTGCCCAATACAGAGACAGCGTTTTCGTTGAACGTGAAGTTGTTGCGGAAAGGCTCAGAGCGGCAATGGGCTTATCACTCAGGGATTTCAATGACTTTTCATCAATTTGCGAGGGTATTGACGAAAGTCTTGTTGATGAAAAATACTATGAGCCCCCTCTTATTGATATAATTAAATTCGCCTGCAACAGATGCCCTGAAAACAGAGTATATGTTACAAATGCCTGCCAGAACTGTCTTGAGCACCCCTGCGTGGAGGTGTGCCCCAAAAAGGCGGTTTCCATCAAAAACGGCAGATCATTCATAGATGAAGAAAAATGCGTTAAATGCGGAATGTGTATAAATGCCTGCAGTTACAACGCAATAGTAAGGCAGGAACGCCCCTGCTCAAAAGTGTGCGGCATGGACGCTATTAAATCAGACGAACTCGGCAGAGCTGAGATTGATCCGAACAAATGCGTATCCTGCGGTATGTGCCTTGTCAGCTGCCCGTTTGGCGCTATCATTGACAAGAGCCAGATATATCAGACTATTACCGCCCTCAAGAGCGATACACCCGTTTACGCCGCTATTGCCCCTGCTTTTGCAGGTCAGTTCGGCAATGTAAGCACCGGAAAGATAAGAACAGCTTTCAAAGAACTCGGATTTGAAGATGTTCTTGAAGTTGCCGTAGGTGCTGATCTGTGCACAATAGAAGAAGCTCAGGACTTCATGAAGGAAGTTCCCGAAAAACAGCCATTCATGGCTACATCCTGCTGTCCGGCTTGGTCTGTAATGGCTAAAAAGCTGTTCCCCGAATTTGCGTCCTACATTTCAATGGCGCTTACCCCCATGGTTCTTACAGCAAGACTTATAAAAGAAAAGCATCCTGACTGCAAGGTTGTTTTTGTAGGCCCATGTGCGGCTAAAAAGCTTGAAGCAAGCAGAAGAACAATCAGAAGCTATGTTGATTTCGTGCTTACTTTTGAAGAATTCAGCTCAATTCTTGAAGCAAGAAACGTTGATATTGCACAGTGCGAGGAAGGAGAACCCCTTGGCGGTGATTCAAGCGGAGACGGCAAGGGCTTCGCAGTAAGCGGCGGAGTTGCCAAAGCAGTAGAAAACGCTATAAAGGAAATGGATCCCGGCAGAGAAGTTCTTACAGCAAGAGCAGAGGGACTTCCCGAGTGCCGCAAAATGCTTCAGCTTGCAAAAGCCGGAAAGTACAACGGCTATCTGCTTGAGGGTATGGCGTGCCCCGGAGGCTGCGTAGCCGGCGCGGGAACAATTGCAAATGTAAAGAAATCATCCGTTGCCGTAACACAGATGGCTCAGAAATCTGAAGATCAGAATGTTCTCAGCTCTAAATTCAAGGAATACCTTCATATACTTGAGGAGAAGTAATTGAAGTTTTCTTATAAAAACTGCTGTTAAACAAATTAAAAGCGTTTCTTTGGGAGTATTTCCCTGAGAAACGCTTTTTTTACATATATTTCCTCTTGACAATTGTGAAATTAATTTTAAATTTGTTACAGCAATTTTAATTTTGTCATTACAATGTTGCCATATGTGTAATAACCTGCTATTATATTAAAGGAAAGGCGGTGCTGACATGGCTAAAGAAACAAAACAGCATATCCTAAAAGGATTTTCAGAGCTTTTAATTGATTATGACTTTGACAAAATAACTGTTACCATGCTGGTTGAAAAATGCAATATAAGCAGGCAGACTTTTTACTATCACTTTGCCGACATACAATCTCTTATTGACTGGGGTGTAAAGCAGTACACACAAGGATGTGTTGAGACCGCTAAAAATGCCAGAGATATGAAAGATGCAACCGTAATCTACCTTAAAGAAATTGAAAGAAACAAAGTATTTTTAAGGAAAGTCTTTACTTCTTCGCTCTCTCAATATATGACTAAACTGATAAGAGACAGCATTATTGAGTATTCTTCCGAATTCTACAATCAGGCAGTAAGGCACGGATACGCAAGATCTGACACAGCTGAAATGATAATTGAATTTACTGCTAACGGGGTTACGGGTTTTATAGTAACCCGCATACTGGAAGACAGCAATATGAATATTGACGAGCTTGCCGAAAAGATGAACCACAGCATATTTTTGCGCCTTGCCGGCAGAAATCTGCTTGATCACCAAATGTAAATATCTTATAAAAAGGAAAAATCCCCCTGCATTGCAGAGGGATTTTTTTATATGAACTGATTTGAAGCAGGGTCATATTTATACCCGATTGATGCAAGCTTTGCCTCTATCTCATTTTTGTCTTTACCTGCTGAAGCGCACAGTTCATCAAGATTCGAATAATAATCTCTTAGCTGCATATTTACTGCGCTGAGAAGCATAACAGGGTCGTTAGGAAGTTTCATATAAAAATCACCTTTCATTGGTAATGGAGCGCAAGCGGCGCTTTCCAACCACTAAAATAGCACAAATTGCGCGTGTTTTCAATAAAAAAAGCAAACTATATATTGAATATTTTTTAAAGTTATGAGATAATATATTGATTATAATTATATAAAACACGGAGAAAAAAGATGGAAAACGGAAAAAGGCTTGCGGAGCTTTTATTCCCGCACATTTCAAAAACACCTGAATATTACGAGAGCAAATACCCCGTAAGAGATTTAAAGGAAGGCGCTCGTGTAACACGATTTGCGCCGAGCCCAACGGGGTTTCTTCATTTCGGCAATCTTTTTACCTGCCTTATTTCATACAAAACTGCAAAAAGCACGGACGGCATATTCTATGTTCGTGTTGAAGACACAGACCAAAAGCGCAAAATAGAAGGCGCTGTGGGTGTTATGCTGAACGGACTTTCTTATTTCGGTATTGTACCTGACGAGGGAGTTACAGGCGAGGAAGAAGAAAAAGGAAACTACGGCCCTTATTACCAGAGCCAGAGAAAAGAAATATATCAGGCTTTTGCAAAAAAACTGGTTGAGGAAGGATACGCGTATCCCTGTTTCTGCACCGCAGAGGAACTTGACGAACTCAGAGCCACACAGGAAAATGAAGATATAAAAGGCTATTACGGCAAATACGCAAAATGCCGCAGTCTAAGCTATGACGAGATAAAGAACAAAATAGACGCAGGCATGACGTGGACTCTCCGTCTTAAATCACCCGGAGAGGAAAACAAAAAATGCGTGTTTGAGGACATGATAAAAGGCAAAATAGAAATGCAGGAAAATGTGCAGGATATTGTGCTTTTGAAATCAGACGGCATCCCCACATACCATTTTGCCAGCGTTGTAGATGACCACCTTATGAGAACCACTCATGTTGTGCGTGGTGATGAATGGATAGCAAGCTGCCCCATTCATATTCAGCTCAACAAGCTTCTGGGCTTCAGAGTTCCCAAATTCGTTCACGTTGCGCCTATTATGAAAACCGAGGGTGATGGCAAGCGCAAGCTTTCAAAGCGCAAGGATCCCGAAGCGGCTGTTTCATATTATTCACAGGAAGGCTACCCTGCCGAGAGCGTAAACGAATATATGATGACACTTGCCAACTCTAATTTTGAGGACTGGCGCAGAGCAAACAAAAACGAAGATATTGCTAAATTCCCGTTCAACATCAAAAAGATGAGCGTTTCGGGCGCGCTTTTTGACATTGCCAAGCTTAACGACATTTCAAAAAATGTAATATCCGCAATGAACTGTGAAAAGGTCTATTCCCTTTCTTATGAATGGGCAAAGGAGTATAACAAGGAACTCGCCTCCCTTTACGAGCAGGACGTAGACCGTGCAAAGGCAATTCTTAATATTGACCGTGAAAACAAGAAGCCCCGCAAGGACATTGCCAAGTGGAGCGATATTCCGGACTATATCAGCTACATGTTTGACGAAACATTTGAGCCGTGCTACGAACTTTGCGGAAACGCCACGGCACAGCTTGCAGTTAAGACACTTGAAAAATATATTGATACAGTTAATCTTAATGATACAAAAGACGAATGGTTTGACAGAATAAAGAGCATCTGCGAACCCGTTGGCTGCACGCCGAATGTTAAGGAGTACAAACAAAACCCAGAAAGCTTTGCCGGCCACGTAGGCGATATTTCAACAATAATCCGCGTTGCGCTTACAGGACGCACAAACACACCGGACCTATATGAAATAACAAAACTTCTTGGTAAAGAAAGAGTTAACGCAAGGCTTAACGCAGCGCTGAAGCATTACAGGGAGGATATATGATGGCAAGAGAAGACAGCAAGGAAATCAAAGAAAGCTCAAACTTTATAAATGATATTATTGAGAAAGACCTTGAAACGGGCGCTTACTCAAGAGTGCAGACACGTTTTCCGCCCGAACCGAACGGCTACCTGCATATAGGCCACGCTAAGGCAATTTGCATAAATTTCGGTGCAAAGGAAAAGTTCGGCGGTATCTGCAATCTGAGATTTGACGACACCAACCCCACAAAGGAAGATACAGAATACGTTGACGCTATTGCAGAGGATATCAAATGGCTCGGTTTTGACTGGGACAACGCTTACTTTGCATCAGACTATTTTGATTATTTATTTGAATGTGCAATAAAGCTTATCAAAAAGGGAAAGGCATTCGTATGTGACCTTACTCCCGAAGAACAGCGCGAATACAGAGGCACACTCACTGAGCCGGGCAAAGAAAGCCCTTACAGAAACAGAAGCATTGAGGAAAACCTTGATCTTTTCCAGAGAATGGCAAACGGAGAATTTCCCGAAGGTTCAAGAGTGCTTAGAGCAAAAATAGATATGGCAAGCCCCAACCTTAATATGAGGGATCCCATTATCTACCGTATAATGTATGCTCATCACCACCGCACGGGAGACAAGTGGTGCGTTTACCCGATGTATGACTTTGCGCATCCGCTTTCCGACGCTTGTGAAAAAGTTACCCACTCTCTCTGTTCTCTTGAATTTGAAAACCACCGCCCGCTTTACGACTGGGTAGTTAATGAATGTGTTGAGGGTGAAAAACCGAGACAGATAGAATTCGCAAGAATGAACCTTAACTACACGCTGACATCAAAGCGCAAGTGCCTTAAACTTGTTCAGGACGGTATTGTTGACGGTTGGGATGACCCGAGAATGGCAACGATAAGCGGTATGCGCCGCCGCGGCTACACACCAGCCGCCATTCGCGATTTCTGCGACAGGATCGGCGTTTCAAAGGCATACAGCGTCATTGATTTTGCGCTGCTTGAGAGCTGCGTAAGAAATGACCTTAACATGACCTCTCGCCGCGCAATGGCAATTCTTGACCCGATAAAGCTTGTAATTGACAACTATCCCGATGATAAGACTGAGGAGATAACGGTAGAGTATCATCCTGATCATCCCGAATACGGCTCAAGAACAATGACATTCTGCAAAGAACTTTACATTGAGCGCAATGACTTTATGATTGAGCCTGTTAAAAAATATTTCCGCCTTTTCCCAGGCAATGAGGTAAGACTTATCAAGGCATATTTTGTTACCTGCACGGGATATGAAACAGATGAAGACGGAAATGTTACAGTTGTTCACTGCACTTATGACCCCGCAACATTCGGAGGAGACAGCCCGGACGGCAGAAAAGTAAAGGGCACTATTCACTGGGTATCCGCAAGGGACAATGCAGAGGCTGAAGTAAGACTTTATGAAAGACTTTTCAATGTTCCCAACCCGAGCGACGAAGAGGGTGTTTCATCATTTGAGGACAACCTTAACCCCGATTCGCTTAAAACCGTCACCGCATACTGCGAAAAGAGCCTTGCGAATGCACAGCCGGGTGACAGATTCCAGTTTATGAGAAACGGATATTTCTGCGTGGACAAAAACAGCACGCCTGAAAAACTTATTTTTAACCGCACCGTTCAGCTCAGAGACAGCTTCAACGCAAAGAAATAATTGTTTGAATACCTTGCATAGCTAAGGCATGACAATAATTTATAAAACCATATGACAAAACCCCTTTTGCGATTTGCTGAGTGTGTATAAGGCAGTATTCGAAAAACACACAGGAACCGGAATTGCAGGGTAGAAACGAGAGTACGGATCGAAGGGTTCGTACTCTTTTTCTGTATGTGCCATTAAAACTGCAATCGGCACATTGGTTTTTCCTGAAAATCTTCTGTAGAATAAAAGCACCATAAAACACAGGAGGTTTTCACTATGAAAAGCATTTATGAAGAAGCAGGCGGCACATATACCCGGCAAGGCGATTATGAACTTCCCGATTTGAAAGTACCGCCCAAAAGCGAAGTTGAAATCGGAGTTTGGGGACAGCGATACCGGCGATATTTGAAGCAGCACCACCGGGTTCGGTATTACAATCTGCTGACTGCCGGACCGCTGAACGGACATCTGGCAGAGGTAGATCAGCAGGCAGATCGGATGTTTCAGTCGCTTGTATCTGCACTTTCTAAGCAGGAAAATGTCACGGAAAAGCTGAAAGCCGATCGCCCTATGGAATGGGTGCAAAAGATAAACAGCATCCGAAACCGGGCCTCTGAAATCGTAAACAGCGAGTTGATTTTCATATGAGAGGGCAGAAATACCATCTTTATCTTTCGGAAAATGAGCACAGACTTCTCATTCAAAATCTCATTTGGTTTCAGAAGAAACTGCGGCAGAAAGGACGCTATACCGACGCTGTGGATGATTTGATCATCAAGATTTCAAAGATAAAACCGAAGAAAATCAGGGTAAAATAGAACGAACCGGAGAGAGCATTGCTGCTTTCTCCGGTTTTTCTGTATTAGCTTAGCGAGCAGACTGTTTGTACTCCCACAGTCGTAAAACAGTTATTCTCGTTAGGGCGCTGCCCTAAGACCCGATATTGCTTGTTGTAATTTGCATTATGAGCAGTTTCAGGATGGAACGGTGAAATGTATTGAAGATGAGATACCGTTTGATGTGCCGGATGGATGGGCATGGACGAGGCTTGGCGTTATCTGCCCTTATGGAACTTGTGAAAAAGTGGAAACCAAAAATATTGCAGACAATGAATGGATTTTAGATTTAGAGGATATTGAAAAAGATACGGGACTTATTCTTAAGCATATAACAAAAAAGTATCGTTCTGCAGTAAGCACCAAGCATAGATTCTTACAAGGGCAACTATTATATAGTAAACTTCGTCCTTATTTAAATAAAGTGGTGATTGCAGATCAAGACGGCTATTGCACATCTGAAATATTGCCATTAGATTTTTGGGGCGGTATTTCACCTTTATATATGCAGATTTATTTAATGTCGGCTACATTCCTATCATATGTAAACATGATATCCTATGGAGTTAAGATGCCAAGATTAGGAACAAAAGACGGGGAAAAGGTTCCTATTGCACTTCCGCCATTACGACAACAAGTTATCATAGCAAAAAAAACAAGAGAATGTTTGCAAATTCTTCTATCTCTAACGATAGAGAAGGATAATTTAAAAAATTTAATTGAAATCGCTAAATCCAAAATCCTTGACCTTGCTATTCGTGGCAAGCTTGTACCGCAAGACCCAAACGACGAGCCGGCTTCCCTACTTTTAGAACGCATAAAGGCTGAAAAAGAAGAACTAATCAAACAGGGCAAAATCAAGCGGGATAAGAAGGAATCCGTCATCTTTAAAGGTGAGGATAACTCTTATTATGAGAAGATTGGCAATTCAGTAGCCTGTATAGATGATGAATTACCT
>OGOJ01001883.1_pt1 | contig 14350 bp, 25 predicted proteins | sample 1552601 | NCBI WGS metagenome assembly OGOJ01 (sample SAMEA2580184, study PRJEB22360) | human gut metagenome | biome: human gut; feature: human-associated habitat; material: faeces | place: Denmark | collected 2008/2010
CCCGCCTATAAAAACCCTAAAGATATGAAAATTAAAGTAACTTTCCAAAGCAAATATAATCGCCGTTCAAATATAACTATTGATGTTTCGCAGGATTCTATCTCGAACATGCTAAAGGAATTTGTTTATAATGAATCGTTGGATAAGGTTAGCGCTAATATTAGCGCCAGGAGGGCGCGACTAATAAAATACGGTTACGTAGTAAAAATAGAAGATTTAGACTTATTATAACACTATATTGACATGAAAAAGAATATACTTACATTTTTAACGTACCTGTTTTGGGCCGTAGCTTTCGTAGCGTTTATATTAATATTCTGTGAACCAACAACTAACATTTAAATATTATGTTTGAAATTTTAAAAGTAACCGTTATATTTGAGGGCGGCACGGTTTTAAAATACCAAGGGGACGAACTAACCACCCTTATCGGGTCCCGTGAAGTTAATAATGTGGAGACGGTCCGCGATATAGCGAAGTTACGCGTAAAAGACCGATTACATGGTTTTGCGGTCAGCAGCGCCCCGAAACGGGTGATAATAGCGTACAGAGAGAAGGAATAAATTAAAATCAATATGGAACCTAATATATAATAACAATGAGTAACAGAAAGAAACTAAGGGGGCCAAGGGACGGCGCCACCCGCATAACGCCGGACAAGTCATTTAACGGACAGTTTATGGGAGTGTACAAATTGGAGGCCTACGACAAGAAGTCGGACAGGTGGGACACCCTCAAGGGGTGCAGTAACTTAACATGGGGTAAGGCCGTAATAGCCCGTACCAATTACGTAGCACTACGGAGGGCATGCAAGATAGCTAACAATACCGTTATACAGATAGTAAGACCGGGAATCGATGAAGGCGAACGAGACGAGTGAAAAGGTATTTGAACGTACATTATCTAAGTACGTCAACGACAAAGGAGGGATAGCAGTAAAATTGCTATCCCAATTTGTTAACGGGCTGCCCGACCGCCTGTACTTGATACCCGGAGGGCATGCGCTATTTGTCGAGTTCAAGAGCACCGGAAAGAAGCCGACCAAGATACAAGAGCATATCATAGACCGGATACGGAAGGTAGGATTTACCGTTATGGTAGTGGATAGCCCGGAGGCCTACAAAAATGCTGTTTTGTACATAGATATATTACTAGGCGTTAATATCGAATGAACTGATATAACGAATGTTAATGTTTTGACTAAAAATTTTGTAGTCCGGAAAGTATCCGTATCTTTGAAGTGTCAAAAGGAAATAACCACTTAAAAATTAGAAGATATGAAAAAGTATTTTGTAAACGGAAAAGAGATATCAGAACAAGAAGCAAAAGTTATCGAGGCAAAGAACGCCGAATATATGAGTAGTACGGACTTCTCGTTGTGGGCAAAATGTGAATTTATAACAGTTATAACCCTTTAAAAATTATTGTGATGAAAGAAAAAATTTTAATTTTAGGCCGCCCCGGGTCGGGCAAATCGGATTTAGCCCGCAGGCTGGCGAGATCGCTTAACTATGATTTAGTAGATGAAGTAACGGATGCATGGTGGATATTTGTAAATGGAAAGCCAAAAACGGTGTACGTATCTAACAGCATAACCCACGCGGAAGCCGATATGCGGTTAAGCGATTTCACTGTAATAACATTGTATAACATTTAAAAAGTAGAATCATGAAAAAGTTAATTAGTATTTTAGCAGTAGTTTTGTTTGCAGTTAGCGCAATGGCGCAAGTATCTAGCCAGTCCGGGAAATTGGAGGTTATGAAGTCGTTCCGCCTAGGTACATGTAAGTTGGTGAAGGTAGAGAAAGAAGGCGCGGTAACGTATCAGATAACCGCCCTAATCGCAAATGCAGCGTCTCATGAACTAGATATCCCCCTAGGGGATGAAAAGGCCGCGGTGGCCCTCTTAACGTCCCTAGCGGAATATAAACCGACCAAGGGTGAAGTAGTCAATCTTAATAACGTGGACGGTAATACAGCTACCTATTCAAAGTTTAACGGCACGTGGCAGATATACGGACGCGGTCGCACTCTGTACATAGTAGTGAGCAGAAAGGAATTGTCAACAATGGCTAAAGTAATAGGAGGCAAATAATATGGAGTCCACAGAAAGAGACTATAACGAGTTATACAGTAACGGAAATGAGTATATAAAGGTTTTCGTACATGCGGGACTGCATAACATATATGCAGCGACCAACGTAAAGACAAAGGAACGGAAACAATTCAACTCCCTTAAGGACCTGGAATCGTATCTATACAATAAAGAGTATCATCTTGTTATGACAGACCGTGCTACGATATTCGCCCGTAACATTATGGAGGGCCTCTCCCCTCAATCCATTATAGACCTGGTCACTAGGCGCGACGGGACGCGGAAAGAGATTTGTTTTCAGCGGGAAAACAGAACGTACACCGGGTGGATAATAGGCAAAAACCTATGCGATAAGCGGGAAGTAATTGTCAGATGCAATTGCCCCGGCGCCTATACGAACGCTACCGGACATAAGACCGTAACGGTACCCGTCGAGAATATTATACTATTGTCGGATTATTAATTTACTAGAGTCATGGAAAAATTTAATAAGAAACTTAAAGTAGACCGTATCAATCAGTTCGGGCACCTCGTTAAGTCTATGGCGAACGGTACGCCCGCTGAAGGGTACACAATCGGGGACGCTATAAAGGCGTTGCCGGATAACCTCCAACAATTCTTATTGTCAGAGGTACCCGACCGGATAATACGGAAAGAGCACACTCGTAGAGGCCTCAACATCCTAGAAGATACCACGCTGCTTGCAGGGGTGGACGAATTACGGGAAACGTACACGGACGAGGTTTTCAGGGCCAACCCGGCTAGAGAGTTGTGCAACCTGTTAGGCATCAGGTCAGCCTTTCCCGATATACTAGATGTAATAGACGAGGTTCTGAAATTGTTCCCGGAAAGGCTGACACGTAAAGACCTTGCTAACGAGTTATACATGGACGAGATAGGAATGAGATAATAACAATTAAAAATTTAATGGCATGAGTAATAAAGATAGAAATTATATGCGTGTAGGCACAATCTTTGAGAAGGACGGTACAACCTACGTAGTAAGGGAGGTGGACACTAACACCTGTGCGGGGTGCGCATTTTTCAATATCACTTCCGAAGGTAAACCGGAATGTAAAGGACTATCTTTACCCTGTGACGGGGATTATCGGGAGGACGGAAAGAACGTAGTATACGAACCGTTAAAAACGAACGGACAGTGTTAGACCGTACACAGTTACGCAAGATAGGAATGGGATATTAACAATTAAAAAATTTATTGACATGAGTAATGAAGCTAGAAATTATATGTGTGTAGGCACCACCTTTGAAAAAGACGGAACGACCTACGTAGTAAGAGAGGCGAACGCCAACACCTGTAAGGGATGTGCATTTTACAGTATCAACGAAGAAGGCGCGCCCGAATGCAAGGGGCTTGACTTCCTGTGTGACGAAGGCTGCCGAGAAGATGAAAAGAACGTAGTGTTCCAAACAATCAACAAGAGGGAATAATGCTAGACCGTACACAGTTACACAAGTATCAGATAACGGCCGTTAACCATATTGAGAACAACCCGTGCGCCGCGCTGTTTCTCGATATGGGGCTAGGAAAAACCGTGTCTACGTTAACGGCCGTGTCTGACTTGATAGAACGATTTGAAGTAACTAAGGTATTGGTAGTAGCCCCTAAGAGAGTAGCCGAAATGACGTGGATAGACGAGGTTAACAACTGGGAGCAGTTAAGGCACCTACGCGTGTCAGTCATCAAGGGCACCGCCAGGCAACGCGAGATTGCCGCCAGGGCGGATGCGGATGTGTACACGGTTAGCCGGGATAATCTCGTGTGGCTCTTACAAATGTGGGGTGGGCAAAAAGTTCCCTATGATATGTTAGTACTTGACGAATTAAGTAGTTTCAAGAATCACAGCGCGAAAAGATTCAAGGCGGCAAAGGTTATCCGCCGCAGTTGTTACCGTGTCGTGGGTCTGACCGGAACCCCCGCGCCAAACGGACTTATTGACCTATGGGCGCAAATGTACCTTGTTGACGGTGGGCAAAGGTTAGGTAAGACAATAACCGATTACCGCGCCAACTACTTCCGTCCCGGTCGGCAGAACGCCGGAATAATCTACGAGTACAAGCCACTGGCCAATACCGAGAAAGTGATAGGCGAAAAGATATCCGACATAACGCTGTCAATGAAAGCACTTGATTTCCTGGATATGCCGGAAGTGACGTATATCAACAATTATGTAGAACTGTCGGAGAAGGTGAAGAAGGCATACGACAAGTTCGAGGAGGAGCAACTTCTAACACTGCTTGACACTACCGGAGGGGATTCCAAGGAAATCACGGCGCTAAACGCCGCGGCCCTTACAAACAAACTGCTGCAATATGCGGGGGGCGCGGTCTATGATGAAGTACGTGACGTGTACAATGTGCACGACGAAAAATTGGAAACCCTGGTAGAAATGGTTGAGGCGGCGAACGGTTCGCCCGTGTTGGTGGCCTACGGGTTCAAGCACGAGGAAGCCCGGATAATGAAGGCCTTGCAGCCGTTCGGTGCGCGGAGGCTTAACACCGTGGATGATGTAAGGGACTGGAACGAGGGAAAGATACCCGTACTAGTAACGCACCCGGCGAGCGCGGGCCATGGGCTTAACATGCAGAAAGGCGGTAACCGTATAATATGGTACAGCGCTACATGGAGCCTGGAATTATATCAGCAGTTCAACGCGCGGTTGTGGAGGCAGGGCCAAAAGAATAGCGTATTTGTCCACCACCTAATAAGCAAGGGAACCGTGGACGAGCGGGTAATACAAGTGCTAAGCGAAAAAGCCACGGCACAAGACGGTTTAATGAGCATAGTTAAAGAACTGATTAATAAGTATAAGAAATGAATGTATTGAGTTTATTTGACGGGATGAGTTGCGGACAGATTGCGTTAACCGAACTCGGGTGTTTTCCGGATAAGTACTACGCTTCCGAGGTTGACAAGTTCGCTATACAGCAGACTACGCACGTGTTCCCGGATACTATCCAACTAGGGGACGTTACCAAAGTGGATGTATCTAAATTGGACAAAATCGATTTGCTTATAGGCGGAAGCCCGTGCCAGTCGTTTTAGTTCGCTGGAAAGAAGGTAGGTATGGTAACGACCGATAAGGTAGACATAACCGACTTGCAAACATACCTGGACCTCAAAGAAATGGGTTTTGATTTTGAGGGGCAATCGTATCTGTTTTGGGAGTATATGCGCATATTGACAGACATACGGAAGTATAACCCGAACGTGAAGTTCCTATTAGAGAACGTGAAGATGTCGAAGAAGTGGGAAGCCGTATTAACCAATGCTATCGGAGTGGAACCCGTAATGATTAATAGCAACCTAGTATCGGCGCAGAATTGGAAAAGATTGTATTGGACTAACATAGCCGAGATACCCCAACCGAAAGACAAGGGAATATACATCCGTGATATTCTAGAGGACGAAGTAGATGAGAAGTACTACGTATCAGATAAAGCCCTAGAGGGTATGTCTAATCACGCTAGGGTAAATGCGGAGAAGGGAAACGGTTTCGGCGCACGTGTGGTTTCGCCTGAAGGGAAGGCAAACACGATTTTGCAAAGGTGTTACAAAGACGGGAAAGATAATCTACTAGCCGTACTGAAAGAGATGAGTTCCCGTGTAGTAGATGTGTCATTCAATAAGGACGGAATAAGACCCCACAGGGGAGACCCTAAGAAGTCCGGCATAAGCGATATCGGAACTATCCGATTTACCTCATCTAAGGGTGACACATTATGCACGAACGGCAGGCAGTTAATATTTAACCCCGAATACCAGATAAGACGGTTAACGCCTACCGAGTGTGCGCGTTTGCAGACCGTACCGGAGTGGTACGAGTGGATAGTATCTGACACGCAGATATACCGAATGTGCGGTAACAGGTGGACGGTAAAGGTTATAGAACATATATTGAGTCACTTGTTTAAAAACTAAATTATGGACGAAAAGTGCAGTTTAACATGGTTTTCCGCGGGCGATACCAAGGAGCATGAAGGCATAACCTACAAGGCGGTATATCAAGAGCAAGGAGAATTGTGCAAGGGGTGCGCGTTCTATAAGAGAGGCGAACCTTGCAAAAGCCCTAGAGGGTGGTTGTGCGTAGAGATAGAGATAGGGAAAGCAGAAGAAAAAGACTTAATTTTTAAAAAAGTAGAATAATGGGACTAGAAATTTACACAGAAAATTATCGCAAGGGCGATACGGTAGTATTGAGAGACAAGGAAAGGTTTGTATACAGGGGTTCTAAGTTTGACGAGAGTCTAAGATGTACCATACACCTGTACGAACCAGTGTGCGGCGCGTCAAAGGAATTCGGGCCCGTTAGCGATGATTTGGCGAAGCGGTTAGCAATACCGTCTAATTTCGTGGCGTTCGTGTACAAGGTAACCGTACCGGAAGATAGCATTAATGCGCCGGAAGTAACGGAGCGTAAACAGTCGTTCACTTCTAAACTGTTCGGGTGGTTCCTTGAGTCCAACCGTTGGAAACATTTCCTATACGCTATCCCGGCGGGCGCTATAAACTTTTGGTTGGCTATCGGACTGGCGCTAGGTATGGAATTCAAGGATGCGCAGCACGGCGGTAAATTCGATTGGGTGGACGCTACGTGCACGGCGGTAGGGGGTTTTGCCGGAGCGGCGCTATCCTGGTGGCTATTGGGCAATTACGTATTACACTATTTAATCAAACTAATCTTTTAAATCATAACGTTATGGCATACATGGAACATTTATTCAGAGAACAGGAAATGAGGGAGCAGGAAATGGCAACAGGGCGTCCCGCAGTTACGGAGCGGTTTAAGACCGCATTGTACAGAGCGGAACAAGCGCAATACAATATGCGCAAGAAAATCGATAAGGCGGAAGCCGAGGAGATTATGATATACCGGGGACTATCACCAGACGACCGCAAGCCCGGGGGCTTTACGATATGCCGGAAGAATGCGCCGGATGTACAACTTACATTGACGCGCCCCGAGATGTACGCGTTATTGGGAAAAGTGAGGGAGGCGCTGAAACTATGATACGGAAGTTTTTCAAATGGATGAATAGCCCGGAAGATTTGCCCGGGCTAGCAGTGAGAATGTTTATAGCGATTTTATTAACCGTGACGCTAGCGTTTACTTTTGCGCGGCTGGCCTTCCTAACATTATTAAGTTTATAACCATGGGACAAAAACAATCAGAGTGCAGAAAGAAACCGCTAGAATTTGTAGTTGAAGACCTGGCGACGATACTCAATGTAAACGAGTTCTTCCTATTCAAGTTCTTCAAGTCGAACGGCATCTATTACCGGAAAGCGAAGGGTTTCCCTTACAACCTAGTTAACGCAATGGCGGTATGCGAGGCGCTGCCGCAAATCATATACGAGATTGCAACAACTCGTGATGACAGGAACACACGTACCGAGCCAAATAGGATACCGACCATTGAAACAATGCTGTTAAAGAACCCGGAACGCGAGCGCCTGGATAAGTTCAATACGGGGGATATCCCGCGAAAGTGGTGCCCGGGAACGTGGAAGCTAAAGTATAGAGGGCGGGTAGAGTCAAACCCTATTTACCGCCTCAACTATTATAGAGACGGGACGGTATCATTAGACGAATGGATGTGGCAGTTTCACAAGTGGGAAAAACGGGAACTGTGCAGGGCATTAAGGAGATGTAATGCAATTTTACGCGAATGGGCGGATAAATACGGGTTCATTCCGCGAGATATTAACGGAAATGTAGTGGAATGATTTAGAAAACTTTTCTCTCAAAAAACTTTGCAATTGTGGTTTTTACCGCGAAACAAAGATTTTGAGAGAAAAGTTTTTTGTCAAAACGTTAATAAACATAGTTAATTGATGTTAAATCGAAAACCGCAAAATTTTTTGAGAATCATTTTGAAAAATGCGCTTTTCGGGTAAAAAAGTGGGTTTACTAATGTTTTGACAAAAAAGTTTTTTGAGAGAAAATATATAAAGTGTCATTTCTGCAAAAAGTTTTTTGAGAGAAAGTTCGAAAAGGGCTGTTTTACTAACGTTTTGGCAAAAAGTTCTGCTAATTATCCTTACAAATAAAATCATCTGTGACACTCGTTTATGACGCTTAAGTCGTTGATAATCAGACTACAAACTTTTGCGTAATAGATTAAGGATTTTTTACTGTGACACGTAACTCACTGATTTACTTATAGTTAGTACTAGTGTAATAGATGTAATAGATAGATTGTATAGAGATAAAAAACGTGATTTTTAATATTGTGATTTGATATATATTAGTATAGGTTAATTGATATTAAATTGAGGTAGTCATTTTCTTGTTTTTACCTTATAGGAAAACATCTGTTACATCTGTGACGGTTGGCGTAACTCGCTGTGCCTTAATGGGTTATGCGTAATAGATAGAATTTTCATCTGTGACGCAAAAACTTTGTAACTTGATAATCAGATAGTTACGTGTCATAGAAGGTAATTATAGGCATTTAGTCCTATTTTGAGGAGGGAAAGCGGTATATTTGCTGTCAATAAATGAGAAGCAATAATAATGTATGAAAAATTCAAAAGAAGATAAGAACGAAAAAGCGCCCGCTCCATTGGTGGAACGAGGCCCGGACGGAGTGGCGGTAAATGTGGTTTCACAGGCGCGCCTTGATAAATCCCGCACGCGCCTAGACCCGGCAGAAGAAAACGGCTGCAACAGCGTGTTTCAGATATGCCGCCGACGGTGGGGCAAGGTTCCGATTTGGCAAGAGCCGGAGGATTTGCTAGCCGCCTTTAATATGTACCAGGATTGGATAAATAGGCACCCTATTATCGCGGTTGATGTCGTCAAGTCCGGTAACATGGCAGGCACGCTGCTAGAGATTCCGAGAAAGCGCCTGATGACCGAAACGGACTTTTGCGCGTTCCTTGGTGCGGCACCTAACTATTTGGCGGTACGCCGGCAGATATATGAAGACAACTATAAGGAGTTCGGGCTAGAGGCGTCGAGGGCGTTCGCTGAAGCAATCGACAATATCCGGCAGATGATATTCCAGGATATGGACGCGGGGGCGGCCGCGCAGGTTTTCGACCCGAATTACATTCGCGCATTGAGAGGGCACAAGACCGCACTCGATTACACCACAGGAGGCAAGGAGATTAAAGGGGGCTTGACAATACAGGTTTCAGACCCTAGGACGGTCTCAAGGGTGCAAAAGCTAAAGGAGTTCAAGAAAGAGCACAAGGGCCCGGAAAACGAAGGAAAAGGGGGTTAAATGAAATGTACCCATGTATTCGATAAAATGATAGAGCCGCTAATGAATCCTAGCATTCGCGGAATAGCAAGTAAGGGCGGTACGCGTTCTTCTAAGACGTGGAGCACTTTACAGCTACTCTACCTAATAGCGCGGGAAAGCCCAGAGCCGTTAATGATTAGCTGCGTAACCGACACGCTACCCGCCGTCAAGCGAGGTATGCTCCGTGACTTCACTAACATGCTGATAGACGAAGGGGTATGGGAGGATAGTGCGTTCAACAAGTCCGATATGATATACACCGTGAAAGAAGGCGTATATATCGAATTTTTCGGGTGCGACAGTGCGGCAAAGGTCCATGGCCCGGCGCGTGACATCTTGTTCATCAACGAGGCGCAGAGGATACCGCGCGAGATATTCCGCCAATTGGATGTGCGTACCCGGCTTAAGGTGATTATCGACTTCAACCCGGTTCGCCGTTTTTGGGGCGAGACCGATTTCACAGGGGACAAGTACGTCACTATCCACTCGACGTACAAGGACAACCCGTTCTTGACGGAACAACAAATTGAGGCTATCGAACGGAACGCGAAGGACCCTAATTGGTGGCGCGTATATGGAGAAGGACAAACGGGCGGGCTTGAAGGCCTCGTATATCCCGAAATTGAAGTTATCGAGACGCTGCCGGACTTCTTAACGGGCGAGGATACAAAACGCTGTGTTGGGCTTGATTTCGGCTTTCAGAACGACCCTACCGCAATTGTCGATATCTACATGCGAGGGTGGGACCTGTACATAGATGAAGTATGCTACCGTACCAAGATGCTTAACCGCACGATAGCGGACACGCTTAAGGACTACGGGCTGCAAAATATCTATACCGTGTGCGACAGCGCCGAACAAAAGAGTATCGTGGAGATACGGCAGCATGGTTGCAAGACAATTCCATGTGTCAAGGGCAAAGGTTCTGTCAAGGCTGGCATTCAGCAGGTGAAGCAATTCAAGTTACACGTGACGAAGCGAAGCGCGGATATCCTGGATGAGGCGGATAACTATTCCTACGTCAAGGACGAGATGACGGACACGTTCACGAACGATCCGATAGATAACTTTAACCATGCATGGGACGCTATCCGTTACGGCGTTGATTTCCTTATCCGGAAGTACAGACCTAAAGCCGCCGCACAATGATACAGATATACGAGCGTGTGCAGGTTACCGAGGACGGAAGAACCGGAACGGTATTGGAGGCCGATGTATTGGGCGTCGTGGTGCAGTACGACGGGACAGATGAACAAGAGTGGTTATATTACGAACAAGTGGAACAACTAGAATTCGATGAATATGAATAAGATTAGATTTAAGGGGCTTGAGGATATCGTATTGATGTCGTGCCCGAATACCGTGAAGGGCCGTATGAAACGAGCGCTAATGCGCATATACTACGCACTTTGTCGGTATAATAACGCCAAACAATTAGAATTTATATGTAACTTGCACCCGTGTTACGAAGGTCGGCTAACTTCCGAACAAAGTAAGTTATTAGAGAAGGTCTCGGAGTACGCACAGGCCGACCGGTTCGTAACCAAAAACCGCCGTGTAGTGTACGCGCTGCCGAGCATTGAACAGGTGACGTTATGGCAGTTGATAGAGACGCGCAGGGCCGAGACGGCAACGGAGAAGGTTACGAAGTGGTGCACGCTCGATGAGTACCAACCCGCCGAATATTCGCCGGATAACATCTATCACCTGCTGTCTACAATGAAGTACATCAAGGAGCAAATAGAGGCGGCGGACGCTCTAGAAAAACAGTTGTTCCCACAGGGTGCAGGAGGTCCGGACACAGAGGCGGACGAACTGAAGGAGGCAAAGAACATATTGACGTTAGTACAGGCTACGGCCGAGGCGTTCAACTGCTCGTTCGCAGAAGCCAAAAAAGTTAATTACCTGGACGCTATTTTAGCACTGGCGAAAAGGCATGAAGATATTGAAAAGGAAAAGGCGGAGATAAAGAAACATTTTAACAAAAATATGCTGTAGAAAGGAGGTGGCTGTATGGATGTTTCAAGAATATTTTTAAAAACAGCCAACTCTCTTCTCAGCGCAGTGATTGTGCTATTTCTTGTTGTTGCGGGAGCCTACTCTGCATATGCCCTCTGGGACAATATGCAGGTGTATGCTTCTGTAGATGATATACAGTCGCAGTTGTTGAAATATAAACCGACACCGGGCGAGGATAACGGCCCGACATTTGAGGAACTTCGGGCAATTAATCCAGATGTATGTGCCTGGATTACATTAGATGGAACAAAGATTGATTATCCGGTTCTTCAGGGAGAAGATAATCTTACCTACATCAATAAAGATGTATATGGCAACTTTGCTCTGGCAGGAAGTATATTTCTTGATTCTAATTGTGACCGGTCATTTCAGAAAAAGTATTCGCTGCTATATGGTCATCATATGGCAGAACATAAAATGTTTGGTGATCTTGACTTATACGAAAAGCAGAAATTTTTTGATAAGAACCAGACAGGAACTCTTGTCCTGCCCGACCGTTCTTATAAACTTGAAATTTTTGCATGCATTAAAACTTCTGCGAATGAGGATAACATTTTCATTCCTCAAAAATGGCAGAAAAGCACAGATGGTCTGCTGAAATATGCAGAAAAGAGTGCAAAGTATATTCATCAGGATACAATGAAAAAAATAGGAACTTCAAAAGACTTTTCACAGATTCTTGCCATGTCAACCTGTTCGTCAGATTACACAGATGCAAGAACCGTTATTCTGGCGGTAATGAAGCCTTATTCGCCGGAGAAGTAAGGAGGAGATCAAAACGAAAATAAGAAAAATTCCGGCAGTGTTATTGCTTGTAGTTTTGTGCCTGGCAGTTTTTCCGATTTCTACTTTTGCAGCAGACGCTGTTCAAGTACAAATTCCTGTCAGTATACAAACCTCAGGTGAGACACCTTCTCCGGAGGAAAACTATACGGTTGAGCTTCAGGCAGTGGACGATGCACCGATGCCGTCAGAAAATGTATTGGAGATTAGTGGAAGTGGTAAAGCATTTTTTTCACCAATTCAATATACAACTCCCGGCATTTACTATTACACCATTACACAGCAGTCTGGCACACACAAACGTGGGCATTACGACCAGACAGTTTATTATGTAAAAGTTTCCGTAACAAATGGGGAAAATGGTAATTTGGAGACTGTGATAGCTGCGCATACGGATGCAGATATGACCGATGCAAAATGCGATATTACATTTACAAATTACTATAAACCTATAAAGAAAACATCGGAAAGCACAACAGAAACGATACCAACTACGAAGAGAAAGCCTGAAACAAAACCAGGCAACAAAACTTCAATAAAGAAAAGTAAAAATAAAGTAAAAACAGGTGACAATAGCAATGCGACCCTGTTTGCCATTTTACTTCTCGTTTCAGGAACAGGATTGCTGATTATCGCAATCTCACGTTACCGGGAAAAATACCATAAGTAAACAAAACAGGACAGAGATTATTTTCAAATATGCTCTAGAAAATAGTCTCTGTTTTTTGTTGCCTTAAAAAAGTAAATTGCTTTTATTTTTTCAGAAATCACTTTGAAATAAAAGAATCATGTCATAAAGTCAACGCAATAACGTGATTGTGATGCAATACAAAAAAGAAACCGGCCACTGGTCGGTTTCGAGAGAGGAAAGTATGAAAAAAATCTATCAAAAAAATTTGTTATTGTTTTTTTGATGTCTCTATAATACTCAGAATTTGTGAACAGTCTGTGAGGAAAAAATAACGATAATCTGACGAAAAACGAAAGGAAATGTTTTGTTGTAAAGATTAGATGTAATTTTTCAGTATTTCTATTGGTGTTTCGGGAGAAAGAATCTCGTTACTGTCAGGCAGATGGAGGAGCCAGTCGTGAAAGGCTTTTGAGCATTCGACAAATTATTTTCTATGTGTTACTATGAAAATATTGTAAAACAAGTATTATGGATAACATGAGGGGTACAAGTCATGAGCCAGAAAATTAATACAAATGAGTTTCTTAAAAATGTGAGAATAGGACTTTGGCGGATTGAAGTTGAAGAAGGGAAATTACAATGAATCTTCTAAGTAATGCTGTCAAATATACACCAGAAGGTGGGACGATACATTTCACTATCAGGGAACTTCCGTATGAAGAGGTGAGTGTTAGGTCGCAGGATGGATTGAAATTGTATGGCAAGTATTATGAACAGAAGCCAGGCGCACCGTATCCCTCATCTATTTGAAGCATTTAGCCGTGAAAAAAGTTCATCAGAAAGCGGTATTATAGGAACCGGACTTGGCCTTCGGATTGTTAAAAAGTTTGTAGATTTGATGGAGGGAAGCATTGTAGTAGAAAGCGAGATTGGAGAAGGTACCAGATTTACTGTGACAATTCCACATAGAATTGCAACGGCAAATGAATATATTTCTGAAGAAAATGCGAAAGAATTACCAGAAGAAATAAAATTAAACAATGTGAGGATTTTACTCGCAGAAGATAATATGCTGAATGCAGAGATTGCAATGACGCTTTTAGCAGATGCAAATGCGTATGTGGAACTGGCTCCTGATGGAGAAAAGGCTCTTTCTATGTTAAAAAGAGCAACAGATGGATATTATGATTTGATTATAATGGACATTCAGATGCCGCATATGAATGGGTATGAGGCAACAAAAAATATTCGTGGTCTTCCTGATGGACGCTGCAGGATTCCAATTATAGCGATGACGGCGAATGCATTTGAAGAAGACCGGAAAAGAGCGATAGAATCTGGCATGAATGGGTATGTTACTAAACCAATAAAAATAGAGGAACTGATTTCTACAATTAAAAAGATATTGAAATCCTGATTTCTGACCGCTGGCAGCTCGAAAAATCAGTCCAAGCTAATAGATAAAAAAGAAACCGACATAAAGCCGGTTTCAAAAGAGAGGAAAGTATGAAAAAAATCTATCAAAAATCTGTTGTTGTTTTTGATGGTTTTA
>OGOJ01001908.1_pt1 | contig 14213 bp, 9 predicted proteins | sample 1552601 | NCBI WGS metagenome assembly OGOJ01 (sample SAMEA2580184, study PRJEB22360) | human gut metagenome | biome: human gut; feature: human-associated habitat; material: faeces | place: Denmark | collected 2008/2010
TGAGGGGAATGAAAAGCTATCATACCGGTGACCTTACAGTTACTCAAAAACTGACTTCATTTCTCCATCTGAATGCAGGAGTTAAAAACCTTTTTAATCTGACTTCACTCGAGACAATTGCCGAATCTCCTAACGATACGCCTTCTGTCAGCTATTTAGGCTGCGGACGAAGTTGGTCGGTGGGGTTGAGTTTCTTATTGAACGGAAAATTCAATTAGTATCAGTATAAATCAAATAAAATAAAACATGAAAAAAGTAATTTATCTTTTAGCTTGTGTCGCATTTTTAGGATGTTATTCCTGTAGTGATGACGACGATGGTTTGAAAATGCAGGATATCTCCGTAGAGTTTGCCGTATCGGATGCCGGTATGGATGGTACCGGTATAGACCTGGGGATAAAGCTTAGCCGGGCAACCAAGGAGAGTTTGGATGTTACCGTACAGATGATTTCTACGGAGGTATCCGAGTCGGATATTACCGTTACCCCGGCTCTGACTAACGGTCAGGTGGTGGTGAATATCCCTGCGGGGCAGGCTAGCGGCTCGTTTACAGTAGCTAAAGCCGACGGTAAATCTCCGGAGGGCAACGTGAAGTTTCGGATTCTGTCCCTGTCGCTGAGTGAGGGCTATAAAATCGGTACACTTCAGGAAATGAACTTGTCCTTTAGTCCGATTGTTTCTACCGGAGGAAAATTGACATTGGAAGGAAATGACGGGGCCGAAAAATATGCCAATATGGTATATGTCGATCTGAGCAATAACAGTCAGATACAAATTAAAAGAAAAAGCTGGAATCTGGGATTTTATTGCGGGGATGAATTCAGGGTTATTTTAAATTCGTCTTATGCTACGGTAGCTGTGGCATCGGAGAAAACTGACTTTGCAGCTGTGACACTCGAAGATGCTCAAAAAGCTCCTAATATTGCGGCCGGAGCGATGTCTGAAGATTTTTCCGCCGACTGGGTAGATGATGTGGAAGGCGATTTGACTAAAACAGCTTTCGGGATGATTGCAGAAAATGCAGCTGAAAATAAAGTCTTTTTTGTCGCTTCTGCCGATAACAAGACCAATACCGACGGGACAGAAAATAGAAGTCTTTGGTATAAAGTGAAAGTAACCCGTAATGGCGAAGGATACCGGGTAGAATATGGAAAAGTAGGGGATACGACACCGAAGACCGTGGAAATAGCGAAAAATCCGATCTATAATTTTGTCGGGCTTTCACTCGAATCCGGTGAGAAAGTGGATGCACAGGCCGAAGGGAAAAAATGGGATATCATGTGGGCCTATGCTGCTGCCGTTTCACAAATGGCTTCCGGTCCTGTGACTTCTTTTTCACAGGATGTGGTTACTTCTAATAGTGTAGGAGGAGTAGAGACTGCCGTGGTCATGGTGGATGAACAGACTACCTACGATAATTTTAAGGTAACGGATATAACCTCGAAGGCCGATTTTGAAAAGAAAGCCAATGTGATCGGTACTACCTGGCGTACACCTGCTATGCCGGGAGTGACGAATGCCGGCGTGAAAACAGATCGTTTTTATGTATTGAAAGATAGTTATGGAAACTATTATAAACTCCGTTTTACGAAGTTCGGGACCGGTACCGATGGCACCGAACGCGGACGGCCTGAAATAGAATATGCATTGTTGAAATAATGTAGGACATGAGCGATCAGATTTGGCTGGCAGATCCGGACTTCCCGGGACTGCCGGCCAAATGGTGTGAAAAAGCGAAATTGAAAGTTTAAATTTTAAAAGATGACAAAAAACAAAAAGTGGATAGGAACGGTTATACTTCTTTTGGTGTTGTTGTGTGGTTGGATGGCTTGGAGTAAATGGGCTTCTACTACCCGGATCGGACTGGTCAATTTTCAAAATTTTCAGACGACCAGCTTAATAAAATCGAATGAAGATCAGTTTATAAAGTACGAGGAAGTCCCCCTGGAGGAATTGGGACGCCTGGACCGGTATGACTTTGTATTGGGTTTCGGTATGGGATTACGGATGACAGCCGGACAACGGGAACAACTTCAAAAGGCTGCCGATAAAGGGACTCCTGTTTATATTTATGCAGCTACGAATCCGGAAAATAATATTTGTAACCTGGATAGTATCACCAAGGCTGATATAACCTCTTACATCGGGAATGGAAATAAAAAGAATTACCGGAATATGGCCCGGTATATACGCCGGCAGATCGACCGGAAGCTTTTCTTCGTCACTCCGGCCGACACTGCGGTGGAGAGTGCTTCGGATGTACTTTTCCACTTAGATGAAAATCTTTCTTTCTCTACAGTGACGGATTATGAGAATTATATAAAAGGACATGGTTTCTATCGGGAAGGGCAACCCAAAGTGGCTATTGTCGGTGGCTTGAACGATCCTTTCAGTGGCAACCGGGATAATATCGACAGTCTGATCGTTTCATTTCAGCGTGCCGGCCTGAATGTGTATCCGATTTCCTCTTATATGAAACGGTTGGCTTTCCTGAAAGAAATCCAGCCGGATGCGGTGATTCATTTTGCCCATGGGCGTATGGTGATGGGGCAGGCCGATGCAGCTGTAGAATGGCTGAAAGAACGGAATATCCCTCTTTTTTCACCTCTGTCGATCCTGCAAACCCGGGAGGAATGGGAAAAAGATCCGATGGGGATGTTCGGCGGATTTATGTCGCAAAGTGTCGTTGTGCCGGAGTTGGATGGAGCGATCTATCCCTATGTGGTGAATGACCAGGAATTGGATAAAGACGGGGTGTATCTGTTCAAAGCGATCCCCGAACGCTTAAAGAATTTTACCGGGATTGTCAGTCACTTTATCCGCTTGAAACAAAAAGCGAATGCCGATAAAAGGGTGGCAATCTATTATTTCAAAGGGGCAGGACAATCTTCGCTGACGGCACAGGGCTTGGAGACGGTACCTTCGCTTTATAATCTGATCAAAAGACTGAAAGCTGAAGGGTATAAAGTAGAAAACCTTCCGGCTACCGAGAAAGAATTCGAAAAGTTGCTGATGACACAAGGGGCTGTATTGAGTACTTATGCAGAAGGTGCTTTCGACGATTTTATGAAGAACGGTCATCCCGCTCTGGTGGAAAAGTCGGAATATGAATCATGGGTGAAACAAGCTCTTCCGCAAGGGCTCTATGCAGATGTGGTGAAGATATACGGAGAAGCTCCGGGAAACTATATGAGTACGGTAGAAAATGGAAAGTCCTATCTGGCGGTGGCTCGGATAGATCTGGGCAATGTGGTCTTATTGCCTCAGCCGATGGCGGCTGTCGGGGATGATGCTTTTGCTATTGTTCACGGCGCTAAAACCGCACCGCCGCATACCTATATCGGAGCTTATCTGTGGGCCCGATATGCTTTCGGTGCCGATGCGATGATCCATTTCGGGACACACGGTAGTCTGGAATTTACTCCTCAGAAACAGGTGGCACTCAGTAGTTACGACTGGCCGGACCGGCTGGGGGGCACTGTCCCTCATTTTTATTATTATACGATCGGAAATGTGGGAGAGAGTATGATGGCTAAAAGGCGTTCTTATGCAACGACTATTTCTTACCTGACTCCGCCTTTTATGGAAAGTAAGACCCGGGGACAGTATAAGAAACTGGAAAATGAGATTCAGACTTATTACAAAACAGATGAATCCGGGCAATTACAGGCCTCTTTGGCTGTAAAGAAAATTGCGGTGGACATGGGATTACACCGGGAACTGCGTTTGGATAGCCTGTTGGACCGTCCCTATTCGACCGAGGAGATCGAGCGTATCGAGAATTTTGCCGAGGAGATTGCCAATGAAAAAATGACCGGACAGCTTTATACGACCGGTATTCCTTATTCCCCGGAAAAAATTCGTTCATCGGTTTTGGCGATGAGCACAGATCCGATAGCTTATAGCTTGGCAGCTTTGGATAAACAAAATGGGAAAGTGTCTGATAAACAATTGAATAGTAAGGTGTTTTTTACTCAGCGATATCTGGATCCGGCCAAACGGTTGGTCAGTCAGGTACTGGACGGTAAAAAAGCCGATGAGGCACTGGTTTGTCAGATCGCGGGGATCACTCCTGAAAAATTGAAAGAAGCACATACGATTCTTACTCCTCCGAAAAGGGGGATGATGGGGAAAGGTAAGGCGAAACCGGTAGTGCAGTATACCAATGAACAGAAAGCGGAAGCCCGGGCGATCACCGAAGTGGAACGTACGATTACGAATATTGTGAATTATAAGCTGGCTTTGGAAAATAGTCCGGAGCAGGAAATGCAGTCGGTATTGAATGCTTTGTCGGGTGGATATATCGCTCCCACTTCGGGAGGAGATGCAGTCGCTAATCCGCAGGCAGTACCTACCGGTCGTAATTTATATGCTGTCAATGCCGAGGCCACTCCATCGGAACAGGCTTGGACGAAAGGAAAAGAATTGGTCGAAAATACGCTTGCTCAATACCGGAAGACTCACGGTGATTATCCTCGTAAAGTGAGTTATACTTTCTGGAGCAGTGAATTTATCGAAAGTGAAGGAGCGACTATAGCACAAGTGCTTTATATGTTGGGTGTAGAGCCGGTGCGTGATGCTTATGGACGGGTGTCGGACCTGCGTTTGATTCCTTCGGAAACTTTGGGACGTCCCCGTATCGACGTGGTGGTTCAGACCTCCGGCCAGTTCCGGGATTTAGCGGCTTCACGGCTTGCGTTGATCTCGAGAGCTGTGGAAATGGCGGCCGCTTCTGCAAATGATAAATACGACAATCGGGTGGCGGAAAGCACGGTAGAGACGGAACGGTTACTGGTGGAACAGGGAGTTTCGCCTAAAGAAGCCCGCGAAATGTCTGCAAAACGAGTGTTCGGTGGTGTGAACGGCATGTACGGAACCGGAATTCAGGGAATGATCACCAGTGGGGATAAATGGGAAGATGAAAAAGAAATAGCCGATACCTACATCAATAATATGGGGGCTGTCTACGGAAGTGAGAAAGAATGGGGAGAAATGAAAAGCGGATTGTTGCGGGCCGTATTACACCATACGGATGTTGTCGTTCAACCCCGGCAAAGCAATACCTGGGGAGCATTGAGCCTGGATCATGTATATGAGTTTATGGGAGGCATGAACTTGGCTGTACGTAATGTCACCGGTAAAGATCCCGAGGCTTATTTTGCCGATTACCGGAATCGCAACCGGGTGAGAATGCAGGATTTGAAGGAGGCTATCGGAGTGGAATCGCGTTCGACGATTTTCAATCCGGAATATATCAAAGAAGTGATGAAAGGAGGGGCGTCGAGTGCTTCACAGATTACAGAAGTGGTAACGAACACTTACGGGTGGAATGTCACCAAGCCTGAAGTAATCGACGACGCTATGTGGAATCAGATTTATGATGTTTATGTGACGGATTCTTACAAGTTGGGAACTGAAGATTTTTTCAAACAACAAAATCCGGCCGCTTTGCAGGAGATCACAGCAGTGATGCTCGAGACTGCCCGGAAGGGGATGTGGGAGGCTTCGGAACAACAGATCAGTACCCTGGCAAATTTGCATACCGATCTGGTGAAAGAGTTCGGATCGGCCGGGAGCGGATTTGCCGGAGGAAATGCCAAACTGCAGGATTATATCGCCAGCCGGGTACAGCCGGAACGTGCCACTGTTTACAAAGAGCAGATTCAATCCATGAAAACGGCTCAGGTGGCTACCGATAAAAAAGGAATGGTCCTGAAAAAAGATGAGGTAGCTCAGGCTGAACGGGGAGAGAAAAATGCGTTGAACGGCGTATGGATCGCTGGTGGGGTATTCGCTCTGTTTGTGATACTGTTGCTGGTTTTGAAGAAAAAAAGAAAAGGGAATTAAATATCGATATGGAATTAGTTATCAGTATACTTATCTTATTTATCCTGGTCAATTGCCTGTTGAAGCTTAGTTTTTGGAAAGGCTGGCAGGCAGCTTTGTTCGGATTGATCTGTGGTATTTTCATTACCGCTACTTATCCGGTTGCTATCCTGCAATCCAAAACCCAGCTGGCCGACTACCTTCAGAATACAGTGGCTTTGCAAAATATGGCAGTGATCATTACGCTCGAGGCTGTCGTTTGTTTTGCGTATTGTGTGGCTGTATTGCGGGGATGGTTCGGCCAACAGGAAAAGTGGTGGGTGAAGTCTTTGAAATGGTATCCGACCCTGCTTATTTTTCCCGTCCTGTTTTATTTACAGACCGAGCTGATCTTTAGTTTTCCGGGGATATCCTTTTCGATCCTGTCCTATGTTTTTGCTATAGGAGTGGTGGTGATGATTCCTCTGCTGTGTTACTTTTTCAGGTATCTTTTACCTGAAAAAGAATTGCGGCTGGAAGTACATTTTCTCGTTAGTCTTTTTGTTTGTATCATCGGCTTGCTGACTACAGTGAATGGAAATGTTACCTATCAGGCAGTTAAAGAACCGACAAATTGGAAGGCATTGGCTTTTGCTTTTGGCTTGTTTCTGATCTTTTTCTTGCTGGGTATGGGTTGGAATAAATTGAAATGGGTCCTTTTACAGAAACGAAGTACCCACCAAACGACTTCTCGTAAATAATCGATAATATTTAAATTAAACTATAATCTATGGAAACTATTTCACAAGTGCTTTTTTGGGTGGCCAACAGCCTGCTTATACCGGATATTATTCTTTTATTATTACTGTTTATCCGGTCGTTGTTGCTAATCGGAGGAGTTTATAATCAATACATGACCAAACGGAAAAATGACAAACAGATGAACAGACTGATCAAAGAACTGACGCCCGATACGATCGGTGAACTGAAAGGTGCTTTACCCGGTAGGGATAACTCTTTGTATATCCGCTATCTCCGTGATTTATTGACCACACCTCCCAGTCCGGATTATTCGGATTATCTGATCACGAATTTTGAGAACGATGCAGAGAAGGATGTTATTCTTTCGAAGTTACTGGCTAAGATGGGACCGGTATTGGGATTGATCGGCACCTTGATTGCTATGAGCCCTGCCTTGGTAGGACTTTCTACCGGAGATATCGCCGGTATGGCTTATAATATGCAGGTGGTTTTTGCAACTACGGTTGTCGGTTTGGTAGTTAGTGCCGTCGGTTTGGTGTCGTTGCAATTTAAACAACGCTGGTATGCAAAAGATGTGAATAATCTGGATTATGTGGCCCGGAAGTTAAACGAGAAAAATACAGAAGCATGAGAACAGCGAGGCGAAAGAGCAAATTTGCCGTTCAGGAAGATGCCGATCCGCTGAGTGTGGTGGTCAACCTGTTCGATGTGGCTATGGTTTTTGCGGTAGCCCTGATGGTGGCAATGGTGATGCACATGAATATGACCGAAGTTTTTACTCAGGAAGATTTTACTATCGTGAAAAATCCTGGGAAAGACAATATGGAGATTATCATGAAAGAGGGAAATAAAATCAATAAATATACGCCTTCGAACGAACAAAACTCCGGCTCGAAAGGGAAAAGGGTTGGTATAGCTTATGAACTTGAAAACGGAGAAATTATCTATGTGCCTGAATAATAGAAAGATGATGAAAATAGGAATGATAATAATACTTTGGTTCTGTCTGACTGGCGGCTTGGTCGTTGCTCAGGAGAAAAGAGCCTATACTTTATTCGATGCCGACGGGCAGGAAACCGACTATGCCCATATGATGAGTGTTTTGGGTGAACAACAGGTTGTATTTATCGGAGAGATACACAATTGCCCGATAGCACATTGGATGGAATATGAGATTGTCCGGGATCTATATGCTCTTCATAAAGATCGGTTGATGATCGGGGCTGAAATGTTCGAACGGGACGATCAACTGGTGTTGGATGAATATTTGAGTGGATTGATTACAGCCGAGCGTTTCACTAAGGAAGCAAAACTATGGCCGAATTATCCGACCGACTATAAAAAGATCGTAGAGTTTGCTAAAACCAACCGGATTCCTTTCGTTGCTACGAATGTACCCCGCAGGTATGCCGCTATGGTATCCCGCGGAGGATTCGAGGCTTTGGAACAATTGTCGGAAGAAGCGAAAAATTATATCGCACCGCTGCCTTTAAATTATGTCCGGAATGAAGGGGTTGAAACATATTTCCGTTCGATGGAAATGCCGGGAGCTAAAAAAGAGGATACGGAGAAGCTGGCCAAAGCTCAGGCTTTGAAGGATGCAACGATGGGATGGTCGATTGCTCAGAACATCGGATCGTACTTCGTCCACTTGAACGGCAGCTTTCATTCTGCTAACCAAGCCGGAATCATCACTTATCTCAACCGGTATCGCCCCGGTTTGAAAATAGCCACTGTTGAAGTGGTGCGTCAGGAAAAGACGGATAAACTGGATAAGGATGTCATGCGAAAAGCCGATTTTTATATTTGTGTCCCTACGGATATGACAACGACCTATTGAAAAGAAGTTGCGAATCTCAAGTTATAGGTACATTTAGAATAGTTTTAACGGAAAAATTAACCCTGACCGCTGTAACTATGATATTAATTGACGACATTGGTTGGATTACCTGCCAGGAAATGACGGATGTTTTCGAGGGCTTCACGACCCATGGCGATGCGGGCATCGATGGTGCCGGTTCCGATGTGGGGGGTGAGTACGACGTTCTCCAAAGCGTAGAGGGTTTCTGTGATGTGAGGTTCGTCTTCGAAGACATCCAGGGCTGCACCTGCTATTTGACGTTTTTTCAATACTTCGGCCAGTGCTTGCTCATCGACAACAGCTCCCCGGGCTGTATTGACGAGAATGGCTGTCGGTTTCATCAAACTCAGTTCACGCTGTCCGATCAGGTGCCGGGTAGCGGGAGTCAAGGGGGTATGAAGAGTGACGAAGTCGGATTCCCGGAGCAGGGTATCCAGTTCGACCCGTCGGTAACCGGGAACTTCGGTGTGGTGATTATAGTAAATGATATTCATTCCGAAAGCTTCTGCTTTACGGGCGACATTTTTACCGATATTGCCCAGGCCTATAATGCCCAAGGTCTTTCCTTCCAATCCGAATCCCAGGTTGCGCATAGTGCCCCACATACTTTCTTTTTCTATGCGGATACGTTGATTGCATTCGGCAATCCGGCGGGCTGCACTCAGCATCAGGGCCAGTGCCAGCTCGGCCGTAGGACTATTGACCGCTTTCGGGGTATTGGTCACAGCTATACCCTTTTCACGGGCATAGGTGATATCGATATTATTATAACCCACTCCATAATTGCTGATTAGCTTCAGCTTTTTTCCGGCATCGATGATTTCCCTGTCGATCGGAGCATGAAATATGGCCAGCATAATATCGTAATCGGGTAGTATGCGCAGCAATTCCGTTTTACTGAATTCTTCCTTTTCCGGAAAGGTGATTTCCCAATCTGCAGGCAGATTCTGGAAGGGTTCCCGGGGAATATTGTAGGTGACAAGGAGTTTCATAACATTGTTATTATAGGGATTATACGGATTTACTCGAGAGTGGTTCGGGCAAAGGGAGCTGCGTCCAGGCCGATAAATTGTCCTGCCAGGTATTTGTAATAACCGGTAACGGCTACCATCCCGGCATTATCGAGGGAAAATCCCAGACGCGGAATAAAAACTTCCCAGCCTGAGCGGGCTGCTTCGTCATGTACTGCTTTTTGTAAAGCCGAATTGGCCGAAACACCTCCGCCGATGGCTATTTGTTTTATTCCCGTTTGTTTGGCTGCTTTTTTCAATTTAGACATCAGAATATCGATTACAGTCTTTTGAAGAGAAGCACATAAGTCGTTCAGGTTATCCTGAATGAAATCGGGATTGTTTTTCAGTTCATCCCGCAGAAAATAGAGGAATGAAGTTTTCAGTCCGCTGAAACTGTAATCGAGCCCCGGTATTTGCGGTTTGTTGAAAGTGAAGCGTTCCGGATTACCTTCTTTCGCGAGTCGGTCGATAATCGGACCGCCGGGATAGGGTAATCCCATCACTTTGGCACATTTGTCGAAGGCTTCCCCCGCAGCATCGTCGATCGTTTGTCCGATCATTTCCATTTTCAGGTAATCGTGTACAACGATCAGCTGCGAATTTCCGCCCGACACCAGCAGGGTCAGGAAAGGGAAAGAAGGCTGCCGGCTTTCCACTCCCGGTTCTTTGATAAAATTAGCCAGGATGTGCGCCTGCAGGTGGTTTACTTCTATCATAGGTAAATGATTGGCCAGGGCAAAACCTTTAGCAAAAGAAGTTCCTACCAGGAGCGAGCCCAATAACCCCGGTCCGCGGGTAAAAGCTACAGCATCGATGTCTTTCACTTCGATACCGGCCCTTTTGATGGCTTCTGATACCACGGGAATTATATTTTGCTGGTGTGCCCGTGAGGCCAGTTCAGGGACAACTCCGCCATAAGCTTCATGCACTTTCTGGCTGGCAATGACATTACTTAGCACAAGGCCATCTTTCAATATTGCAGCAGAGGTATCGTCACAAGAAGACTCGATTCCTAAAATTACAGTCATATTTATTCTTTAAACTTTATTCTCTAATCTTTGAACTCCAATCGTTTTCAAATCTGATGCAATATTAATATTTTTGTGAGCAAACTAAAAATAACTGCGGGTATAAAAAAGGTTCTTCGGATATTATTGTTTTGTGCAACGGGAGTGGTGTTACTGGCAGGGATGCTTTATCTCCTGTTACAGACTTCGTATGTACAAACTGCGTTGGTTCAATATATTACTCAGCAGGTTAAAGCGTCTACCGGTGTTACTATTCAGATCGGCCATGTCGATTTCCGTCCGGTAAAATCTTTGGTACTGAAAGAAGTTTTATTAAAAGACTTTAAAAACGATACTTTATTATATTGCCAGGATTTGCGGGTAAAGGCAGATTCTTTCAATATCGTAAACAAGAGTTTCACGATCGGTGAAATTGTTTTGAATCAGGCTGATTTTAATTTATGGATATCGCGTGGGGAAGGATCGCCGACAAATATAGAGATGTTTCTGGATTCTTTACAGCGGGTCGCTCCTGCCGATACAGAGGGGGAGGGCGGTGAAAAACAGAGCGGTTGGTTGATGGGATTGAAGAAGGTCAGTCTGCGGGATTCCCTTATCGTGAAGAAGAATATGAACCGGTGGATTATGGCGTTAACTGGACGGATGTGGAATGCCGGGATTTGAATGTCGATATTACGGATTTTGACTTTGGGGATGAATATTCACAGATCGTCGTTTCCGGTTTGAGTTTTATCGAGAAGTCGGGATTGAGGATGAAGGAATTGGATGGACGGGTTCGGATCCGGGAGAGTAATTTGACGATTACGGATGCACGGATAGAACTTGAACGGAGTAGTCTCGACTTGATGAAACTGGAATTCAGCTGGACACCCGATCAGCACGACTGGCGTTATTTTACGACCCGGGTGCAACAATATTATGAATTAGGGCCCTCGTCGGTGAGTTTTATCGATCTGGCATATTTTAACGGAGTGCTGAGAGGGATCGATAATACGGTGAAATGCAGCGGTATTGTCAATAACACCATCAATAAGCTGGAAGGTCATGACCTTTATTTTGAGTTAGGGGATAAAACCGTTTTTCAGGGAAGTTTTAAATCGGAAGGGTTGCCGGATGTATGGAATACACGGTTTCATATCGATTTGTATAAGGCGCATTTGAATCCCGATGATCTGGAAACCGTCTATTTGCCCTGGTTCGATAGGTATATTCCGGTTCCGGAACCTCTGCATCATTTTTCTTTTGTCGATTTCGAGTCGATTTGTTTCGAAGGTACATTATCGGATTTTATGGTGAAGGCGAAGAGTATTACTCCGGCTTTGGCAGGAAATCTGACGTTTCGTTATGCTCCTTGTCCGGACAAAAAGCCCGATTGTGATGCCATGGGTGGGGATTTTCATTTTTATCAGGTCGACTGTGGAAAGTTGTCCGGGCTGTCGATGCTGGGATACGGTAGTTTGTCCGGTAGTTATGCAGGAGTCTGGGATACCCGGGGACCTTCGTTTCATATAGATTCGAAAGTGGAGCGTCTGAATATCCATCAAGGGAATGTCAAAGATATGAAAGTGGCCATGACTTATGAGACGGGAAAACTGGATGTGATGGCCACCGTGGAGAACGAGCAGATGCAGGGAGGGGTATTGCTGGCTTATGATTTGAGTGATTCCCTGAATTTTTTGAGTACCCGGGGACAGTTACGGATCGATGAATTGGCGGCATTCGGTTTGGATATAAAAGGGGGACTGGAGGCGCTCGAAACTTCGTTCGAGATCATTCATGCCGGGCAGGAAAATAAGAGTTTTACCAATTTATCCCTGACGGATTTCAAATATACCTGTGATACAGCTACATTCACGATAGATAAAATTAGTATGGAGGATAACCAGAAGGGAGACCATAATACTACTACTTTAAAATCGGATGTCGTGGATCTTTTTATTTCGGGAAATTTTCGGGAATTGCGCCCTGCTCCGTTTGTTTTTCGATTGATGCAAAATTATTTACCGGCTTATTCGGTACATCAGCCTAAAAAGACCCGGAAGTATCCGAAACGGAAAGAACCTGAAAAGTTCGATTTTCAATATACCGTGCAGGTAAAAGATGCCGGCCGGATTTTGCAGGTTCTCTATCCTGATTTGTATATAGCTTCGGGTACATTGATTACTTCCGATTACCGGAATGAAACCGGACAATTGCGTCTTCGCCTGACGACCGATTCGATCGGTTATGAGGACATCAGCCTGCTTCATTCCAAAATCGATCTGGTGGGGGATATGCAACGGCTGGATATGAAATATACTACCGACCGGCTCATTTATGGCAATGGATACCAGCTTTATAATGTCAGGAATGAGTTAACGCTTGCGGATAACCATCTGGACAATAGATTGAGCTGGTGTAATTGGGGAGATAAGACTTATAGCGGGGAATTGTCTGCCTGTGTCGTTTTCTCTCCCGATGAAAAGTATGGTTATAACACGGAAATCCGGATTCATCCGGGAGTCATTGTGATGAACGATAGCGTTTGGCGGGTCAAGGAATCTTCGGTTTTTATCGCCGGTAAAGAGATTGATGTAAGTGACTTTTTTATACAGCGGGGAAAAGAGAGTTTGTCGGTTAACGGTAAACTCTCCGAATCTACTGAAGAAAAGCTATTCGTGAAACTCGAGAATTTCAATCTGGAGAATGTAAGCCGGATCGCTTTGAAACACCGGCCATTTTTGTTCGGAATCGCTACCGGTTCGCTGACTCTTCAGGATTATTATAAAAATTTTATGTTGATTACCGATTTTAATGTCGATAACTGGGGAATCAACCGGGATACTTTAGGATCGTTGAGCCTGCGTTCGTATTGGGATGCGGATAACAGAAACGTCATTGTCGGAGCTGAAAACAGAGTAGACGATGCTGTGCCCTTAGTGGTACAGGGGTATTATACGCCCGAGAAGGATACGATTGATGTCGGCATACATTTGGAAAAAGTGGGATTGGAGCGGTTAGGAATCTATGCTTCTGATTTTGTTACGGAGACTGCCGGGAATTTGTCCGGGAATGTGCGGATTTCAGGAAATACCTATAAGCCGGATATTTCCGGTTTTGTCTATTTCGATTCGGTAGGGATGAAAGTCAATGTTTTGAATACTAAATTTTTTGTTCACGATAGCGTTCATATCGTAAATAATCATCTGTTGTTTCGTAATTTTTATATGAAAGATATTCATGGGCAGCAAGCGGTGTTGAATGGAGAATATCAGTTTTGGGAAAATCGTTACCGCCTCGATGCCCGGTTTGAAAAGTTTATGGTGCTGAATACCGGTTTTGCAGATAACGAATCGTTTTATGGTCAGGTATATCTGAGTGGGTTGGCCGATTTGGATAACCATAATGGGGTGGATAATGTCACGGTCAATGCCCGGACGGAGAATGATTCCCGTTTGTATCTTCCCTTGTCGGCAGGCATGACGGAGCAGTCCAATAATTTTTTGCATTTTGTCCATACCGGACAGCCGGAGAATCAGAAGATACAACCTAAATCGGCAGTATCGGATATTAATTTGAATGCGAACCTGGAGGTCAACGATAAGCTGAATGTACAGGTGATTTTTGACCCGACGGTCGGAGATATTCTGAAAACTACGGGAAACGGAGATATTAAGATCACTTTCGATAAAGACGGAAATCTGAATATGTTCGGGGAATATCAGATTGCAAAAGGGGATTATCTCTTTACTTTGAGCAACCTGG
>OGOJ01001918.1_pt1 | contig 14184 bp, 9 predicted proteins | sample 1552601 | NCBI WGS metagenome assembly OGOJ01 (sample SAMEA2580184, study PRJEB22360) | human gut metagenome | biome: human gut; feature: human-associated habitat; material: faeces | place: Denmark | collected 2008/2010
AGGATGCTGTATCCGTCGCGGCGGAAAAATCCGCCGAAAAGCTGCGCTCCCATGTCGCGCCCCGTGGCCGAAAGTCCGCAGAGATCGTTGAAGCCCATCAGCTTGCACAACGACAACGGGTACTCGATAAACTCGTATTTGAGAGGCGGATATTCGGTGTTCTCGACCGAAAAAGGGAGCTTGAACTCGCCGAGCTGAAAATTCAACTGGTCGAAAGGCCGGTAACGCACGTAGGCATCGACGATCTTCGGCGACGCGAACTCGATCTGCACCCGGTAGTCGAGTTTCGGAGCGATGGCGCCCGTCAGGTTCAGACGGACGCGCTTGATGAAAAAGGTCGAAGAGCTCTCCGACCACTCGTAACCCGTCTGCACGTATCCCGAAATCTCGGGCAGGCGGGCCAATATCCTGTCCCATGTCGAGGTTTTGGCCTTCAGAGCCTCGACCTCGGCCGAAAGTTCCGCAACGGAGGACTCGGCGGCAGGCTCCTGAGCCCGGGCCCCGAGGAAAAGCAGGAAAAACAATCCCGTAAAAATCTTTCTCATAAGCAACGATTCGAATTCGGGACAAAATTCGGAATTTCATCGCTGCCGGTCAATACGCGAAAATACCTAAAAAGGGCCGGATCGCTCCGGAACGGGATTAAAAAGCTGTAATGATTCGATTTATCGGGTCGTTACAACTTTCATATAGGAGAATAGGTAACGAGAAGGTAACGGTTTATTTTCAGCTTTTTGTGCTCAAATACCGCATTTCAAATAACTAATTGCAAGATACGAAAAAAATACGGATTTGACAAATTTGCTAAAAAGGGCGGCATTCTAACCCATGGAGCCCATTGTCATGGCAACGTACAATTGTCGGGTTCTTTCGTCCGAGGACAAATTGAAGTTATTCAGCATCAAAAAACATGATCGAACATGGCACTGTAAAGTCCGTCGACTCTCTCCCATCGGCTACTCCTGCAAATAGACACACCAGCGGTATCATAATCTACCCCGCCCTGAGCAGAAAAAGGAGCATTGCAAAATAGAGGGAAAATTTATTCATTATAAAAAGAGTGCGAAAAAATGTGCCATATGACGCTCTCAAACATACCTATTTGTTGGTAAAAATAGTCCATTCGGGCAGTTATTAAAAAAATTCATTATATTGGCATCGCGAAAATCGCAAAATTCTTGCCCCTCCGGAGTCTGCATACAATCCGTTCTATTGCTAAGATTTTGCATCCGGAAGATTTAAGAATCATTTATTAACCCAAAACATTCTGCTTATGAAGGTTTTTTTCGCCAAATTAAGTGTGTTAACGAGTATGCTGCTGCTTTACGGTGCCACCTCCGTGTGGGCGCAGGGCAAAGGTAAGATCTCGTTCAGCGGCACGGTCCAAGCCTCGGAAACTGAGGGGGGGGGAAATTCTAAGATCACTCCGCTGGCCTACGCCGTTGTCTCCCTGCCCGAAATCGGCGTAGCAACGACCACCGACGTCAAAGGCCGGTTCGAAATCCAACTCTCCAATCCGGGGAAATACAAGGTCGAGATCAGCTCCCTGGGTTACGAGCCGCTGTCTCAGACCATCCAGCTTCCCGCACGGGACTCGCTCAAATTCACCCTAAAGGCCACCTCGTTCTATCTGGAAAACATCGTGGTGTCGGCCGAGTCGAAAAAGACCGGTGCGGCAACCGCTTCGAAGATTTCCAAATCGGCCATGGAGCACATTCAGGCCACATCGCTGGCCGACATCATGTCGCTCCTTCCGGGCGCCAGCACACGCACGGCCGAAGAGATCGCCCTCAAGAAAGTCAGCACATTCTCCGTCCGCAACGGCCAGAGCTTCGGCACGGCCATCATCATGGACGGCGCTCCCCTTTCGAACAACGCCAACATGCAGACCCTGTCGCTGGCGTTGGGAGCCGGCGCAGGGCCCAGCATATCGACCCCCAACTCGGGCGTCGACATGCGAACCATCACCACCAACAACATCGAATCGGTAGAGGTGATCCGGGGTATTGCCTCGGCCCAGTACGGCGACATCGCTTCGGGCGCCGTCATCGTCAACAGCAAGGCGGGACGCACGCCGCTGTCGATCCAGCTGGATGTCAATCCCAATGTCTACATGGCTTCCGTATCGCACGGCGTGGGCCTCGGCCGTAAAGCCGGCGTGCTCAACTACGGCGTAGACTACACCTTCGCCCAATACGATCCGACCGAAGGATACGACACCTACAACCGTGTGACGGGACGCGTAAGCTACTCGAACACCGTCGGCAAATGGTCCACCAACACCTCGTTCAACCTGTTCTACACCAAGGACAAGGCCGAACCGAATCCCGACGACGCGAGGGATCTGGACCTGATGACCCAGCGCGACCTGGGCCTGCGCTTCAACACCAACGGGTCGTTCAATTTCAACAAGAACTGGCTCAAAAACCTCAAATACACCGTCTCGGCGAACTATACGAACAAAAAAACGTACCGGGAGGAGTTCGCCACCAACTCCGACTGGACCTACTCCACCTCGAAAACCGACGGAGCCATTCTTTCGAGCATGCCCGGACAGGATATTTACCTGGCCGACGGTACGAAAATCACGAACATCCCCGATGCCGACAAGAACGGCAAAGCCTGGCGCCTGCCGTCGGACTATACGGCCATATACAACCTGTACGGCAAGGAGCTCAACACCTTCGCGCAGCTGTCGGCCAATTTCGCCGGCGACCTGGGACGCACTCACCACCGGCTGATCATCGGCGGCGAGTACCGCGCCACGGGCAACCTGGGCGAAGGCAAGGTCTTCGATCCGGAGACTCCGCCGCGCCGCTCGGTCAACACCAACTTCACCACCCAGCGCGAACGCGCTTTCAGCGACGTGCCGTTCATGCACCAGTTCAGCCTCTTCGCCGAGGAGTATTTCTCGATGGACATCCTGCGCCGCAAGCTGGAAATCGTCGCCGGCGTCCGCTATGACCATATTTACAACATGGATGGAGGCGTCGCACCCCGTATCAACGCCTCCTACGACCTGATTCCCGAGAAACTGAGCGTCCGCGGCGGCTACGGCATCACGTACAAAGCCCCCTCGCTGGGTTATCTCTATCCCGACAACGCTTATTTCGACATCCTGAACTTCGACAACACCACGGCGAGCGGCTTCAGCGACGCCCAGAAATTCCAGATCGCCACGACGCACGTCTATTCGGCGGAGAATCCGGATCTCGAACTGGCGAAAACCACCAAATGGGAGGTCGGCGTCGATTTCAAGATCGGGCAGGTGCGCGGTTCAGTCACCTATTACGAGGACAAGACCCGCAACGGCTACATGACCAGCGCAACGTTCGACACCTTCAAATGCGTGGACTACAATCAGTATTCGGCGGCCAAACCGGCCAATGAGACCGATATGCCCGAGTTGTCGCTCAAGTCGTCAGACAAAATCCTGCTCCAGTATTCGATCCCGACCAACTACTTTGCCTATAACAGCCGGGGCGTCGAGTTCGACATCGATTTCGGACGTATCAACTCCATCCGCACCTCGTTCGGACTGAACGGAAGCTGGACGCAGTACAAATCGTGGAAGAACTACTACACGTTCACGAACCATACGACAGGCAGCAGCGTAGCCGGTTCCTATCCCCACATGGGCGTCTTCGAACCGGGCAACAAGGCGGAGCATTCGTCGTCAACGACGACCAACCTGCGTATCACGCACAACATTCCGCGAATCGGTTTCGTCGTCACGCTGACAGCCAGCGTCAAATGGAAGGAGCGTGAGTACACCACCTACGGCAACGACTCGATCCCTGTGAAATACATCTCGCGCCTGGACGGTCAGGTGTATGATTTCGACGCTTCGCGCATCGGGGAAGAGGAGTTCCAGGCCCTCGACATGCGCGGGCGCCTCGACGCACGCCGGCTGATTCCCGAAGGTTCGATGCCCCCGATACTCTGTATCAACATCAATCTGACCAAGGAAATCCGCAATTTCATGCGCATTTCGTTCTTCGCCAACAATATGTTCCGCAGCACGCCGATCTGGGAGAGCAAAGTCTATCCGGGCAAGTACACCCGGCGCAACGCAAAGACCTTCTTTTTCGGAGCTGCGCTGTCTGTCAAGATTCGATAACCCTACAACGCAAGTACAACCATGAAAAAGACATATATAGCCATACTGACGGCCGCTGCAGGGCTCTGTTCGTGCATCGAGATGATGGACTCCGCCAGCCAGGCCGATGTTGTGAATCCGTTGAACGTCTCCTTCAAGGTCAAGGCCGTGACCGGCTTTGTGGATGCCGACGGCAACGGTACCATCAACACGGATTTCCCGGTGGATGGGCTCACCGTCCGTTTCACCAATTTCGAGGAGGACGCCGTCATCGAAACGCTGACCGACGAGAACGGCATCGCACAAACCGAGGTCGCACCGGGCAACTACACGATCTCGGTATTCGGCGAATCTGAATCCGAAGGCAATACCTATTACCTGAACGGATCGGTGCAGAACAAAGCCATCACCAAAGACATCACGCCGGAACAGGCCGAGGCGTCGAACGACTTCTCGATCGCCATCCGTCCCGCCATGGTGGGCCCGCTCTGCTTCAGCCAGATCTTCTACTGCGGAAGCACCAATCCCGAGACGCAGGCGACCTATTTCCGCGACCAGTTCTACGAAATCTACAACAACGGCGACGAGACCTATTACCTCGACCACCTCTGTTTCGCGCGTCTCGTGCCCGAATTCGCAACGGCGACGCTCCCAGAATGGCCCGCCGAGGACGGACTGAACAACTACGTCTATGCCGTGACGGTCTGGCAGCTGCCGGGTAACGGAACCGACTACCCGCTCAAGCCGGGCGAATCGTTCATCATCACCCAGGAGGCCGCGAACCATGCCGACCACAGCAAATACGGCGGACTGATCGACACTTCGCTGTCCGAATTCGAAACGTGGGCCGGCAATCCGCAGCGTGTCAACCCGGACGTTCCTGATCTCGAGTACGTTTTCTGGTCGGGATACATCGTGACCATGCAGTGGCTGAACACCGTCAGCGGTCCGGGACTCTGCATCTACCAGCCCGGCAAGCACCTCGAATTCCCGACCATCAATACGGGCGTGGTGGGAGAGACGACCCAGAGACAGGTGGGCAAAACGCAGGAGTACGTCCGCATTCCGGCCGAACAGCTGATCGACGGCGTGGAGATGCTCCCGACATCGAACAGCCTCAACATGAAGCGTATTCCCGGATTCGTGGACGCCGGAGCGGCTTCGACGGAGGAAATTTACGTCGGCAAGAGCGTGTGCCGCAAAGTGATCGGCCAACGGCCCGACGGCACCCCGATCTACCAGGACACGAACAACTCGACGGAAGATTTCGAAACGCAGGTCCCGCAGTTCCGCCGCAACGGCGAAAAGATGCCCGCCTGGAACTGGTCCCTGAAATAATAATCCCCCTAAATCGAATGAGTTATGATAAAATATAGCTACATCAAACTGACGGGATGCCTCGTGGCTGCGGCCCTTGCGCCGCTCTGCACCTCGGCGCAGCGGATCAATACCGAGGCCTCCGTCGAACGGCTGAAAAGCGAGAGTCTCCAGTTCAGCTACTCGGACAACGCGTCGGGCATCCAGCTCGACCAGATGGACTACTACAGCCAGGTCGGACTGGGATACGATATTGAGAAAGGTTCGTTCAAACGGGCGCAGGAGGGGGAACACAACACCGGGTACCGCTTCTTCACCGACGGCGGCGGCACGATGAAGGCCCTCAAGGGCGCTTTCATCTGGGGTAGTTTCGAATATTCGCGCGACCAGCTGCGCGATGCCGAGTACAACGCCTCGCTGATCGACCCGCTGCGCGGCACGCCCTTCTTCATCGCCGACACCTACAAAAGCAAATGGATCAACCAGCTCTACGACATGACCGTGAAGGCTGCGGCGCCCAAATTGTGGGACCGCCTGATCTTCGGAATCGAAGCCACTTATCAGAACGGCCAGGGCGCCAAACAGCACGACCCGCGTCCGCTGGTCAGCCTTTCGAAATTCGAGATCAAACCGGGTGTGACCGTCACGCTGGGCAAGCACGCCATCGGCGCTAACTACCAGTATTACTCCCGGCGCGAAGACGGAACCGCCTCGAATAAAATCTCGATGAGCACCAACCCGGTCTATATTTTCAACTTCCCGGGATTCTACGTCGATGCCTCCATCTCCAGCAGCACGGATGACAACCAGCGCATCTACAACGCCAACTGCATGGGCGTCGGCGGCCAGTACTCGTTCACGACCCAAAAACTGCGCCTGCTCGTATCGGGCAAGTACACCCGGGAAATAGAGGATGTCACCAACAGCTACACGACGCCCAAAATGGTCGGCACGACCCGGGACGAACGCTGGTCGATCGGCTTGAACGCCGTCTACAAGCCTTCGAAGGAGAATACGTTCTTCCTGAATGCCGCTTACGGCGACCGCAGCATCGACGGCATCCAGTATGTACAGGAGTGGGACAACTCCTTCGAGGTCGCCAAGTGGATCATAAAATCGAAATCCGTCCGTTCGAACAGCTCGAAGGCCGGTTTCGAGGGGCGTTTGCAGTATATGCGCACCACCCGCGGCGATTCCTACAACTGGACTGCCGGCGTCGAATTCTCCACCGAGAAGCTCAGCGACATCTACTATTTCCCGCGCAGCACCCAGGACATCGAAAACTGCAAGATCGGCATCTTCGGACGCAAGAATTTCATCTTCAACGAAAAGCACTCGCTGCTCGTCGGAATACGCGCCTCCTACAAGATGAACAACAGCAGCGACATCGACTACAACGGCTACAAGGCCGACACGAAATGCTACACCGATTTCACGCTCCGCGACTATTACTACCTCGGGTCGGGATACGCTGCGTTCGGCGGTGAAATCACCTATTCGTTCGCCCGGCTGTTCAAGGGCCGCGGTTCGGTCTTTGCCGCAGCCTCGGGCGACTATGTGCGTGCCGACGACCACCGCGACCTGTTCGACCGCCGCTTTTACGCCAATTTTAAAATCGGACTGATGTTTTAAAACTGGAACCCTCCGGAGAGGACGACACATATCCTCCCCGGAGGGTTTCAAATAACTGCTCCATATGAATTATAGAAAACCGTTTTTTGTCCTGCTGGCCGGAGTTCTGCTGCTTTCGGCCGCGCCGGGACGATCGCAGACGTTCGAAAACCCCTCCATACAGGGATCGAGTTCCTTCGCCGTGATCACCGACTCCCGAACCGCCCGGGAATGCCGGCCCCAAATGACAGCCTACAAACAGACGCTCGAAGCCGAAGGACTGCCCGTTTACATCGTTTCGCACGACTGGACGACGCCCGAACAGGTGCGTGACGTCCTGCGCAAACTTTATGCGGAAAACGCTTTGGAGGGATGCGTATTCATCGGCGACGTGCCCATCGCCATGATCACCAAGGCGCAGCACCTCACCTCGGCCTTCAAAATGGACGAACGCGACCACCCGCTCCACGAAACCTCGGTTCCTTCGGACCGCTTTTACGACGATTTCGATTTGCAGTTCGTCCCGCAGGGCACTCCCTCGCAGGGACTGTTTCATTATTACGAAATGTCGCCCGATTCGCCGCAGTACATCTCCTGCGACATCTATTCGGGCCGCATCAAGGCGCAGAAAGCCTACGGCGATCCCTACAAACAGATTGCCCGTTACCTGGAGAAAGCCGTGGCCGAACACCGCGACGCGACGCCTTTCGACCAGTTCGTCTCCTACACGGGCCACGGCTCCTACTCCAATTCGCTCATCGCCTGGCGCGATGAACAGCAGCTGCTCGACGAGCAGTTCGGCGACGTGTTCAGCCGCACCCACAACGCCAAATTCCTGCGTTACTCGATGCAGCCCTTCGTCAAGGAGTCGCTCATCCGCGAGGTCCGCCGCGACGACGTGGACATGATGGTCTTCCACGAACACGGAATGCCCCACCGGCAGTACCTTTCGGGGACGCCCTATGTGGAATCGGCCGAAGATGCCGCCGCCGAGATGCAGCGCAGCCTGCGCGAACTGGCCCGCCGTCCCGGCAGCGGCCGGGAATCGGCCGCCAAACGCGCCGCGGAGAAAGGACTCGATTCCACGTGGTACAACCGGGCCGAGGAGCCCGAAATGCTCCGTCTCGACTCGATCGCCGACCTGCGCACGGGCATCATCCTCGAAGAGGTCGAAGCCATCGCCCCGAATGCCCGCTTCGTGGTCTTCGACGCCTGCTACAACGGCGACTACCGCGAGGACGATTTCATCGCAGGACACTACATCATGGCTCCGGGACGCTGCGTCACGACGTTCGCCAACAGCGTCAACGTGCTTCAGGACAAGTCGGCTTTCGACCTGCTGGGACTGCTGGGCGAAGGGCTGCGCATCGGCGCCTGGGCCAAGAACATCCACATCCTCGAGTCGCACGTGATCGGCGACCCGACCTACCGCTTCAAGGCCGCCCATCCCGAACTCGACATCAATTCGATGGCGCTGAAGCGCAACAACGGCTTCTGGCTCGGACAACTCGACAATGCCATACCCGACATCCAGAACCTGGCGATGATCCGGCTTTGGGAAAACGACTACCCTCAGCTGCCCGCCATCCTGCTCGACAAGTGCTCCGAGTCGCCTTACAGCGTCGTGCGTTACAACGCCTTCCGGCTGCTCGAGTCGCTCAACGGCCCCGAATACAAGCAGGCGCTGATGCTGGCCGCCTACGACCGCTTCGAGTTCCTGCGCCGTATCGCCGTCACACGTATGGGACGTATCGGCGACGAGGCGTTCATCTCCGTGCTCATCGACGTATATGTCAGGGACCGCAATGCCGCCCGCATCGTTTTCAACATCAGCGAGGCGATCCGCTGCTTCGACAAACAGCAAGTCGAAAAGGCAATCGAGACCTATTTCGCCGACAAGAATTTCTACCATGCCCGGGAGGAGAAACAGGAGCTGCTCGACAAACTCATCGAGCGCAACGAGCTCTCGCCCGGCGAGTCCTCGACGCGGGAGATTCTCGACCCCCAGGGCAAGCCCCGCTGGCGGCAGGCCCGCATCAGTTTCCTCAAGAACCGCCCCTATCACCAGCACGTCACGGAATACCTCACCCTGCTGGGCGACGAGCAGGTTCCCGAGATTCTGCGTGTGCGGATGGCCGAGGCGCTGGCGTGGTTCAACCTCTCGGTGCGGCGCCATGAAATCGCCGATGCCGGACGCAAACTGCTCGCCCGCGGCAACTGTTCACCGGAACTGGCCAAAGAGGTGCAGCGCATGATTAACCGCGTAGAATCCAAGAAATAATCCGTAATGAAAGCTATGAAAAGATATTTATTGGCAATCGTCCTGCTGCTGCCATTCATCCTGCAAGCCAAAGTCGCAGTCGAAAAGCCCCGCAGCAAACAGCCGACGGCGTTCGCAATCGTCGTCGATCAGGCGACCTACGACAAAACGGCGCCCCAGATTCATGCCTACCGCGATGTCCTGGAGGCCGACGGACTCTCGACCTACATTCTCCGCGACAACTGGCAGACCCCCGAGCAGGTGCGCGAACAACTCATCGCGCTGATGCGCAAAACCGCCAAACGCTCGCCGCTCGAAGGCGTGGTCTTCGTGGGCGACATTCCGATCGCCATGGTGCGCAATGCCCAGCACTTGACCACGGCGTTCAAAATGGACGAGGACAATTTCCCGATGATTCAGTCGTCGGTCCCCTCCGACCGCTACTACGACTGCCCGGACCTGCAGTTCGAGCTGATCGCCCGCGACACGACCGACCGTCTGCTCTCCTATTTCAACCTCGCCTGCGACTCGCCGCAGCGGCTCGACCCGGCCTTCTATTCGGGACGCATCCGCTATCCCGAACAGCTCGGAGGCGACAAATACGAAGGGATTGCCCGCTATCTGGAAAAGGTCGTCGCCGAACGCGGCAAAGTCGACCAACTCGACAATCTGGTGACCTACGCCGGCGACGGATACAACTCCGACTGTCTGGTCTGCTGGATGGACGAGCGCGTTGCCATCGACGAAAATTTCCCGCTGACCGACACCCGCAAGGCCGGAAACCTGCGCCAGCTCAATTTCCGGATGGACGATTACATGAAATACCGGGTTTTCGACGAGTTGGTGCGCCCGGAGGTGGATGCCATGTTCTTCAACGAGCACGGTTCGCCCGACAAACAGCACGTCGGCAGTTATACGACGGAACCCGACAGTTTCGACGGCCAGTACAGCCAGCTCAAAGCCGAAGTCATGATCGCCCTGTATATGGAACGCCGCAAGGGCGACAAAGCCGACGTGGAGGGCGCCAAACAGTATTTCAAGGAGAAATACCACCTGACCGACGCCTTCTTCGAAACGAAAAAGACGGAGGCGGACGACGACACGAAGGCCAAGGGCGACCAGACGATCGTCAGCCTCGAGGACCTCGAGACGCTGGCCGCACAGCCGCGTTTCGTGATGCTCAACGCCTGCTACAACGGTTCGTTCCACAAACCCGGCTACATCACGGGCTACTACATCTTCGGCCCGGGCCGCACGGTGGCCACGCAGGGCAATACGGTCAACGTACTGCAGGACCGCTGGACCTACGAGCTGGTCGGCCTGCTGTCACACGGCGTGCGTGTCGGGCAGTATAACCGGCTGATCGCATCGCTCGAAGGACACATCATCGGCGACCCGGCCTTCCGGTTCCAGCCCGTCGAGCCGAATACGCTGGCCACCGACATGACAACCCGCAAGGGAGACGCCGCCTACTGGCGCAGCCTGCTCGCAAGCCCGTGGGCCGACGTGCAGAGCCTCGCGCTGCGCATGCTGACCGACGCCGGTGCGATCTCGGCGGGCGAACTGCTGGAGTTCATGAAACAGTCGCCGCTGGCGACGACCCGTATGGAGTGCCTCAAACTCATCGGACGCTTCGGCGACGAGGAGATCTTCGCGCAAGCCATCATCCGGGGACTGAAAGACCGTTATGAACTGCTGCGCCGCAACGCTGCGACCTATGCCTGGCAGTCGAGCCGTCTGGAGCTGCTGCCCGCGCTGGCCGATACTTATGTCAACGACAGCGAATCGAAGCGTGTAGCCTACATTGTCATGAAGGGGCTGGAGCTGTTCCCCGAAAAAGAGGTCGAACAGGCGCTGCGCACGGCCGTCGAGGCTTCGCCGTATGCGGACAGCGAGGCAAAATTCACCGAGCTCTGGGAAGAGGTCGCCGGCGAACAAGCGATGAAGGAGCGGCAGCGGAATCAGCTTTTCAACGGCAAAACGCTCAAAAGCCGCATCTCGGCCATCCGTTCGATGCGCAACAACACCTACCACGAACTGGTGCCCGAGCTGCTGAAACTCGTGGCCGACGCTTCGCAGCCCCTCGAACTGCGGGTCAACACGGCCGAGTGTCTGGGCTGGTTCGCGCATACCCCGCGCCGTGCCGAGATCATCGACGCCTGCCGGCAGGCAGCCGCCGACAAAAACCTGGAGAAAGAGCTCCGCGACGAGCTGACGCAAACCGCGATCCGGCTCGAAAGCACCGTATCCGTACCGACCCGATAATCCGACATGACCATGAAATTGAAAAGAATCGTCTTACTGATCGCCGTCTGCCTGCAGGCCCTGTCGCTTGCAGCGGCACCGCGGATCGTCCGTCCCGGCGTGAAAAGCCCCACGACGTTCGCCATTTTCATCGACAGCCGGAGTTATGAAGCCGCAGCCGCCGAGGTAGACGCCTACCGCGCCGCCGTGGAGCGCGACGGATTGGGGACCTACCTGCTCATCGACGAGTGGCAGAACCCCGAAAGCGTGCGCAGCGAGATCATCCGGATGACGGAGGCGCAGCCGCACCTCGAAGGCGTGGTGTTCGTCGGCGACATCCCCATTGCCATGATCCGCGACGGACAGCATCTCACATCGGCGTTCAAGAGCAGTCAGGACCGCGACTGGAAAGATTCGTCGGTCCCCTCCGACCGCTATTACGACGATCCGGAACTGCAATTCGAGTTCCTGCGCCGCGACGCCGACGAACCGCTCTATTTCTACTATTCGCTCTCGCCCGAATCGCGCCAGCACATCGCGTCGCCGATCTACTCGGCCCGCATCAAGCCGCCCAAACGCGAAGGCGCGGATTCCGACGAACTGCTGCGTGCCTACCTGCGCAAGGTAGTGAAGGCCCATGCCGAACAGAACGAGCTGGACAACCTGTTCGTTTTCCGCGGCCACGGCTACAACTCCGAGGCTCCCGAAGCCTGGGCCGGGGAGCAGATCGCGCTGCGCGAACAGCTGCCCTCAGCCAGTTCCACACCGTCAATATCCGATACCGCTTTTACATCACGCTGCGTCAGTCCCAGGGTTCCCTGGATCTTCAGATCCATCAGCTTTGCTGCTTCATAATAAGCATCTCCGGAATATCTCATATCCGGAGAAGACGCCTGGATCCCGGAAAAAAATGCAACACCCAGTGCCACGATCAGAAAGATCGAGATAAAACGTGCTTTACTTTTCCGGATCTCCATCCAGAAATCTTTGTGTAATGCTTTCATTCCGTCACCTACCATTCAATCTCTTCCACTGGTGTGGGATGTGCATTTTCAGTCATCCTGGAAACCTTGCCGTTTTTGATCTTGATCACACGGTCGGCCATAGGTGTCAATGCAGAGTTGTGAGTAATGACAATAACCGTCATGCCCCGTTCCCTGCAGGTATCCTGAAGGAGCTTCAGGATTGCCTTGCCGGTCTGATAATCCAACGCTCCTGTAGGTTCATCACAGAGCAGAAGCTTTGGATTCTTCGCCAGCGCTCTGGCTATGGAAACTCTCTGCTGCTCACCGCCGGATAACTGTGCCGGAAAATTGGTCAGTCTCTCCTTCAGCCCTACTTCCTCCAGAACTGTCCTGGCATCCAGAGGATCCTTACAGATCTGAAGCGCAAGCTCCACATTCTCCAATGCAGTCAGATTTGGCACCAGATTATAAAACTGGAATACAAATCCAATATCCTCCCGCCGGTATCCGGTCAGCTGCCGGTCTGTATATTTTGCAATATTTTTTCCATCGATCCAGACATTGCCGGATGTGGCCTTATCCATTCCGCCCAGGATATTCAGCACCGTTGTCTTTCCGGCACCGCTTGGTCCTACCACAACCACAAATTCTCCTTTTTTTATCCGGAAGCTGATCTCATCCACAGCTATGATCTTCACTTCTTTTGAGCCATAGATTTTGGATACATTCTCCAGCTTCACATATTCTTCCGTATGCTCCATTTCCACCCCTCCTCTTTACTCTCTATATGATTTCAGGGGGCTTTTATCTGCCCCCCCCTTTAATTCTCTCACTCACGTATCACAGCTGTAGAAAAATGTTTTCGGCTATGATCGAATATTATCAATAACTATATTTATAAGTATATCGGTTCTTAATTCAAAATGCAATTTCTACTTATATTTTACAAAGATTTTTCATTCCTGCGCATTTGTATTTTACATTTCTTTTCTATAATACAGACAGATAAAGGAAATCAATATTATGGCTGACTGTTGCTGACAACAGCAGAAGTATAATTCCAGCAAAACAGGAGGAATGGATTATGTATAAAGTACTGTGGAATCACTTAGATCAAAATTTAAAAAAGGCCCCTGCGCCAGCTGTTTTTCTTGCACTTTTGACAGCTGGATGGAGTGTAGCCGGAATTCTTGCAGGATTACTTGTTTGTCTGGAACTTCAGACAGAACTGATGGTGAAGCTGACTGTGATCTTATGTGCCGGTGGATACGCCGGACTGATTCCCGGTTTCTTCGGTGGGATCTTTTATCTTTACCGAATGGATCTTCGGAAACCTTCTGCGGGTCCTGCAGCTGATCTGGCAGCTGAAGCGGAAAAAGCTTCTGCCGATCCTGCTTCATTGATCTATTTTCACAATAATTGACAAAAAAGCAGAACTCTGCCTGGTTGTACAGGGTTCTGCTTTTTTTATTGAATATGTGTATTAAGTTTGATTACTTTCTTATGGAATCCGCAAGCTTTTTTGCTTCTGCTGTCAGTTCTCTTATTTTGTCAAATTCTCCTGCCTTCACAAGATCTCCTTTTACCATCCAGCTTCCGCCGCAGCAGAGGATTTTGTCACAGGAAAGATAGTCCTCAAGGTTTTTCGCATTGATCCCGCCGGTAGGCATAAAACGGATTCCTGTATA
>OGOJ01001920.1_pt1 | contig 14172 bp, 14 predicted proteins | sample 1552601 | NCBI WGS metagenome assembly OGOJ01 (sample SAMEA2580184, study PRJEB22360) | human gut metagenome | biome: human gut; feature: human-associated habitat; material: faeces | place: Denmark | collected 2008/2010
GATTTCGCTTCCGGTATCGGCGTACAGTTACCCGATGAACTACACGATAACCTATAAAACCAAAGACGGAAAAACGTTAGGAACGAACTCTGGACAGGTAGATGCCGAAGCTACTGTCCGAGAAGCTCTTCGCGTAACCTCACCGTCCTATGATGGCTATGTTTTATCAGATTCAAATGATTCTGTAGTAACAGGAAAGATGATCTCTTGGCGCTTTCCCGCATCCAACTATGTCCGCCACGGGTCGGGAAGCTACACCGTATATTACGAAAAAGCCTGCAAAATGGTCGTCCATTATGTGTATGGCGCATCACGCAGAACAGCGACAGTGGACAAAACCGCTTACGGAAAGCGCGGTTCAAGCTACACCATCTACTCTCCGACGATCAGCGGATATACGCCGTCTAAATCATCGGTTTCGGGCAGCTTTTCATCGGAAAGCAGCTCCGCAACGGTGTATTACTACGAAAGCACTTATACCATCTCATTCAATGCGAATGGCGGTTCGGGTGCGCCGTCGAGTATCACCAAGAAGCACTTTACCAATGCCACGCTTCCGTCAGATAAACCCTATCGAACGGGATACACCTTCAAGGGCTGGGGAACGAGTTCTTCCACTTCCTATGCGGCATATCAGCCGGGGTCAACATTCTATACGAATGCAAACACGACGCTGTATGCAGTCTGGTCAGCCAAGACTTATACCATCAGTTATAATGCCAACGGGCGGTCCGGGGTCACAGACGAAAACACACGGCATCAAAATGCTCATCTCAAGGGTTGAGCCGACAAGAAGCGGTTATACCTTTCTCGGATGGAGCACCTCGCCCTCGGCATCAAGCGCATCGTATCAGCCGGGCGAATGGTATTATGCAAATGCCGATCGTACCTTTTACGCCGTATGGAAGAAAAACGCACCCGCAACCTATACGGTGTCGTATGACGCAAACGGCGGCAGCGGTGCGCCGGGCAGTCAGACCAAGACGCAGGATGTCACTCTCACGCTTTCAAGCACAAAGCCCACGAGAAGCGGTTACACTTTTCTTGGATGGGCAACTTCTGCGAGTGCAACAAGCGCAACCTATCAGCCTGGGGGCAGTTATACGGCAAACGCAAGTGTCACGTTATACGCAGTGTGGTCGTGCAACCATGCGTCCACAAAAACCGTTTGGGACACAGGCTGCAAATGGAGAAAAGTCTGCAACAACTGCGGCGCAACACTCTCGTCCGGCACCACGCACGGCCCGTACACTTATGGCGATTGGGTATTTTACAGCGGCAGTCAGCATAGCAGGTACAAAACCTGTATTCACGGCGACTACACCACCACAGAATACGCAAGTCATAATACTTCCAACCGTTACGAGCAGTATTCCGCAAGTCAGCATAAGCGTTATTCTTATTGTGCTGACTGTAATTCGGCCATTGGATCGGTGAGCTATGAAGGTCACACTTTCACAAACTCAACATCAAACGGACAGGTTGTATCGACCTGCAAACTTTGCGGATACACTAAGACTTCGGCGCAGACCTACACCATAAGTTACAACGCCAATGGGGGTTCCAATGTGCCTGCTTCGCAGACCAAGGTTCACGGGGTGACGCTGACGCTCTCCTCTACGGTACCGTATCGCACCAACTATGAGTTTGTAGGTTGGTCTGCAAGCAGTTCGGCAACGACGGCAACTTACACCGCAGGGGGAAGTTATACCGGCAATGTGTCGGTTACCTTGTTTGCGGTCTGGAAGTACAAGCCCGCAACCTATACGGTCAGCTATGATGCTAACGGCGGAACGGGTGCGCCGGGAAGACAGACCAAGACCTACGGTGTAACTTTGACTCTGACAACCATACAGCCGACCCGCAAAAACTATCTGTTTTTGGGGTGGTCGAAAGACAGAAATGCTACTTCAGCAAGCTATTCAGCCGGTGGTAGTTACACGGATAACGCCGATGTAACGCTGTATGCGGTTTGGCAGTACAACCCCGAAACCTACACCATTCGGTACGATGCCAACGGCGGCACAGGCGCTCCGTCAAGCCAAACCAAAACCTACGGAGTACCGCTGACGCTTTCAACGGTCAAACCGACGAGAGCCGGATACGAATTTTTGGGTTGGTCAACCGATCCGACGACAATGCTCACAAATTACGCCCCCGGCGAGAGATACACAGATGAGGCAAGTGTAACGCTTTATGCAGTCTGGCGTTATATCCCAAAGACTTATGAGGTAAAGTACGATGTCAATGGTGGCGGGAACACCCCTGCAAGTCAGACCAAGACCGAGGATGTCACATTGATTCTGACTTCCACAATCCCCACGAGGTACGGTTACACTTTCAGGGGTTGGGCAACCACTTCGACGGCAACAACGGCAACCTATCAGGCGGGAGGCAGTTACACTGCCAATGAGAGCGTGACACTTTATGCGGTTTGGGAGATCAACACCTATACCGTGTCTTTCGATGCAAATGGTGGCACGAATGCGCCCAATCCGCAGAGAAAGACACACGGACAAAATCTCATTCTGACGGTTGCGATTCCCACAAGACCGAATCATGTGTTCCTCGGTTGGGCGGCTGACAGTTCCGCAACCTCCATCGCTTACGCCCCCGGCGCAACGTATACTGCCGAGGAGGATGTAACGCTTTACGCAGTTTGGCAGGAACGCAACTACGACTTTTCTGTCAGCGATCTCACGGTGACACCGGACGAAATCGAACAGTATGGCAAGGTCACGGTCAAGTTCCGCGTGGACAATTGGGACAGAAATCTGCCTTACGCGAATGTCCCTGTTGAAGTGCTATTGAACGGTGAAGTCATCTATTCGACTACGGTCAATTTCAGCGCATACGGTGTACAGAATATCGTATTCGGCTTGAATGTCGGCGCGAGCCTCGGCACACAGACACTTGTTGCAAGAATCAATTGGGCAGATCACGAAAGTGAAACACGCACAGGAAACAACTCCACTTCGGCAACCTATAATGTGAAAAAGGTTGTTGAAACATCCACATCTGTTGTATCCGTAAACGGCGAATACACCGAAGGATCGCAGGTCATTTCGAGTTTCTATGTGAACAACGAAGGCTCATCGGATGTTCTGCCCGAAGATAATGTGTCGTTTGATTTCCTTGTTTACTACCTTGATGGCGGCAAGGTGAAAACGGTCTCCCAACAGACTTGGGATAAGGTTGTAATTCCCGCAAACGGCAGAAACCTTGTCTATTTCAAATGGACTGTCCCGGCAGACAGTGCAGGAATGACTTTATACTGTAAGGGTACGGTAAGCCATGCGAACGCAGCTAAGGAACAGAACAGCGACAACAACACAACCGAATATGCTGTCGTTGCGACGGATTACAACTCTTCGCAGACACCCAACACGAGATTTGAAAAGAATGCTCCTGCTGTATACTCGCCCAATGCGACATCACCTGCAGCAAAAGCAGGCTCGGCGACCTGGAATATGTGGGTATACGAGGGCGGCAAGCTCATTCTGAAATCCTACGGCATTACGGTTGGTAACACAACTCCCACAGTAACACCCGGTTCGGGCTGTTTGACCGCTGAAAAGGTCGGCTCATCCTGGAAAATGAAATCCGGGTACGGCATCACGCTGAATTGGAATCCCGCCCTTGTTGCGAAGTCCGGCTATATCATGCCCGGCGCGGATGCCTATACGGAAGCACAGAATGTGTATGCGACTTTTCCTGAATTCGGCTTCTCAATGGCAAGCGAAAAGTACCGCACCCTTGAAAAAGTCGGCGGTGCTTATGGGTTTATTGCGAATCCCAACGCGGACAAAAATGAGCGTGTGCATTTCATTCCCGTGTATGTACAGGATGGCAACTATACCGTTTCGGTAACGGCAACGCAAATCTGGACTCCGGCAGGCATGATTACGGCAATCCGTAACGCTAACACACTGACCATTAACGGTACAATTTACGACGACTACTATGTCGGCAATTAAGCAAAGAAAGGACGGATTCAAATGAAACAGAAAACAAAAAAGATTCTTCTCACGGTATTTGCGGTGCTTATGCTCGTCAGTGTGATGAGCGTAACCGCTTTTGCGGCGGAAGGTGATGTTGCGGGTGCTGTGGAAGATACCTGGATTGCGGCACGCGGTCAGATCAAGTCGGTTGTCAACAAGGTCATTTTCCCCATCATCGACCTCGTCCTCGCCGTGCTGTTTTTCGTAAAGGTGTCGACTGCATACCTCGACTACCGCAAGCACGGGCAGTTTGAATGGACGGCTCCAGCCATCCTTCTCGGTACGCTGATCTTTTCCTTGACCTGTCCGCTCTATATCTGGGAGATACTTGGATAAAGACGCAAGATAGAATGGCGCTATAATAAACGGCACGGGGCTTTTATTTGCCTCGTGTTGCACCCATAAACGCCGTTATAAGCGACTAAAATATTATTCGGTCAACTATATCAATCAATAGTGTTTTGCTTTACTTGAGAGTTATTTGCCAAGAAGAAAAACAAACTTAAGAAAATACGTGCCTCCTCTTGAAAAAATGGGTGGTTTATGATATAATAAATCTTATCATATGAAAGGAAAACGAAAAGTAAATGAGCTTGGCAGAATCAATAAGATCATTACGAACAAGAGCTTTTCTTTCGCAAGAGGCATTTGCTCTTGAAATAAAATCATCGGTTTCCACAATTAACAGGTGGGAACATGGTAAAGCAAAACCTAATATTACAGCGATGAAAAGCATGAAGGAATTTTGCAAAAGGAACGATTTCGCTTTTGACGAGATTGAAAGAGAATGGTTAAAAGACTCGGAGGATTAATCACATGAATGCGATTGACTTGTTTTGTGGAGCAGGTGGTCTTTCTAAAGGATTTATGGATGCAGGCTTTGATATTCTTGTTGGGGTAGACAATGATAAAGATGCATTGAATACATTTGTGTTAAATCACCGTGGAGCAATAGCTTTGAACGAAGATTTATCACTCCAAAAAACATTTGATAAAATAAGAGAAGTAGCTGGAAATCGAAATATTGATGTCATAATCGCCGGACCACCTTGCCAAGGCTTTTCATTAACTGGACCAAGAAACTTCGATGATAAGCGCAATAAATTGTATTTGGCTGTTCTTGAAATGGTTAGGCAGTATTCACCCAAGGGATTTATTATTGAAAACGTTCCCGGAATGGCGACACTATATGAGGGGGAAATAAAAGATGAAATATTGAGACGTTTTCGTAAAATGGGATATAATGTTGATTGTCGAATTCTGAAAGCGTGTGATTATGGCGTACCGCAGATGAGAAAACGTTTGGTATTTATGGGCGTAAGAAAAGATATTGGAGAGCCACACTTTCCAGATCCAAGGTTTGGTCCAAACACAGACAAACCGTACAGAACTTGTCGAGATGCTATTTCAGATTTGCCAACAAGAAGCAACGATGTTGGCAAAAACGAAGACACGTATTCTGGACCTGCGATTTCAGAATATCAAAAGCAAATGCGTGGCAATTGCAATATCCTTTATAACCATGTTGCAACATCTCATAAAGACTTTGTTAAGGAGACTATTTCACTCGTCCCTGAAGGAGGAAATTACAAGGATTTGCCTGCAGGAGTGGGAGAAAGCAGGAAATTTCATATGGCTTGGACTCGACTGGATGGAAACGCTCCTGCAAGAACAGTGGATACGGGGCACAGAAACTTGTTTCACTATGAATTAAATAGAGTCCCCACAGTAAGAGAAAGCGCCAGATTACAGTCGTTTCCTGATGATTTTATTTTTACTGGGACAAGAACAAAGCAAGATAGGCAAGTCGGCAATGCGGTTCCACCACTGTTGGGTCAAGCACTTGCTGAGGAATTACTCGCTATCATAGAGGAATAAGTTTTATGAAAAAGATTAATACGATCGACCTTTTTGCTGGATGCGGTGGTTTGTGTGAGGGCTTTGAAAAGTCTCGAAAGTATAATACCTTAGCTTGTGTTGAATGGGAAAAAGCTCCTTGCCTTAATCTGACCAAACATCTTCATGACAAATGGGGATATTCCGATGCTGCCAAATGCGTTTTGCGTTTTGATATTCAAAGGACAAGTGAGTTATTTTATGGTTGGAACGATGATGAATACGGTAGCTCCAGAGGCTTGGATGCATTAATTAAAAACAAAAAAATCGATTTGATCATTGGTGGACCGCCTTGTCAGGCGTATTCTATTGCCGGGAGAGTTCGGGATGAAAACGGAATGAAGGGTGACTATCGAAACTTTTTGTTTGAAAGTTATATTAAAGTGGTTCAACATTACCACCCCAAAGCGTTTGTTTTTGAGAATGTACCTGGCATTTTAAGCGCAATGCCAACTGGAGAACCTATTATAAAGATTATTCAAAAATCGTTTGATGATGCAGGTTATGTTGTTCTATCGGATATGTCAAAAGCAATAATCGATTTCTCTGAATATGGGGTTCCGCAAAATAGAAGCCGTATAATAATACTTGGATTAAGTAAGGACTTTTATGGAGATAAAGCGCAAGCATTGTTAACTGATTTTTATAATACAATTTTGCCATCATTTAAAATCTCAAAAAAGGTAACCGTTCGGGAAGCAATAGGAGACTTGCCTGCATTATATCCAACTGAAGACTACAAAATTAATGGAAAAAGAATGTCTCACACGGTTTCTGATAAATCGCCAAAGAATCATGAATCAAGATGGCATAGTCAACGGGATCAAAAGATATTTTCAATGCTTGCTAACGATATAGCTTCTGGGAAAAACGAATATACTTCAACCGCTGCACTAAAAGAACTATATAGAGAACAGACAGGGCACGATTCTAATGTGCATAAATACTATGTTTTAAGATGGGATGAGCAAAGTAATCTTATTCCTGCGCATCTTTATAAAGATGGTTTGAGACATATTCACCCTGATGGAAAGCAGGCAAGGAGCATTACAGTCAGAGAAGCGGCAAGATTGCAAGGTTTTCCAGATGATTACGAGTTTATTGGGACACAAGCAGATGCCTATAAAATGATTGGGAATGCTGTTCCTCCTATTTTTTCTGAAAAGTTAGCAAAAGCGGTTTATAAAACACTATTCGAGAAAGGAGACTAATAATGCTTTTTACTCAAAATTTAGAGAATATCGTTTTTACAAGGAATCAGCTGTTTCAATGCGATGAATTGATAATCCTTTCTGGTTATGTCGGTCCCTCACCAATTCACAGATTGGAATCATTGCCTGTAAAATCTACAGTTATATATGGAATGTATGGATGTGAAGGAATACAAAAAAGTCTTCATGATGCCTTGTTGACTGAGAACTCAGTACTATCAAAAGTTAAAATTTTATATTCTACTATTCCGGTGCATTCAAAATGCTATATTTGGAAGAGCAAAGGGCAGGTCGTACATGCATTAATTGGTTCTGCAAATTTCTCGAAAAACGGATTGACAACTCCGTTTAAGGAAGTGCTTGCTGAAACCACATACGATACCTTTGATCCTCTCGATCAATATCTATCTCTCGTTTTATCAAATTCAATCAATTGCGAGGATGCTGTAGTTAAAGATAATAAGCGTCGTCAAAAGAGTGAAGAAGACGCAAATGTTGAGTACGATAAAGAGGTCTGTAGTATGCCTCTTTATATTGTGGAGCATGGAATTCCAACAGTGCCTGCACAAAGTGGAATCAACTGGGGTCTTGCAAAACTAAGCGGTTCCCATGTTAATATCAATGATGCCTATATTAGAATAGGCTCGGATCTGATAGAACATTATCCGGACTTTTTTCCCGTTAAGCAAAAGAACCCGACTGAAGGTACTTATGTTGGTAGAGCAGGTCATAGGCATAATGATAACATTGAAATTATATGGGATGATGGAACAACAATGACCGGATTGCTTGAAGGATCAGTCCCTAAACGAATTAACGGTGTTATAGAACAATATCCCAAGCAAATATCTACCACCCCCAAAAAAGCAGAGTTGGGAAAATATTTGCGCAAGAGAATGGGAATAAAGGAAGGAAAAACAATTACCTATGCTGATCTACAAGCCTATGGAAGAACCACTGTTGACGTGTCGCTTCAAGGAGAAGGTATTTATTACTTTGATTTTTCAACGAGCAAATAGAACGAGAAAAGGCTCCATAAGAGTTAATTGAAGCTTGAAGTAGGCAGCTTATTTATAGCAAAGCGCATATTCATATAACCACTTTACATTGTGTAAGGTGGTTTTTTATATTCAAATCTACGAAAGGAGCTAAACAATGAATAGCGAACCAGTAAATGCAGAAGAAAAAACAAACACAACTCATGTCTTTTCTTCTGCCATATCACCTCCAGTGAAAATAATCAGCATGGCAGATGTGCCTCTGCTCGAAGTCGAATGGCTATGGAAGCCGTATATCCCGTTCGGAAAAGTCACAATCATTCAGGGCAACCCCGGCGAAGGCAAGACAACTCTGGCTTTGCGACTGGCATCGGCGTGCAGCAGGGGTAAGGCTTTTCATGAGATGGAACCTCATGAACCGTTCAATGTCATTTATCAGACCGCCGAGGACGGACTCGGAGATACCATCAAACCGCGCCTGATAGAAGCGGAAGCCGATCTCTCGCGCGTGTTTGTTATCGATGAAGCCGATAAGGTTCTCTCTCTTCTGGACGAAAGAATTGAGAAAGCAATCAAGGAAAAGCATGCACGGCTGATTATTCTTGATCCCCTGCAGGGCTACCTCGGAACGGATACAGACATGAACCGGGCAAACGAAATCCGTCCGATCTTCCGACGTCTCGGAGAGATTGCACAGGAAACCGGATGTGCCGTTGTCCTTATCGGACATCTGAATAAGGCAACGGGGGCGGGTTCTGCCTACCGTGGACTCGGCTCAATGGACTTTCGCGCCGCCGCAAGAAGCGTTCTGCTTGTCGGTCGATTGCGAAAAGAGCCGAATGTCCGAGTCATTATTCATGACAAATCTTCTCTCGCTCCCGAAGGAAAAGCAATTGCTTTCAATCTCGGAAATGAGGAAGGCTTCCATTGGCTTGATGGTTACAGTGACATTACAAGCGAGGAATTGCTTGGAGGCTTCGGAGGAAGATCGGACAGCAAGACCGCGCAAGCCGAAGAATTGATACGCTCGGTTCTGGCGGACGGAAACGCCGTTCCTTGCGATTTTATCTTCCAACGGGCTGCTGAACTCGGCATCTCCCAACGAACGGTAAACGAAGCCAAAAAGCAAGTGTCGGGCATAAAAACGAGCAAGTCCGGCATCAAGTGGTACTGGAGAATAACAAACGAATGAAGATTGTAACATTGCAAAGTGTCAGGCTTTGCATTCTTTTTTCTGCATTCTTCCTTCAAGATTGCAGAATGAAGATTGCGCCGTAGTGTCCTTTGCATTGTTGCATTCTTCCCGACAGCAACAGAGAGTCGCGGTTATCCCGGGGCTCTTTTTCTCTGCCTTGCAGAGAGCCAGCATCGCCTTTGGCTGTACGCCACCGCTGAAGCGGTGCCGTCCGCCTTCGACTGCTGGGCGGGCAGAAGCCCTGCACCCACTTTATTCTGAAAGGAGCATCGCATGAAAGACAGGCGATTGAACTTCCGTCTTGCACAGTGGCAAGACGAGATCATCCGTACAAAAGCGCAGGAAGCCGGACGGAGCATATCGGATTATGTTCTGCACTGCGCTTTGGGAAAAGACATTTACAATTACAATGGGCTGTACGCCCTGGCTTCACAGATCAAGCGAATCAACAACAACCTGAATCAACTGGTAATCCTCGCAAGACAGGGACGCATTCAGGTTGCAGGAGTGGAATCCATTCGGGAAAAGATTGCCGAAATGAACGGAACCTTGAATCAAGAACTGAGAAAGGCGAGGGACTGAAATGGCAATCGTACACTTTGTAAACCGTCCCCGTTCCCAAACCAAAGCGGGGATGCTGTTTGTCCTCCGATACTGCATGTCAGATAAAAAGACTGTCGATGCGGACGGGGAAAAATATGTGTCCGGTATAAACTGTGTTCCGCAGAGTGCCTATGCGGAATTTATTTCAACTAAGAAGCTCTTCGGGAAGAATGACGGCAGGCAGTACTATCACTTCGTACAGTCTTTTCCCGTGGGCGAAAATATCACGCCGAAAGTCGCTCATGAAATAGCCTGTCGCTTTGCGACCGAGCCGGAGATGTTCAAGGGGTATGAAATCACGGTCGCCACGCACTGTGACCGTGACCATATTCACTCACATTTCGTTATGAACAGTGTAAGCATGGAGAGCGGCAGAAAGTTTCATATCAGCACCGCAGACATTGAAAAGCTTATGCAGATCTCGGACAACATCATTCGTGAGTATGGGCTGTCTGTATTGGAGCCGCGAACTAAGGATAGGTGTGTAAAAGCAATCGGCAATAACGAAATGCATGCCCTGCAAAGCGGTCAGAGCTGGAAATTGGAACTTGCAATCACAATCGACCAGTGTATGAAGCTGGCAAAATCAAAAAAACATTTCATTTGGCTGATGGAGCAAGAGGGCTATAAGGTCAGATGGACGGCAGAAAGAAAAAACATCACATACACCTGCCCGAACGGCAAAAAGTGCTGTGATGATAAACTGCATGAATCAAAATACCTGAAGGAGAATATGGATTATGAATTCGGAATTCGCACCAAGATCATTTGCGGACTTCAAGAAGGAAGCAACACAACAGAACAAAACCGCAGCGCAGGTTACACCTACCGTCTCACTGACCGAGAGCAACTGGAAGGCGATTATCGCACTCAATCAGACGATGATAGACTGGATGAGCCTGATATCGGAACAACAGGACTCTCTCGCAAGGAAAGACGAGATTACAGGTCACTTTCAGCGGCAGATCAATCAAATGAAGCAGGAGAACGAGAAAATTATTTCTTCGATAAAAACCACGGTGAGAGAGATTCAGGAGAATACGAAATCGACCGAGAGACAGGTTGGGAACCTGAAAGAAACGAGCTCTTCTTTTCTGCAGAATGCCAGGACGGAAATGAAAGCTTTTACGAAGAAGCTCTTCGTGATTTCGACAGCGGCAAACTTGACGGTGTCATTACTGGTGCTTATCTTGCGGCTGATATTCAAAATCTGATTGACGATGACGGCGAGATCATCGACTGCACCACAAGGCATTTCGGTCAGCGCAGGAAAAAAGACGAAATGACTATGGGCGGAATCTAAAGGAAAGGAGACATCGAATGGAAGCGGAAAAAAGTATAATTGTTCAAACTGTCGTCCATGTAATAGACGGAGTCAGATATCGGGTTACCGCTGAGTTCAAAGGTGAAGTTGATCTCAGGCACACAGTATACGAATGCGCTTTGAAAAAGGCGATCGAAGAAATCAAAAAAAGCGCGTAATTTTATCAATTTTGCGCTGGACTTGTTCGAATATCTTCGGTATAATGTGTGGCTGTAAAGACGAAAATTCAGAAAGGAGCCAAAGAAATGAGCTTTCACCAAGAACCCAAAGTAGGATTATATATCCGACTATCCCGTGACGATTTACGTGCGGGAGAATCAATGAGCGTTGAGAATCAACGAATGTTTCTCAACAAATATGCAAAAGAACAAGGGTGGTCAAACGTAACCGAGTATGTCGATGACGGATATACCGGTGTAAACTTTGACCGCCCTTCTTTTATGCGGATGATGGAGGATGTCCAAAAACAGAAAATCAATATCATTGTCTGCAAAGATATGAGCCGCTTCGGCAGAAATTATATTCAGGTGGGAGAGTTCACCGACTATATTCTCCCCTCGGCAGGCTGTGCTCTGATTGCTCTCAATGATGGAGTGGATACACGAAAATCCATTGACAACGATATGACGCCGATCAGAAACCTGTTCAACGAATTCTATTGTAAAGATATATCCAAGAAGGTCAAGACCGGACGGAGCGTCCGTGCCTCCACTGGTAAGTACCTCGGCGCATACGCACCGCTTGGATATATTCTCAATCCTGACAACAGATATGAATACCTGATTGACGAAACCGGAGCAGAAATTGTGAGGAAAATCTTCGCACTGCGCAGCCAAGGGAAAAGCATTCTGGGAATCGCCACACAGCTGAATTCCGAGGGGATATTGACCCCGAGAGATTATTGGTACAAGCTGAAGGGCGAACCCAATCCAAGGAAGCTGTCGCACAAATGGTCTGATGTCACTGTGCGTGGAATCCTCAGCAACGAAGCATACCTGGGAAATATGATTCAGAACAAAACAGGTCATATCTCATACAAAAACAAAAAAATTGTCCTGCGTCCCGAGGAAGATTGGATACGGGTTGACAACACACACGAGCCAATCATCGACCGGGAAACTTGGGACAGAGTTCAGGCGTTGTTTCAGAAAAAGGTGACCTTCAGAAACAATGCTATGGGGATTCCGTATCTCTTCTCCGGATTGCTTGAATGTGCAGACTGCGGATGTCGCCTCAAGGGAGTACGGGATTCTCGAAGAAAAGCAAGTGATCCCTCCCAACTTTGGTCTGCCTACAAATGCGGAACTTACAGTAACGGAGGGGTCGGTGCCTGTACTACCCACTATATCACCGAGGAAGCACTTATAGAATTACTCAAACAAGATATCCAAATACACGCCGAACAGATTCTTCTTGATGAAGAAAAGGTTCGGCGTGATTTATTATCCCGGAAAACTCAGGAGATTGACTATGAGGGAGTTGCAAAAAGGCAACAGCTGAAGGATGCCTCAAAACGAATGGCGGAACTTGATCAGATCATCGAAAATCTATACGAGGACAGAGTAACACGAAAAATACCCGAGGAAGTGTTTGATCGCTTCTTCGGCAGATATGAGAATGAGCGAAAGTCGCTTGTGGCAGAGCTTGATGAACTTAACCGTGAGGTAGAAGATCTGGAGAAGACCGAATTCAATATTCAGCACTGGATAGACCTGATCAAGAAATATGCCGCCTTTGAAGAACTCGACCGTCCGCTGCTGATGGCACTGATAGACAAAATCGTGGTCGGCGACACGCATATCGAAGATGGCGAAAAAATCAGAGATATCCGCATCGTATACAACTTCATCGGCGAGGTGGACAACCAATGACAAATACAGCCTTATTCAAGTATACCGTGGAAGATCCTCGGCATGTAAACCGTGCGACGGAGGTGAACCCGATTGGAATGGATACAAGATCTGATCAGCGGCATCGGCGATGCCATCGGTAAAGCCTTATCCTCCACTTGGATGAGCATATCTGACAGTATTTGGGGACGGTTCATGTCGTTTATCTATTCAATGGTCTATCAGGCATTGGCAGATTTCTTCACATTGATGACGGAGATCGGGGCAAACCTGTTCGACCTTGATTGGGTAAAAGCGGCGCTTCACTTCTTCAATCTGTTCGGATGGGGATTGTTTTTGGCAGGACTTGTCGTAGCGATCTTCGACACGGCAATTGAGTATCAGACGATGGGGCGCCTGAACATCAAAAAGCAGGTACTGCCGTTTCTTTACGGGCTGTTGGCGGTGAACCTGTTCACGACTGTACCCGTCGAATTATTCCGATTCTCGGTGAACCTCCAAAACACCTTTGCAAAGGACTTGGCGAACGAGGCGATCGGAATGAATCTCGACATTCAGCACCTGGCTCTGGATGTATTGGCTATTTACCAAACGCCTGTCATTGGGCAACACAATGTCCTGCTCAATCTCCTCATCCTGATCTGCCTGGGCTACTGCGTGATCAAATGCTTCTTTGCAAATATCAAGAGAGGGGGTATCCTGCTCACGCAGATCGCCGTGGGCAGTCTGTATCTCTTCAGCCTTCCAAGAGGTATGGCCGAAGGATTCACAGGCTGGTGCAAGCAGATCGTGGCACTTTGCTTTACGACATTCATGCAGACTACTCTGCTCTTTATGGGGCTGATCACGATGCAGTCACACCCCCTCCTCGGTCTCGGCGTTATGCTGTCGGCAAATGAAGTTCCCCGTATCGCACAGCATTTCGGTCTTGACACAAGCACAAAGGTCAGCATGATGAGTGCCGTCCACACAACAACGACCGCTATCAATCTGACACGTGCCATTGCACACAAGTAAGGGAGAGAACAACATGAAAAAACAATATCTATATCCGCAGAATATGCGGACAGAAGCCAAGCTCTGGTTTTGGGGCT
>OGOJ01001922.1_pt1 | contig 14155 bp, 7 predicted proteins | sample 1552601 | NCBI WGS metagenome assembly OGOJ01 (sample SAMEA2580184, study PRJEB22360) | human gut metagenome | biome: human gut; feature: human-associated habitat; material: faeces | place: Denmark | collected 2008/2010
CTACAAAAGTAGCGATTAATATCGGATTGGGCGCATTATCCGCCTATACCTATTCATCAATATTGGACACACCTTCACCAAAATCTATTTTTTCCAACGACTTGCTGTCAAAGAAGGCATATTTACCTATTTCACACACAGAATTCGGAAGTGTCACAGACTTTAAACTACCACATTGGGAGAAAGCAAAATCATCCACACGCACAACCGTATATTCAACATTTTGATGACTGACAATATTTGGAATTACAACTTCTCCTGAATAAGAATTGGCATACTCCAATCCAAAAGAAACCACCTCACAAGTATGGTCTTCTACCGAAAGGATATCATAGTACACATTTCCGTTTTCAAAATCGTAACCGTAGGCATTAAACGCCGCCAACAACGCCATTGGCAACAGCAATTTTCTAATTTTCATATTTATTTATTTTTTATCAATTTCAATTGGAAAAGAATCTGATATAGGCAGCAAATCTCTATAGATCTCATCAATATTCAACATTTCTACTAAACAGGCAACATACAGAATTCTACTCTGTGGATTTCCTCCACTCCCATTGTTCTCGTTTTTAATCCTGCAATCTCCTTTTTTTTTGAAATAAGAAATTACAGCATCTTCAAGATATGCAATGGCATCACTACTCGCAATCGCAAGTTCAAAGATTTGATTATACCCCTCTTGCCTATGCGACTCTGCTCTTTCTTCAAAATTGTCAGTTTTTCCTATATAAAAACATTTTACCTTATGGCTATTCAAATAGGATTCTACAGAATCAATTATTCTGCTTAACGCACTTTCCTTTTCCATCCTTTTTATTTTTGTGTTCTTCAATCTCCCGTAGAACGTTAGCAAATGGATATAAAAAAGGTGTGGAGATTGTATCTGCTTTATCTTGTATTCAGGTCTTGGCGTACCTACAGCTTAGATAAAGCAACAGCCCCACACCGCTGACGCTATACAAACCGCCCCGTCAGGGCAGGATATAAGCAACGATGCAGGTGCTATTGCCAATCATCTTCAAGCTGTTTCAGACCGCCAAGTTTGAATACAGAAGATAATTTCAATAACACCTTTTTGATATGTAGTCCAGCTTTATGCCTCCGCATTGTGCTGAAATGATTGGCATTAACCCGTCCAACCGCTGCAAATATAAAGCATATTCGGCAAATACGCAACAATTACGAGTTATTAATTTCTACCACACATACATTCCTTCTTCCCCTCCATCGCCTATTCCGCATGGGTTTCAGAAAGGCGCTACACGTCTAATCGCATACGGGGAGATCGAGGATGTGGCGCACAACGTCGGTGGCTTCGCGCACGGTCTTGATGCCGTCGATGCGCATCGACCTGCGGTTGTTGTGCTCATTGAGGTTGGCTATGCGCACATTCTGCTGCAGATAAGTCAGGATGCGTCCGAATGCCGGCGACTGATAGTAGGCCGCGTTTTCCGACGAAACGAAAAACATTGTCATGTGCCCCTGCTTCAACACGATTTTCTCAATGCCGAGACGGCGGGCAAGCCTGCGCAACGTGACCACAAGAATCAACTCGCGCGCCTGGTCGGGAATCGCTCCGAAACGGTCTTCAAGCCGCTTGCAGAAGGCGTCGACATCCTCCTGCCGCTCCATGTTGTCGAGTTCCTGGTACAGGAGTATGCGCTCGCTCTCCTGAGGCACGTAGGATGCCGGAAAGAGGATTTCGAGGTCGCTCTCGATGGTGCAGTCGTTGGCATATTCGGCATTGGCGGAGTCTTGATGCTCGTCGGCGAAGGTGTCGGCAAATTCCTCCGTCTTCAATTCAAGCACCGCCTCTTTGAGAATTTTCTGATACGTCTCATAGCCGAGGTCGGCGATAAAGCCGCTCTGCTCGGCTCCGAGCAGGTTTCCGGCGCCACGGATGTCGAGGTCCTGCATGGCGATATGTATGCCGCTGCCGAGGTCGGAGAAGCTCTCGATGGCTTGCAGACGGCGACGCGCCACCGGTGTGAGCGCGGCTTCAGGCGGCACAAGCAGATAGCAGAACGCCTTGCGGTTGCTGCGCCCCACCCGTCCACGCAACTGATGCAGTTCCGACAAACCGAAATTCTGCGCATTGTTGATTATGATGGTGTTGACATTCGGCATATCGATGCCGCTCTCAATGATTGTGGTGGCAAGCAGCACGTCATACTGATGCGCGGCGAAGTCGATGATTGTCTGTTCCAGCTTGTCGGATGCCATCTGCCCATGCCCCACCACCGTGCGAGCGTCGGGCACCAGACGGCGCACCCGGCTCTCAAGGTCGAACAACTGCTCGATGCGGTTGTTTACAATAAACACCTGTCCGCCACGCGCAAGCTCAAAATTGATTGCCTCGCGCAGTATTTCGTCATCGAGGGCAGTGACATTGGTTATAATCGGATAGCGGTTGCGCGGCGGCGTGTTGATGGCGCTGAGGTCGCGCGCGCCCATCAATGAGAACTGCAGCGTGCGCGGAATCGGCGTAGCCGACATTGTAAGCGTGTCCACGTTCACCTTCAGCTGTTTCAGTTTTTCCTTCACACCGACGCCGAATTTCTGTTCCTCATCAACCACGAGCAGTCCCAAGTCTTTGAACTGCACCGTCTTTCCGATAAGTTTGTGAGTGCCTATGATTATGTCTATTTTACCTTCCTTCAATTCCTCAAGGATGCGCTTCACGTCTTTCGGCTTACGCGCACGGCTGAGATAGTCGACACGCACGGGAAAGTCCTTCAAGCGTTCTGAGAACGTGGTGAAATGCTGATAAGCCAGCACCGTGGTGGGCACAAGCACAGCGGTCTGCTTGCCGTCGGTGGCAGCCTTAAACGCAGCGCGTATCGCCACTTCCGTCTTGCCGAATCCCACATCGCCACACACCAGGCGGTCCATCGGGCGTTCGCTCTCCATGTCGGCCTTCACCGCCTCCGTCGCCTTCAGCTGGTCGGGCGTGTCCTCATAGATAAACGAGGCCTCAAGCTCATGCTGCAGATATCCGTCGGGCGAATATGCGAATCCCTTCTCCTTGCGGCGTGCGGCATAAAGCTGGATAAGGTCGCGCGCGATGTCTTTGAGTTTCGACTTCGTGCGCTCCTTCACCCTGTTCCACGCCCCCGACCCAAGTTTGTTGAGCTTCGGAGGCACACCCTCCTTGCCGCGGTATTTTGCCAGTTTGTGGAGCGAATGAATCGACACAAAAATCTTATCATCGTTGAGATACGTGAGTTTTATCATCTCCTGCATCTTTCCGTTGACGGCAGTGCGCACCAACCCGCCAAAGCGTCCCACTCCGTGGTCGACATGCACAATAAAGTCGCCCACCTCTATCTGCGACAACTCCTTCAGCGACAGTGCCAACTTGCCCGAACGCACACGGTCGCTCTTGAGCGTGTACTTATGGAAGCGTTCAAAAATCTGATGGTCGGTAAACGCGCAAATCTTACGCTCGTTGTCTACAAATCCCTCATGAAGCGTGCGCAGCACCGGCGTGAAGCGGATATCGTCCTTTCGGTCGTCGAAGATAGAGCGCAGACGTTCAAACTGAGGCTCGCTGTCGGAAAGTATGTATATTTTGTAGCCGTCCGACTCAAACTGACGGAACGTGGAACTGATGATGTCGAAATTTTTGTGGAACACGCCCTGCAACGATGTGTCAAAAGTCAAAGCGGCATCGTAGTCGCCACGGTTGCTAACCGCATAGTCGGCATAGCGGTGGCTGTCGATGTCGCAGCAGAACTGCTCTGCGTCGACCACATTGTCCATAGCATTCTTGTCGCCCTCTTCGGCTATCAACGCACTTTCCGACAACGTTTCCTCCGCCACGGCACGCACACGCTGCCGCAACCATTCGCGGTCGTGAATCAGCAACACCGTGTCGGCTCCTGCAAACCGCAGCAACGACTCGCCGCCGCCTGCGCCGGTAGACAAATTATTGACCACCGTAATCTCATCGACCGACCGCTCCGACAACTGCGTTTCTATATTGAACGTGCGAATACTTTCGATGTCGTCGCCAAAAAAGTCGATACGGTAGGGCTGCTCATTGGTGAATGAAAAAATATCAAGGATTGAGCCGCGCACGGCAAACTGCCCCGGCTCGTACACGTAATCGACCGTCACAAAGCCAAAGTCGCGCAGACGCTGCGCCGTCGTCGTCAAGTCGGCTGTGCCGCCACGACGGAACGACAATGTGCTGTCGATCAATTGCTGACGCATAGCCACCTTTTCAGCAAGCGCCTCAGGATATGTGACCACAACGCGCAACTGAGGGTCGTCCCATCGGCTAAGCACCTCCGCACGCAGAATCTGCGACGGAGCGTCCTCCTGACCATATTTGATGTCGCGTTTATAGCCCGACGGGAAAAGCAAAGCCGCCTGTTCACCTAAAATCTGGCACAGGTCACTATATAAATATCCCGCCTCATCCATATCGTTGGCAACTGCAAGATAAGGCTGCTTCAATCGAGGCAACTGCGAGAACACGACTGATGGAGCCGAACCCACAAGCCCGTCAAGTTTGATTCTCTTTATCTTTTTATCTTTAAAGCATTTACCCAATGCCGCAACGCGGGCTGCCGGCATCAGCAGTCCGCAAAGTTCGGATATTTCCATATCTCAATATTTTTCAAGGACAAAGATAGTGCAAGGAGAGAGAAGAGCAAAACAAATTTATTTGATTTTGCCCTTCCGAACCGCAGCCTATATTATCAAATATTGCTGTCCAGCAAAACTCCAAGTAGCGGCAGCGATTCTAATGAAATAAGCGTGCATAGGATTCATCATAATTTGTTTCTTTAGACTATGTTTCTTGCAAATCCGCATCTGGCATAAAAACCTTTTTTATAACTTTGCACCGACATTATTCACAAAAACCATTCCTATGAATCGCTTGTTTATATTAGCGTTGTTGATATTGACCCTCAACTCGACGAAGGCCAACGCATTAGTGCGCGGCGCAGACATCAGCTGGTGCACCGAGATGGAAAACGACGGTGTGAAGTTTTACAACACAAACGGCCGTGAAACCGACATCTTCGCTCTAATGAAGGAAATCGGTATGTCTGCCATACGCCTGCGCGTGTGGGTCGACCCTGCCACTATCGGTTATGGCGCCTATTCCGACAAAGCCGATGTGGTGGAAAAAGCCAAAAGGGCGCACGGCAATGGGCTTGACATCATGGTCGACTTCCACTACAGTGACTTTTTCGTGGATCCGGGCGTACAGACGACTCCGGCTCTCTGGAAAAATATGTCGCTCGACGAACTGAAAACGGCTGGTGCCAACCACACCGCCGATGTGCTCCAAGCACTCAAAGATGAGGGCATCGAACCTCGATGGGTGCAGGTGGGCAACGAGACCAACAACGGAATGCTATGGCCTACAGGCAAAATTGATTGGGACAAGAGCGGGACAGAACGATATGCCAATTACGTGGCGCTCAACAATGCCGGATACGACGCTGTCAAAAGCGTATTCCGTAACGCAAAGGTGATTCTGCACATCGCCAACGCCTATAATGCAGGCAGTTGGGACGGCTGGTTTTTCAAAGACATCACCGCCGCCGGAGCGAAATTCGACATCATCGGACTTTCCCACTACCCCGACTATGAGCAGTGGAACAGCAACGTCGACGACGCCGTAAGCAATGCCAACGCAGCCAACAGTGTCGCCACTCTGGGCAAACTCTACAATGTACCCGTGATGATATGCGAGACCGGCTACAGCACCTACGACCCCGAACGGGCGCGCACCGTGATGCAGGATTTACTCAAGCGTATGGAGGCAATCCCGCAATGTGCCGGAATCTTCTATTGGGAGCCGGAAACCGACGGGAAATGGAAACCGGCGTATTACAACAACATAGGATGGGACGCATACTCTATGGGAGCTTTCTCCGAGGGACGTCCTACCGCAGTCCTCGACCCTTTCAAAGACGGCAACGGGGCAGTCTCCGAGATTGCCGCCGACAATGCCGCCGACGAATGGTTTGACCTGCAGGGCAGGAAAGTAATCCATCCGGAAAGAGGCGTCTACATCCGCAAGCAAGGCGCCGACACACAGAAGGTAGTGCTTCGGTAAGCAGCGTCATATGGAGCGTCTGCGCCATGAGCCTCGGCGCATGTACGCCCCGCAAAAGGCAAACATCAGCGACCCGTAGACAATCTCCGCCGTCCATGCCCACATCACGTCGACACGCATGATGTAGACAACCCATGTGTTATATATCATATAGAACACCAGCGCAGCCATCTCAAGCCAGAATGCCATTCGAGTGTCGCCTGTGCCCGACACGCTGCTGAACAGCACGTTTGCAGGCACCAGCACCGTATAGGCGGAACACATCACCCACACCGTAGGCACCGCAGCGTCGATAAGTTGCGGAATGTCGGTGTAGATGCGTATAAACATTTGAGGGAAAGCCGCCACAACCAGCAGCAACGGCACCACGCAAAGATATGCGAGCCATATATGGCGGCGTATGGCAAGCGCCACCTTGTCGGTCTGACCAGCCCCTATCATATTGCTGACAATCGAGCTTGCCGCCGAGGCAAACGCTATCACCATCATAAACGGAAGTCCGCTGATGTTGCGTGCAAGGTTGGCTATGGCAAGCGACTCCTCGCCAAGATGCTCGATATAGACAAAGAAGATAAACCACGTGGACAGCGATACGAAACTCTGCACCATCACCCACATCGACACGCTGAGAATCGAGCGTTGGCGCTTGATGTCGAGAGCCGGGAAACGCGACAATCCGAAATGACGGCAATCGATTTTCGCACGCGTATAGCAGACAAAAAACACCAGCGACACAAGTTCGGCAAGCGACGAGCCTATCGCCGCGCCGGCGATTCCGAGCGCGGGCAGGCCGCATTTGCCAAACACGAGCACATAGTTGAACACCACATTCGACAGCACCATTACAATGGAGTTGAGCGTGAGAGTCTTTGTCTGCGTCGTGCCAACATAGAACGACCTGAACATACCGCCGGCAAAGGCAAAGAAGAAGCCATAGACACGCCAATGGATATAGTCCTCCGCCTTGGCAAGAATGTTGGGCGAGGAAATCATCATCGACAGAATTTCATCGGCATACATCTGGCATACGACAAACAACACCGCGGCAAGCGCCATCAAGAAATACAAGCCCTGGTAGAACACCTGCCCTACCTCACCGTAACGCCGTTCGCCATTGCGTCGCGCAATCAGAATCTGCGTACCCACGCAGAATCCGTGGCCAGCCATAAAGATTACCATATAGAACACGCCGGCGATAGCCGCCGCGCCAAGTTCCACCTCGCCGACACGTCCCATGAAAGCCGTGTCGGTAAGCACTATCATTTGTTCCATCAAAAGGCTTACCAGAATAGGATAAGCCACTCGCCAAATCTGTTTATAACTATAATCGACCGTTGTTGCCATAGTGTGGTAAAGTTACTACAATTCGGCGAGAATCGGGCAATTCCGTTATAGAGAAATCACCCAGTCGTTAACCGGGGCTTCATTGCATACTAAAAAAGCGATGGAACGCGTCATCACATCCGCATTCCATCGCCACTTCTCTTTCTTTTACCTATTGTCTAATTGTTCTTGTTGGCGCGCTTGCGCTCAAGCTCGTCAAGAATGATTTTGCGCATACGCATGTGGTTAGGTGTAACCTCGACATACTCGTCAGCCTTTATGTATTCAAGCGCCTCCTCGAGGCTGAACACAACCGGCGGGATGATGCGCGCCTTGTCGTCGGCACCCGACGCACGCATATTCGTAAGCTTCTTCGACTTGGTGACGTTCACCACGATATCGTTGTCCTTGGCATTCTCGCCAACCACCTGTCCGGCATACACCTCCTCCTGCGGGAAGATGAAGAAACGTCCGCGATCCTGCAACTTGTCGATGGCATAAGCATAGGCAGTGCCCGACTCCATTGCGATGAGCGAACCGTTGGTGCGGCGTTCGATTTCGCCCTTCCACGGCTGATATTCCAAGAACTGGTGGCTCATGATAGCCTCGCCCGCCGATGCCGTCAGCACGTTTGTGCGCAGACCGATGATGCCACGCGACGGGATGTGGAATTCCATCTGCAGGCGGTCGTTCTGCGTGGTCATCGACACGAGCTCGCCACGACGGCGTGTCACCATATCGATAATCTTGCTTGAGTACTCTTCAGGCACGTTGACAGTCATCAACTCCACCGGCTCGCATTTCTGACCGTCGATTTCCTTGATGATAACCTGAGGCTGTCCCACCTGCAGTTCGTAGCCCTCGCGACGCATTGTCTCGATAAGCACAGACAAGTGGAGCACGCCACGGCCGAACACCGTCCAAACGTCCTCGTGTGGCTCTTTCTTCACCCGGAGAGCGAGGTTCTTGTCGAGCTCGCGCTCCAAACGCTCGGCAATGTGGCGCGACGTCACAAACTTGCCGTCTTTTCCGAAGAATGGAGAGTCGTTGATAGTGAACACCATCGACATTGTAGGCTCGTCGATTGCGATGCGCTCCAATGGTTCAGGGTTGACCGGATCGGTCACAGTGTCGCCGATTTCAAAGCCTTCGATACCGACAAGCGCACAGATGTCGCCACTCTTCACGCTTTCCACCTTGCGGCGTCCCATACCCTCGAATGTGTGAAGCTCCTTGATGCGCTGGCGCACCACCGAGCCGTCCTTCTTGCAAAGGCCAATCTCCATGCCCTCGCGCAGTTCGCCGCGATGCACACGGCCAATTGCGATACGTCCTACATACGACGAGTAGTCGAGCGACGTGATGAGCATTTGCGGAGTGCCCTCGAGCACTTGAGGTCCTGGAATATATTTGATGATGGCGTCGAGCAGCGGGATGATGTTGTCGGTCGGTTTTTTCCAATCGTCGCTCATCCAGTTCTGCTTTGCAGAGCCATAGATTGTCGGGAAGTCGAGTTGTTCTTCGGTTGCATTGAGGTTGAACATCAAGTCAAACACCATCTCGTTGACCTCGTCAGGACGGCAGTTCGGCTTGTCAACCTTATTGATTACGACAATCGGTTTCAGCCCCATCTGGATGGCTTTCTGAAGCACGAAACGCGTCTGCGGCATCGGGCCCTCGAAAGCGTCGACGAGCAGCAAGCATCCGTCAGCCATATTGAGCACGCGCTCCACCTCACCACCGAAGTCGGAGTGTCCCGGAGTGTCGATAATATTGATTTTGTAACCGTTGTAGTTGATTGAAACGTTTTTCGAGAGGATTGTGATGCCGCGCTCGCGTTCAAGGTCGTTGTTGTCGAGCATCAATTCTCCTGTGTTCTGATTGTCGCGGAAAAGGTTTCCCGCAAGCAGCATTTTGTCCACCAATGTCGTCTTTCCGTGGTCCACGTGAGCGATGATGGCAATGTTTCTGATATTCTGCATATAAACTATACCTATTTTGAGCGCAAAATTACGATATTTTTAGCATTCTCCATTATTATTGTCATATTATTTTCGCCGACACGGTTAAAAAATCTGCTTAACAACATATTTTCCACAAGCATTTCTATGATTCTTGCCAACCGCACCGCCTACAATGCGCCTACGGCATACAGCGGGATGTTGCGCATCCAATCCTGCCTACGGTATGGCGACATTGAGAATCTGACTCCCTCCAGACCCTTGTGACTGTCGACAAATGAGCGAAGCGATTTTGACCTCAAATTCTCCTCTGCCTTAACCTCTATCGGCACTATTTCGCCCTTATACTGCACAACAAAATCTATCTCCAGTCTGGAATCATCGCGGCTGTAATAATAACAATGGATGTCATTTAGACACATCAGCTGGCACAGCACATAGTTCTCCGTAAACGCACCTTTGCTTTCCGCCATTGAATTGCCTGGCATAAGCATGTCAATCGGCTCCATCTCGCCCATTGCTCCAAGGAGTCCACTGTCGACAACAAACAGCTTGAATGCATTGAAATCTTCATAAAATTTCAATGGTTTTCCAACTGATTTCACACGCGGCACACGATAAACCAACCCGGCATCCACCAACCATTGTATTGCCAACTCGAAGTCCTTCGCCCTCGCACCGGCCTTGACAGCACCATAAACAAACTTCTTGTTCTCATGGGCGAGCTGCGTCGGAATCGACTGCCATACCATACTTATACGAGTTGCCACAGTTGGCGTCACATGCTTTGACATATCGCTGCGATAAACAAACAAAATGTCGTTTTGCACCTGCCTCACCGCATTTACATCATTTGTGTCGACAAACGTCTTCACAGCCTCTGGCATACCTCCGACAAAATAATATTCCCGGAGTAATTTAGTTAGCCTATCGTGAAGTATGTTAATCGACGCCCAATCTTTTTTGCCAAGCAGTCCACAAACCTGCGATTCTCCCCTTGCCATCAGATATTCTTCAAACGACATTGGAAACATCTGCATAACATTAACCTTCCCCACTGGCGCCGATTCACCTTGCCGCATCGCCACGCCAAGCAACGAGCCAGCCACCACGACATGGTATTCCGGAATTTCCTCACAAAAATATTTTAACGAAGAGAGGCCTCTCGGCAACTCTTGAATTTCATCAAGAATTATCAAGGTTTCGCCAGGGACAATAGGCTGCTTCGTAATCGCACCTATTATCATCAGCACCTTTTTCATATCATAATCCTCATCAAAAAGGCTTCGCACGTCAGGGTTATTGTCGCAGTTTACGTATGCAACATTTTTAAATTCCTTCTTGCCGAATTCTTTCAGCACATACGTCTTCCCAACCTGCCTTGCCCCTGTCAAAATCAAAGGTTTTCTGAACTGACTGTTTTTCCAATTTTTCAATTGCATCATTACCGTTCTTTCCATATCTTTCAGACATTAAGGATTATTTTTCTATATTTTAGACGATTACATCGCAAAGATACACTTTTTTACACGATCTTTTGCCATAATACTACATTTTTCTGAGCGATCTTTTGCCTAAACGCTACATTTTTCTGAGCGATCTTTTGCCCAAACACTACATTTTTCTGAGCGATCTTTTGCCTACACACTACGAATTTTGGCGAATTTGGAGGTTTTTGCTACCTTTGGATTCCCCTTAAATTGCAAAGGTTATGAAACGATTGAATTTATCGACCAAGATGAAGGCTGCCGTGGGATATGCGGCGGTGATAGCGTTGTTTTTGGCGGCGGTGTGGCTGATTGTAGGCGTTCTCGACTCGCTGACACGCTCCGACGGTGCCGAACGCACCATCAACAACCGGCAACGCGCCACAAACGACGTTGTGAGCCAGCTGTATCAGGCGGAGGTGATTGGACAGGCGTTGAGCGCCGGGCAGACCGACCTGTTTCAGTCTTATGTCGATGCTATGATGCTGACAGCACAGGCAGTCGATTCGCTGCGCGCCATCGTCAACGACCGCGCACAGGTGGCGAGGCTCGACTCTGTGAAAATGCTGCTCGGCAGAAAGGTTGACAACATGGACAACCTGCTCGACGCAATGGAGGCCGACAACTCCGACGAACTTTACCAACAATATATCAGCGACCTCATAGCGAACCAGAACCGCGAGATAGCGGCGCCGAAAGTGCAGCATTCGCAAACGGTGCGCACAAGCGAATATGTGGTTCACAAGAAACGGAAAAACTTTTTCGGACGTCTGCGCGATGCTTTCTCAAAGGAAGACAACAATCCGCAGCACGTGAGCGAGACGGTCACGGAGCATCACACCGACACGCTCGCCAACACCATCAACCCCGCCGACACGGTGGTGAAAATGCTTTCCGGTGTGCGCAAGCGGGTCGACGGACACCGCATCGGACAAATCGCACAGCTGAAGCGGCAGACGGCGGAACTGCGCATCAACGGACAGATGCTGAGCCGCAAGGTGAGCGAGCTGCTTGCCGTGATTGTCGACGAGAGCTCGCGCACGGCAGAGACAAAGCATCTGCAAGCAGAATCGGTGCGACGCCATGCCGCCCGTGAGATTGCCGCAATAGCATTTGCCGCAGTGGTTCTGGCAATGGCGTTTCTGTTTATGATATGGCGCGACATCACCCGCAGCAACCATTACCGCCACGAGCTGGAAAAAGCCAAGAAACGCGCCGAGGACCTACTCGACGTGCGCCAAAGGCTGATGCTCACCATCACCCACGACATCAAGGCTCCTGTCGGCTCGATAATCGGCTATGCCGATTTGCTCGACAAGACAGCCGACGGAAAGAAACGCGCGGCATACCTCGGCAATATGCAGACGTCAGCAAAACATCTGCTTGACCTTGTCAACTCGCTGCTCGACTACCACCGTCTGGACGCCGACAAGATGGACATCAATACCGCGGCGTTCAACCCGCAGCAACTGCTCAACGCCGTTGCCGACAGCTACCGTCCGGCAGCAGCCGCAAAGGGTCTGCGCCTTGAATACGACTGCGACAGCGCACTCGACGGCTATTTCTCAGGCGATCCTTTCCGCATCCGACAGATTGTCGAGAATCTGATGTCGAATGCACTGAAATTCACCAAGGAAGGCTCTGTGTCAATGTCTGCAAAACTCGACAACGGACGGCTAAGCATCAGCGTAGCCGACACCGGATGCGGGATGACCGAAGACGAGCAGAAACGGATATTCCAGGAGTTTACCCGTCTGAAAAGCGCGCAGGGACAGGAAGGTTTCGGACTCGGACTGTCGATAACACAGAAACTCGTGGCTCTGCTCGGAGGCACGATGAGCGTGAGCAGCAAACCAGGAGAAGGCAGCCGGTTCGGCGTCGAGCTGCCGATGCCTAAAGCCGATGCCGACACAACATCTGCCAACGAACGCCCCGCGGCAAACGCCCGGTTCAGCCAACCGTGGAGCCTGCTGCTCATCGACGACGACAATCTGCAACTGCAGCTCACGGAAGCCATGCTGCGCAATCTTGGTGCCAACGTCACCGTATGCCGGCAGCCACAGGAACTGTTTGTCAAAATCGCAGAATGCCACCACGACGCCGTGCTTACCGACATCCAAATGCCAGCCATGAACGGCTTCGACCTGCTGCGCAACCTCCGCTCCCTCGGATGCGACGAGGCAGCGTCGATTCCCGTAATAGCCGTGACCGCACGCAGCGACATGGACGTAGACTCGCTGCGAGGCGAAGGCTTTGCCGGATGTCTGCACAAGCCGTTCCGCCAGCAAGAAATTGTCGACGTGGTTGAGGCTGCCATGGCAAATAACGAGACCGACACATTCGACTTCTCCGCACTGACAGCGTTCAGCGCCGACGACACCGACGCCTCGCGCGAGATTATGCTCACGTTTGCCGAAGAAACGCGGAAAAACATCCAGCGCATGGAGCGCGCCATAGCCGACGGCAACCTGAAAGAAATGGCTGAGACCGCCCACAAGATGCTGCCGTTGTTCACCATGATAGGCGCCAAACGCGCCGTTGCGCCACTCTCCTGCCTCAACGACAAGCGTGCAGGCGGCGATGCCGGCTCTGCCGACACAGAGATGGCACAAACCATCGTGGATGTAGCTAAAAATGTGGTAAACGAAATAGCGAAAGCGAATCAGGATTAAAAAACCTTTCAAAACGAAAGTAAAAAGTTTCGTTTTGATTTTGTTATAATAAACAAGAATAGTAATTTTGCACCACTATATATAGTTATGGAACAATCGGCTAAAACAAAAGAGCGTTTCTCGGAAACCAACGAAAGTTTCACTATGCTCGAGGCTATCAACGAGGCAAAGCGATGCCTTCACTGCAAGGCACCGCTTTGCAGCAAGGGCTGCCCGATCAGTCAGGACATTCCCGACTGGATTCACGAACTGTCGATGGGCAATCTCGGAAACGCCATGCACATAATCAACGGCAAGAGCAACCTGCCTGCCGTGTGCGGACGCGTATGCCCTCACGAGCGTCAGTGCGAGGGGCATTGCGTGCTCGGAAAGAAGGGACGCCCTGTGGCTATAGGCAAACTGGAACGCTTCGTTGCCGACTTCGACGGCGACATGCAGCTCATCCGCGAGCGCATCGGCAACCTCAACGTCAAGTCGCCGATCGACGGCGAAGTCGGCCTGCTGGACATCGTGCTCGGGCAGTCGGTCTCCACGGGGCAGAAGATCGGGCAGATCAACGACTTGTCGGACTACAAGGTCGAGGCACAGATCGACGAGAGCTACATTGACCGTGTGCGTGCCGGTCTCGAA
>OGOJ01001939.1_pt1 | contig 14053 bp, 16 predicted proteins | sample 1552601 | NCBI WGS metagenome assembly OGOJ01 (sample SAMEA2580184, study PRJEB22360) | human gut metagenome | biome: human gut; feature: human-associated habitat; material: faeces | place: Denmark | collected 2008/2010
GTGAAATATCCCGCAAAGTGGGGCGTGCAGATTGCGGGAATGATTTTTCAGACACACTCTAGAGTTTCTTAGGCAAAAAAAATCTGCGTTATGAGCCGGCTGTTTCACTGTCTGAGCGAAGTCGGCGACGGAGCGAGTTTGAGAAGACGGCTCATGCTTTTAGCAGATTTTTTTTGCCTTAGAAACTCTTAGATGCCGAAACCGCACCAGAAATAAAATAAATTTCTGCGCGTCCCTCTTCTATTCCCTCTCATCAAGATCAATCTGAATCCCATCCAGAAAGGGCACAAGAAACCCGCTTTTTTTATTCAAATAATACTGAGATTCCAGCTCTTCGCGCCGAAAGCTCTTGCGGCCGCCTTCCTGCATCCGGTTCCAGAAAGTAAGGAGACTGCGCAGTGTAAGGTAATAGAACTGGTTTTCATGGCTGTAGAATATAAGAAAAAAAGCCACCCCTCCCTGCTTTTCAAATGCCTGCATAAATTCCACCTGATGAGGATGGATATTCGCAAGTGGAAAAGTATCCGCCGCACATTCTTTGGCATCAAAGCAGACAGGGATGCCCTGTACTGCTCCGATATAGTCTACAGTGCTTCGTTGCTCGAAATATGCCAGCGTAATATGACGGTTTTCCTTATCCATACGGACAGGTGTGATCGGAGTGGGAATTTTCTGGATAAGTGCCAGTCCCTTTTCTCTGTATTGTTCATTTGTACGATTTACAAGATCCTCCAGAGTGGATCCCCGCAAACCTCTGCTGTTCCATGTTGCCACTTTATTTCTCCGTAAATTTTATTTTCTACTTCAATAATTTTACCGACGGATAATACCTGATAACTGCCTTTCCGACAATCTCATCAAAGGTCACAAAACTGGTGCTTTTCCAGCAACGGGAGTCTTTGGAATGATTGCGGTTATCACCCAGGACGAAATAGCTGTTTTCGGGAACTTCATACGGGCCAAAGCTGCCCCTTGGTTTTTCCGGAACGAAACTGTCATCCAGAGGAATCTCTGAATCATTGATATAGACTTTGCCGTCCTTAATCTGTACTTTTTCTCCCGGAAGTCCGATGACTCGTTTGATGAAAAGCTTGCTTTCGTCATCCGGGTATTTGAAAATAACAATGTCAAAGCGTTCCGGATCTTTTATTTTTTTTGATATTTCATGTCCGAAGAAATCCAGATTGAGTCCATATGCAAGGCGGAATCCGAAAATACGGTCTCCTGTCATAATGGTTTTTTCCATTGATTCGGAAGGAATTTTGGCATTGATCAGTACTACGCTATTCACAAGCGTTACGATCACTACTACTATGATGATCATTTTTGCGTAATCCCATATTTCTTTCCAGATTCTCATGATAAGCCTCCTCAAGATTTTCCTCTTTGATGATTTTACAGAAAAGCTCCGGTGCCGGCGCCACAAAGTTCTGGTCTGTCTCCGGAATTACTAACCTGTATGCATGGAGAAGCTGATGCCTGACTCCATGGCGGATGTATTGCTTATTAAATTCAGAATCTCCGTATTTGGTGTCTCCAAGCAATGGATGTCCTGTTCCTGCAAGGTGAGCACGAATCTGGTGAGTACGGCCTGTGATCAGCTCAACTTCCAGAAGAGTTATTTTTCCGTTGCTGCCAAGAGGACGATATTTCGTTTCAATCGGCAGGGAATCTTTGAATTCCTGTCTGCTTACGATTACTTTGTTTGTTTTTTTATCTTTGTGCAGATAACCCCTGATATGATCCGGTTTTTCTATTTTGCCTTTTGTGAGGCAGATGTAGTATTTGTGAAGTGTTCTGTCGTGGAATATCCTGGACAGAAACTGCAGACCGGCAAGGCTTTTACCTGCACAGACCATTCCGCTGGTATTACGGTCAAGTCGGTTACATACAGAAGGTCTGAAGGTTTTGAGCTGTTCTTCTGTAAGGTCACCTTTCTTTAAAAGGTAGCCGGTCAGATATTCTACAAGGGACGGTTCCCCGTCATCTGCCGGCTGTGAAAGCATCCCTGCCGGTTTATTGATGATAATAATATCAGGATCCTCGTAAACAATATCCAGTTCGCAGTATGCTCTTGCTGCCTGACTGCTTCCTGCAAATTTATCGAAAGTTTCATCACTCAGAAACAGTTTGATGGTGTCGCCTTTGAGAAGTTTTTCGTTTCCTGTGGCTTTCTTTCCATTTAGAGTGATGTTCTTTTTGCGGAGCATTTTGTAAAAAAAACTTTTAGGTGCTTCTCTGAGAAGCTTGGCCAGATATTTATCAAAGCGCTGGCCCGCTTCATTTTCTTCTATAATAAATTCTTTCATATTTAATTGTTCCTGTATAATTATACCAAACTCCGAAATAACACATTGCTATAGATATATTTTGTAATTGAATTCCGGCGACTACAGACACAATGCCAGAATGGTCTGTCGGATCAGTTCGTTTCTGGAAAGATCCGGATATTTTTCGTCCGGGGTAAATTTGATTCCTTCTTCCAGACTTTCTCTGTGATCGTTCATGGAATCAAGACGTTCCAGGAACGGACGGAGATCTGTAAAAATTTTCACCGTCACTTTATAACCGTTTTTACGGATGATCTTCTGGGAATTGGTTTCCATGAAAGATGCATCGATTTTTGGATCACTGCTGTAAGCCACTACTGTATTTCCACATACTGCTGCTGCATCAATATAGGCACTTTTTTCATAAAAAGTCATGTAAAGTTCATATGCCATATCCAGACTGCCCTGATGCTCATGGATTTTCTGATATAATCCGGCATCCATTGGTCTGCATTTCAGAATCATGATCAGATTCACCATGGATTTACATGCCGGAAGACAGCCAACTACAGTTACAACTGTCCAGACAGTCATTCTTGTCTTAAAATAGAACCAGGATGTGAAAAAGATGAATAATGGTACTGCAAAAAGAATTGCAGTGATGATCAGGCGGCGTCTCTTTTCACTTCTGAAATATCCGAAATTCCCTTTGGATACTCTTGAAGATGTTTTCGCTTTACTTTGTTTTTTATTTCTGTTCTTCTTTTCTGTCACTTACGTCCTCCTCCGGAATTTTTCTTATGTATATTTCTGATAGTGTTCTTCTTTGCAGATGCTGAACTGTTTTTGTTATTTTTGCTGTTTCTGCTGTTTTTCGCATTCCGACTGCTGCCCTGAGTATGCTGTTGGCCTCCATGATTCTCTCGAAGCGGCCGGATCAAACATTTAGGGCCGTAACCTACCAGGTCCATTCTTCCGGTCATTTTGAGGCCTTCCAGCACCAGTTCTCTGTTTGCAGGATTCTTGTACTGCATCAAAGCTCTCTGTATTGCTTTTTCATGGGGGTTCTTCGGCACATATACCTTCTCACCTGTAAGAGGATGGATTCCCGTATAGTACATACAGGTAGAAAGAGTAGACGGGGTTGGATAGAAATCCTGTACCTGTTCCGGGGTAAAGCCAAGATCCCGGACATATTCCGCAAGTTTTACTGCCTCTTTCATGGTACATCCCGGATGGGAGGACATGAAATACGGGACAGCATACTGCTGCTTTCCTGTTTGCCTGTTTGCCGCATCATATTCCTTAAGAAACTGCTGATAGACGCTGTGACTTGGTTTTCCCATATACTTCAGAACCTGATCAGACACATGTTCCGGTGCCACACGCAACTGCCCACTTACGTGATGTTCCACCAGTTCACGCAAAAAAGTCTTGTCCCTGTCTGCCACCACATAATCAAAGCGTACACCGGAGCGGATGAATACCTTCTTCACTCCCGGGATCTTCCGCAGCTTCCGAAGCAGAGAAACGTAATCCGAATGATCTACAGTCAGGTTTTTGCATGGCGTGGGAAACAGGCACTGCTTATTCTTGCAGACCCCTTTCGTGAGCTGTTTCTGACAAGATGGTTGTCTGAAATCTGCTGTGGGACCACCCACATCGTGAATATAACCCTTGAACTCAGGATCATTTGTCATTCTGGTAGCTTCTTCGATCAGGGACTCATGACTTCTGGTCTGAAGAATTCTTCCCTGATGAAAAGTCAGGGCGCAGAAATTACAGCCGCCAAAGCACCCTCTGTTGCTTGTCAGGCTGAACTTGATTTCTTCCAGTGCCGGAATTCCGCCCAGCTTCTCATACATGGGATGAACTTTCTCCGTATAAGGCAGGGCATATACATCATCCATTTCCTCCTGCGTCAGGGGCAGAGCAGGAGGATTCTGTATAATATATCCCTTTGTCCCATAAGATTCTGCCATTGGTCTGGCGCTGAATGGATCTGTATTCTGATACTGAATGGCAAAGCTGTCTGCATAAACCTTCTTGTTTACTTTTACTTCCTCATAAGAAGGAAGAATAATCGGATCATAAACTCTCGACAGATCCCTGCACTTAAATACAGTTCCTGCAATATAGGTAAGTTCCTCTACCGGCAGTCCACTCGCCAGCGCATCTGCAATCTCTATGATCGAATGCTCACCCATTCCATAGGAAATCATATCTGCCCCGGAATCAAGGAGTACACTGTGTTTTACTTTATTCTCCCAATAATCATAATGTGCCAGTCGTCTCAGGCTGGCTTCAATCCCACCCAGGATAATGGGTGTCTTTTTATAAGTCTGACGGATCAGATTGCTGTACACGATCACCGCGCGGTCAGGACGAAGTCCCATCTGGCCTCCCGGTGAATAGGAATCTTTCTGCCTGTGCTTTTTAGAGACTGTATAGTGATTTACCATAGAGTCCATATTTCCCGCAGACACCAGAAATCCCAGTCGAGGCTCTCCAAATACCTGAATACTCTCCTTCTTTCTCCAGTCAGGCTGAGGAATGATCCCCACTTTATACCCACGACTCTCCAACAGTCTGCTGATGATCGCAGTACCAAAGGAAGGATGGTCCACGTAGGCATCACCTGTAATATAGGCAAAATCTACCTGCTCCCACCCTCTCTGTTTCATTTCTTTCTTTGTTACCGGTAAAAAATCCTGCATTTATATTTTCCTCGTATGTATTATAGTCATGCGGATACGATCATCCGCCACACAGTTCTACATCTGCAGCAAACCTTTCAAATTATCATTTCCGGATAATAATCAGACATGATGATACACTGCCTGTGCCCGGTATCCTTCGGATATAATATCAAGCTGTCTGTGGAACCGCTTCAGCTGCTGAAGATCTTTTGTTTTAAATACTCTCAGGAACTCATCCTGAATCTTCATAATCTCCCGCTTATTTGCAATCTTGTACAGATTTTCAATGTTGATCAGAATATCCTTCACCAGATTAGACTGCATCTGTGACGAATTCTGTGCATCCATAATCTCATTCCGCACAGAAGACATCTCATGGTCAAGAGCATTAATGGCATCTGCTGCCTTGCTCAGACGTTCTGCCACATGCTCCGGCATATCCCCTTTATATTTATATTGCAGGGAATGCTCAATCGTCGCCCAGAAGTTCATAGCCATTGTACGGATCTGTATCTCCGCCTGCAGCTTCTTTGGCCCTTTGATCGTATCCACTGTATAATAAATAATCAGATGATAACTTCTGTAACCACTCTGTTTAATATGCTTCAGATAATTCTTCTCACTCTTTATAACCATATCGCTTCTCTTCTGGATCAGGGAAGCAACCGTCTCTATATCCTCCTCAAACTGGCAGATAATACGAACACCGGCAATATCCTCCAGTTCTTCTTCCATTCTCTCCATAGGAATATGCTTGCGCTGCATTTTCTCAAGAATACTGCTCACGCTCTTAACCCTGCCCTCCACCTGCTCAATCGGGCAGTAAACATCATTCTCTTTACATTCATCAATAATGTGATTGAATTTCACTTCCAGCTCTCTCACAGCCAGTTCATACGGGCACAAAATGCTTCTCCATAACTGTATTTCCATTTTCACTCGCTCCTTGCATTTCATACATTTTGTTATTATAGCATAGATTTTGAAAAATATCTCGCTAATATGAATAGTTTCTGTTTTTTTTAGAAATGCCTAGTTCCGCATTCTGATACAGTATATGCAAAGCACCGGACATATAGAACATTCAAAAAAGCACCCCTGCCGCCAAAGCGCAACAGGGATGCTTCCAACATCACTCTTTAAGAGCCTCCAGAACTTTCACCAGATACTTCCAGACTCTCTCTGTAGAAGAAATACTAAGCACCTCTTCAGACGTATGAATATCCTTCATATCAGGTCCCAGAGACACACAGTCAAGTCCTTCCATCTTCTTATAGAAAAGTCCACACTCAAGTCCTGCATGGATTGCCACCACATTCGGTTTCTGTCCATACATTTCCTCATATACTTCCACCATCTTATCACGAAGCGGTGAATCCTTGCGATACTCCCACGCAGGATAAACGCCCTGTCTCTCATACTCTCCGCCAAGGAACTCCGTCAGATAGGCAATCTTGTCAGAAAGGGAATCTCTGGCTGTCTCCACAGAACTTCTGATACTGGAACTTCCCATTACCTCATTCTCAGAAGTCTTCAGAATACCGATATTCGTAGAAGTCTCTACCAGTCCTTTGATCGTTCCGCTCATTTTCTGAACACCATAAGGTACATTTACAAGGAAGAAAATTACTTTTTCTTTACTTGTGGGATGAAGAACCCTTACTTCCTGTTTTCCCTCATCTTCAACAGTTACTGTGATACCCTCATCAGTTCCTGCATACTCTTCTCTCCATGCTCCCTGCACAGAAGCCGCATATTCTCTGACAGCATCTGCATTTTCTTCAAGAACAAGGATTTCTGCTGTAGCCTCCCTTGTAATGGCATTATCTTTCTGTCCGCCCTGCACACTGATCAGTTCAAAATCTGTTTTCTCATCCAGACCATGGAGAAATTTTCCGAGAAGAGAATTTGCGTTTGCACGATTCTTATCAATCTCAGCTCCGGAATGACCGCCCATCAGTCCGCTGATCTTAACTGTCAGCTTCTCTCCCTCTGCATCCAGTCTTGTCACTGGAATATGGCTGACTCCGGAAAGTCCGCCTGCACAGCTGATCCAGAGGCTTCCTTCTGCTTCAGAATCCAGATTGATAAATCTTCTTCCTTTTAATACACTGCAGTCAAATCCAACTGCACCCAGAAGACCGATTTCCTCATCTACAGTAATAAACACTTCAAGCGGCGGATGAGCAATTGTATCACTTTCCAGAAGTGCAAGACCATAAGCAACAGCAATTCCGTCATCACCACCAAGGGTTGTTCCGTTTGCAGATACATAGTCACCTTCTACAGAAAGATTTAATCCGTCTTTTGTAAAATCATGCTCTACATCCGGACGTTTCTCACATACCATATCCATATGTCCCTGAATGATCACTACAGGAGCATTCTCGTATCCCGCTGTGCCCGGTTTATAAATAACCACATTATTCATCTCATCCTGAACATATTTCAGATCATGATCCTTTGCAAACTGAACCAGATAGTCGCTGATCTGCTTTGTATTTCCTGAGCCATGAGGAATTTTGCATATCTCCTCAAAATAATGGAACACTCTTTTGGGTTCACAATTCTCTAAAACTGCCATAATTATATTACCTCCAAAAATCACACATTTGTCTTATAATATACCATTGTTTTCCCGATATACGACAAATTTTCCAGATATATTTTACCCAAATACTATAGCATTTATTTTCATTCTGCGCCATATAAATTTTATAAAGAATGGCAAACAATTGCAAAGAGGTTGTTGTATGTCCAAAAACACCATATTCACCGGTGGTATTTGTTTTCTTCTTGTCTTTCTTCTGCTGCATCCTGCTGAAAGTCTGTCCTGTGCCAGAGCCGGAATGACTCTGTGGCTGAATACATTAATCCCAACGCTTCTCCCATTTATTATTCTCACAGGAATGCTTACACATACCGGTCATATCCGGAAACTTCTCCTGCCATTTGAATCATTCTTTCATATTTTTCCGGGTGTCAGCATCTGGGGTGGTTATGTTTTCGTTCTCGGAATGCTGTGTGGTTATCCTCTGGGAGCCAAACTTGCCTCTGATCTGTATGGATTACATAAAATCAGCAAAAAAGAAGCTCTTTATCTCACTACCTTCTGTAACAATCCAAGCCCTGCCTTTATCATTACCTATCTCTGTAAGTCCTGTCTTAAGGATACAGTACCTGCCGGCATGGTCTTTGCGAGTATTTTTTCAGCAAATCTGATATGTATGCTGTTCTTTCGTTTTTTTGTGTACCAAAATGCCACCATCTCAGATTCCCCAGGATTTTCACCCGAGATTTCTTCTCGAAAAAATATACTTGATTTTTCTATAATGAACGGTTTTGAAACCATTACACGTCTCGGAGGATATATTCTATTGTTCTCCATTCTGGCAGGATGTATCAGATATTATGCGCCTTTTCCACTTCTCTATCAATACCTGCTGCTCGGATTTACAGAGATCACTTCCGGACTTTCTCTTATTTCAGTTTCCGGACTGCCATACATGACTCGTATACTTTTGTCCGCTGCAGCCACCGCATCCGGCGGTCTGTGCATCCTTGCTCAGACAAAAGGTGTTCTCCACCATGACCTCAGCATTCTGCCTTATTTTATTTCCAAGTGTATCTGTACATTCCTTACAGCAGGTATTCTTTACTGTCTGATTTCCTATCTGTGAAAATAAATTCTTTCCGGGAACTGTCATCATTTCATTATACAAAATCAGGGCAGGAAATTTTCCTGCCCCTTGTTTTCTCATCTTCTATATTTAATAACTGATTTATTTTTAGTTCTCTCCCAGATCATCTAACAGATCGTCATCATCATCTTTCGCTCCGTCATTATCATGATAAGAGCCTGTAATTGCTGCAGCCTGTGCTGTCTGAGGTGCAAGTTCCTGACGATTGTGGTTTACAACATCAAGACAGCTCTGCAGGGAATCAATAAATGTTTTGTATTTCACACCTGCATCCTCTAATGTTGTATTAAGCACACTGCCAATATTGGCCATCATATCATCTGTATAGGTGATCGCGCTGAGACGAATGCTGTTTGCATCCTGTGTTGCAGAATCCAGAATCTCCTGTGCCTGTTTGTTAGCTGCATTGATCGTATCATTTGCCTGTGCATATGCTTTCTGCATAATCTCATGCTGTGTTACCAGTTCCTGTGCTCTTGCCTGCGCATCTGCGATCAGTGCATCTGCCTTAGTCTGAGCATCCTCAAGGATAGCGTCCTTATTGTTAATGATCTTCTGATAACGTTTAATCTCATCCGGAGTTTTCAGGCGGAGTTCTCTCAGAAGTTCCTCAATTTCTTCTTTATTTACCACAATCTTAGTAGTTGACAGTGGCTGGAATTTACAGCTGTCCACATATTCCTCAATCTCACCGATAATCTGTTCAATTCTGCTGCTCATAGTATATACACTCCTTATTTTCTATTTCTGTTACTGTACGCTCTATGTGAACAATAACTTATTTGTTGTCTGCTGTAAGACGAATCTTCTCAATAACTGCATCCGTTATCTCGGCCGGTGCAAACTTACTCAGGTCGCCTCCAAAATGTGCAACTTCCTTCAATATTGTAGAACTCAGGTATGCATATTCCAGACTTGTAGTCAGAAATACAGTATCTACATCCGGTGCAAGTACACGATTGGTCTGAGCCATCTGGAGCTCATACTCAAAATCTGTAACTGCACGAAGTCCACGTATGATCACCTGAGCGTGATTCTCTCTGGCAAAATTCACAGACAATCCCTCAAATGGTTTTACCTCGACATTAGGAACGTCCCGAGTCGCCTTTTCTAATATATTAACACGTTCCTGCACAGAAAACAACGGACTTTTTGAAGAATTATGTAAAACGCCCACTATCACTTTGTCAAAAGAAACTGCTGCTCTCCGGATCACATCAAGATGTCCATAGGTAGCCGGATCAAAGCTGCCGGGATATACTGCTATTTTCATTTATTTTTACTCTCTCTTTCCTCTGGCACATACACATATGCATAACAACACGAATGCTGCCTGCAGGCAGCAATCTTATGATAATTTCAGGAAGCAATGTATTCATTCTGAAATTATTATAGTTAATTATGCACGTTCTAAAAATACATGCTTATTTGTTTTATACTCTTTAGAACGCAGCTGCCTGTAACCGAGAGATTCCACATAACTGAAATCCGTCTGAAGATCCGCTTCCACAATAATAAGTGTATTCTTATCTGCAACTGTGCTGTCTTTCAGATATTCCAGCACCTGTCTTTCCAGTTCATTATTATATGGGGGATCCATAAAAATAATGTCAAAAACACCTTTTCCCTCAAGGGAACGCAATGCCTGCAACACGTCCATGTTCAGCAGTTTACCATCTTCTGCCAGTTTTGTAAATGCAAGATTTTCTCTGATGCATGCAGCAGCTTTTGGATTCTTCTCCACAAACACTGCATAAGAAGCTCCTCTGCTCAGAGCTTCGATTCCGATCCCGCCACTTCCGGAAAAAAGATCCAGGAAACGGCATTCCAAAAGCTCCGGCTGAAGTATATTAAATAATGTTTCTTTGATTCTGTCAGTAGTAGGTCTTGTGTCTATCCCCGGAATTGTTTTCAAATTAAGCCTTCTGGCTTTACCTGCGATCACTCTCATTTCAGATTCAGTCTCCAATCCAGGTCTCCTCTTGCAAGCCCTAAAATAAGAAGTTCTGCTGTGGCAATATTTGTCGCTACAGGAATATTGTACTGGTCGCATCTTCTCACGATGCTTGTGATATCCGGTTCTTTAGGATCAATCATGACCGGATTGTAGAACAGAATGACCATATCAAGATCCTGACGCTCTACCATCTCCATAAACTGCTTGTCTCCACCAATACTGCCGGCAAGGAATTTATGCACATGAAGGCTTGTCGCTTCTTCTATTCTCCGTCCGGTTGTACCTGTGGCATAGACCTCATGTTTGGCAAGTATATTCTTATAAGCGATGCAGAAATCTTCTATCAGTACTTTTTTACTGTTATGTGCGATTATACCTAAGTTCATAGTTTCTCCTCTCCGTTTCTCCTATTTATTTTGCGGATTTTATCTTTTATCCACAATCCTAACTGTAATTATAACAAAGCACTAAATAAAACGCAATTAAAACTTAAAAAATATACATAATTCATAATTTATTAATATTTTTCTTACAGTCATCATGCAAGTTTTCCTGTTTCCATGCTCTTCCTGTCCATGCGAAAACTTCCAGTGTATTATTTCTGCATCTTCATATACTAGCATTGCAACACAAAAATACTTCAAAAGAAAACAACAACCAAGGAGGAAATTGATATGTCAAACACAAAATCTTCTAACCAGACAGCTGTACCGGAAGCAAAAGGTGCGTTAGACCGTTTCAAATTCGAGGTTGCAAATGAATTAGGCGTACCGCTTACAGACGGGTACAACGGTAACCTGACTTCTAAACAGAATGGTTCTGTCGGAGGTTATATGGTCAAGAAAATAGTATCAGAACAACCGCTGAATTTCAATTCTATATTTTATATCATTCCCAGAGTCATTGTCAACTACAGAACAACATTCCCAGGTATTTGTTACTGTTTACGCACCACTATCCCGAGACATATAACCCCAGAAATAATTGTATTATAGCCTTTATTCTCGGCCGGTCTTATGATAAGATTCTCCGACATTTCCGGAACCGGAACTTGGTGTTCGCTGTCCCAGAGTGATCATATGTAATCGTCTGGACGCAGTGCGTGAGTCTAATGCGATTGGAGTATCAAGGATAGCAGGAATTCATGCAGGATTATGGCATTTTAAAATAGTCCATATTCAGAAAGCCTTCAGATATAGACAAAATCTATGGCTGAGGGCTTTCCTGTGTCTTTGGTTATGTGTTTTCCTTATTCCGGAACCGGCAGAGTCACTGTGACAGGCTCATGCTCCAGTGCTGGAATAATTTTCTGCATCAGATCTTCAGTTGTGAATTTGAGACTCGAGGTATTAATACAGGGATGACAGCCGAAGTATGGCTCCTTCATGACATCTTCATCAATAAGAAGCTGTACTTTCTTCTCAGAATCATTCATCAGTCCCAGTACACTGACGGATCCAGGGGTGATATCAAGATATTTCTCCATATATTCCGGTTTGGCAAAAGATAATCTGGCGGAATGGATCTGCGCAGAGAGATCTTTTGTCTTAAACGGTTTATCACCAGGCATCAGAAGAAGATAAAAATCCGTCTCCTGACGATTGCACAGGAACAGATTTTTGCAGATCGTGGTGTTGTCGCCAAGGGCGTGGTCAATTTCTTCGCAGGCTTCCATGGTCATGGCTGCCTCATGATCTACTCTCTGGTAATCAATTCCCAGCTTATCTAAAAAATCATATACGCGGATTTCTTTGTCAAGTCGTTTGTCGGTATTTTCAGGTCTTCCATTTTGTAGTTCCATTTTTTGATACTCCTTTATTTTTGCAGATATTTGATAACTGGATTTTTTATGTAATCATTGTAGCGGCATTTGACGAAAGTGTAAAGTCTTATTCTGGATACGTATCGGAATGCTTTACAGGTCAGTATCGTTTTTTACAATACGAATTCAAAACTAAATGATAAAGTCTAATCAGTTAATGAGAGAGACAAAGGCGTCAACGATAAATTCGTTGGCGCTTTTCTGTTTTATAGATTTATGAGGAGGATGAGATCATGGACAGAATTAAGAATCACCCGATACTTGGAGAAACGCCAAAGAGAAAAAAAGTTACATTCAGTTATGATGGGAAATTGCTGGAAGGCTATGAAGGCGAACCAATTGCAACAGCATTGAAAGCAGCAGGAGTCATGGCTCATCGATATACGGCAAAAACACATGAACCACGAGGAGTGTTCTGTGCGATAGGAAGATGTACGGACTGTGTAATGATCGTAGATGGTAAACCAAACATCAGAACATGCATCACACCACTTGAGGCAGGCATGGTTGTTCAGACACAGTATGGAGTTTCGGCAGCACCGCAGAAATAAAATAAATGGATGGGAGACTGGGATTATGAAGATAGAACGATACGATATGATAGTAATTGGCGCTGGTCCGGCTGGCTTGTCTGCGGCAATCGAAGCCGCCAAAAAAGGTTTAAAGCCAATTGTGTTTGATGAAAATGCAAAGCCGGGCGGACAGCTTTTTAAACAGATCCATAAATTCTTTGGTTCGAAGGAACACAAGGCAAAGGGAAGAGGCTTTAAGAGTGGGCAGGAACTTCTTGCCGAGGCCGAGAAATATGGAGTGGAAGTAGTCTTAAATGCTATTGTAGTTGGTTTATATCCAGAGAAGGAAGTAACCGTAAAAATCGGAGACAAAGTAAAACATTATAAAGGCGATGCAGTTCTTGTTGCAACAGGTGCAAGCGAAAACATGGTAAATTTTGAGGGATGGACAAAACCTGGTGTAATCGGAGCAGGAGCTGCACCAAGAGTTGGAGGTTATGGTGTTCATGCCGCAAAGATAGCTTGAAAAGCTGAACTGTCCACAGCTGGGAATTTCACATTTTTATGAGTTTTCGCTGAGACAGGGAAAATCACATGAGATGAAAGCAGTTCCGGATGGGAGTATCGATCTGCTTTTTAATATAGGAAGTGATAAAGTTACAACCTATATAAGCGGAACTGTATTTGGTGTGAAGGCATGGAATCAAGGCAGTTTTTTATAAAGGCAGTATCAATGCAATTGTACTGCCTTTTTTGCTGCTTTCCAGTACTTTGACCAGTCCGCCATGTTGTCTGGCAATTTCATTCACAAGGGCGAGTCCAAGGCCAGCACCGCCCATGGCACGGCTTCTGGACTTGTCCACCCGGAAAAATGGATCAAAGATTCTTTCCTGAAATTCAGGAGGAATACCAATTCCGGTGTCTGTTACCTCAACAAAAGCACAGTCAGTTGAAACAGAAGGGGCAGAGCAGTCAGGCTCTGCTTTTTTTTGTGATATTTTTACAGTCACTTTTCCACCGGGATGATTGTATTTGATGGCGTTCTCCACAAGATTATATACAGCGCGGTAGAGCAGAAGATAGCTTCCGGTC
>OGOJ01001950.1_pt1 | contig 13967 bp, 7 predicted proteins | sample 1552601 | NCBI WGS metagenome assembly OGOJ01 (sample SAMEA2580184, study PRJEB22360) | human gut metagenome | biome: human gut; feature: human-associated habitat; material: faeces | place: Denmark | collected 2008/2010
GCGGTGGGTTTCCTGCCGGAAACACTGAACACCACCGCCAACGCCGTGGTGTCCTTCGTGTGCGCCATGCAGGTGCAGACCTTCCGCAAGGTGCGGGGTCACGCCTACGCCAGCACCATGTGCATCGGTAATATGCGTAGCGGTACGGAGGCGCTGTGCGCCTACTTCCATACGAAAGATAAGGAGATCCTCCGCAAGGCGCTGACGTATTTCGGCGTGGTGCTGCTGTTCGCGCTGGGCGCGGGCGTCGGCAGCATCGCCACGCTCCATTGGGGCGCGGGGACGATCTGGCTGTCCTGCGGGCTGCTGACCGTCAGTTTTCTCATTATGTTCATCCACGACGAGGAACAGAAATTCGGCGAATAAAAAACGACTCCAACTGCGCTCTCCGCCGCAATTGGAGTCGTTTTTTGAGGTTTCCCTCATGGAAAAGAAAAGTAAAAGTATGGTTGGCTGAACCATGTCCTTATCATAGCAGGTCGAATAGTGTTTGTGAAGCGCATCTTTGTTCTTGAAAACATGAGGACTTGTATAGTATAATGCTCCTCGAAACGAGGTGCGCTATGAGTATTTCCAAATATCAGGTCTTTCTGAAAACGGTCTCCTGCGGCAGCTTCTCCAAAGCGGCGGAGGCCATGAACTTCACCCAGTCCGGCATCAGCCACGCCATTAATTCGCTGGAGAACGAGCTGGGCGTGAAGCTGTTGAGCCGCAACCGCGGCGGCGTGGTGCTGACGGCGGACGGCCGTGCGGTACTGCCCAAGATCGAAAAGCTGTGCGCCGCCCACCATTCTCTCATGCAGACAGTAGAGGGGCTGAAGGACATGGACAGCGGATTGGTGAAGATCGCCACCTTCTCCAGCGTGTCCGCCCAGTGGCTGCCCCGTATCCTCAAGAGCTTCGGGAAGGTGTACCCTAACATCGAGTTTGAAGTTGTTACCGGCGACTTCTACGATCAGATCGAGGGCTGGATCGTCAACGGCACGGTGGACTGTGGCTTTCTGCGCCTGCCGTCGGTGAAGCGCTTGCAGACCTACGCCCTGCACCGGGACGAATTGCAGGTCATCGTCCCCTGTGACCATCCCTACGCCGACCGTGACCCGTTCCCTGTGTCTGCCTTAGCGGAGGAACCGTTCATCCAGCTGGAGGAGGGCGACGACTACGAGATCATGGCGGCCTTCGACGAGATGGGCATCCGCCCCAACGTGAAGTACATCGCACGGGAGGACAGGACTATCTTGGCCATGGTGTCCGAGGGACTGGGCATCAGCCTGCTGCCGGAGCTGATGGTGCGGAACAGTCCTACGCCCATCAAGGTCTGTCATGCGCCCCTGCATTTCTACCGTACCATCGGCATCGGTGTCAAGGACAAGAAGGCACTTTCCAACTCCACCCGTCTGTTCGTGGACTATGTACGGACGTGGGTGGCGGAGAATGGGAACACATAAACGTTCAACTTTCGCGGCGAAAGCATGAGAACTCGTAATGCAACGCAGACAAGAACGCAGTCCTCATAAGGCTTCGCAGGAACACACAAAATATCTCTCGGAAATGTGTCGTTCCGCGAAACAAATACCCTCTTGCAAAACGGCGGGGTGTTCATCATAATAGCACCCGTAGCCCCCAAAAAGTGAATAGGCTTACCGGTCCGAAACGCCGCGGCGTTTCGGTGAAAGTTGGAATGTGGGTCAAAGTCCCCGCGAACAGGTCACTGTGAGGCTCCTCTGAGGCAGGAGATAAGTCAGGTCACGCCGGTAAGCGTCACAATGCACACGCCTGAAACCGAGTTGCATGAACGGGGGCTTCGCGCCCGTTTACACGAGAGGAGCGTCGGCATTTGCCGGCGCTTTTTGCATGAAGCATGAAGTCAGGGCACCTATGGGGGGACGGAAAGGTGCTTAAAAAAATGGGAGAACGGAGAAAGTACGTCCGCAGGGATGCCACGGTGGGGCGGTTGTCCACCATCTTTTTAGAGGATATGGTTGGGAGCGTAAAGCCCTCCACGCTGGCGTGCTACCGCCGCAATATCCGATGTCATATCCTGCCGCGTTTGGGAGAGCGCGTGGCAGCGGAATTGACGGCGGAGGAAGTCAACGACTTCATCCAGCAGTTACAGGAGGACTATTCGCCCAAGCTGGTGCGGGAGGTAGGCGGATTGCTATTACGGATCGTGGCCATCGCGGGTGTGGGGTACGGCGATGATGTGGAACTGCCCAAGACAAAACAGAAAGCCGTGGAGGTGTTCACCGAGCCGGAGCTGAAGCAGATGGGACAGGTCATCCTGCACCGCCCGGACAGGACAGGGCTGGGCGTGCTGCTGACGGCCTACACAGGCTTGCGGCTGGGAGAGCTGTGTGGCCTGCAGTGGCAGGATGTGGACGCTGGCGCGGGACTGCTGCACATCCAGCGGACGGTGGAGCGCATCGCGCAGACGGACGGCGGGACGCAACTGATGGTGCAGCCGCCCAAAACGGAGACCTCCGAACGCTGGATACCCATTCCAAAAGAGATGCTGCGGATGCTGAAGCCGGAGGCTAAAAAGCCGGACAGCTACCTGCTGACCGGCGGAGAGCTTGTTCCCGACCCGCGCACCTGCCAGTATCGCTACAAGGCGCTGCTGGAGCGCTGCGGCGTGCGGTATCGCAATTTTCATTGTCTGCGGCACAGCTACGCCACACGCTGCGTGGAACGCGGCGTGGACGTGAAAAGCGTCAGTGAGCTGCTGGGCCACGCCGATGTCCGCACCACCCTGCGGCTGTACGTTCACTCGTCCATGGACTACAAGCGCAGGGCCGTAGAGGGAATAGGATTTCTCAAGGGAATAACGTAAAAAAGGACGCTGAAAGGAGTCTTTTTTCTATCCAGAAAGTGGCAAAAAATTTTCGCAAAGTAACATACTTTGCGAAAGAGACTGCCAGCCGTTGTGGCGCAAGGCTTCCGAGGCACACAGGCAAAATATGTTGCATTTCGCAAGTCCATATTGACAAGTCGGAAAAGCTGGAATATACTGTTATACGGTCATTTTTGGACTGTTTTCGCAAAGTATGTTACTTTGCGAAAACAGATGTGACCAAAAACTGAATAAAAGGTCTTGCGAAGTCGTGTGGCTGTCGCTGTAAAGGCGGTACATCGTTACCGTCAGGCGGCAGTTTTGAAGGAACGGGGTGATACCCCCTGCGGACGGCGCTGTTGACGTAAGGAATGGACCAAAGCGGCAGAAATGCCGTGTGGCGAATAGCAGCCATTGGAGCGAACGCTCTGAGAAGGTAGGTTCAGGTACGAGAAGGACAAAATCCTTCGTGACGTTAGGGCAGAAGAATTGCACGATGGAGGATCAGTGTTGTACAGCGGGCGATCTCTCCCTGACGGCATAGGCGGGAGTGCGCGCTGGCGATAATCGTCAGCGTATTTTCATTTCTGCCAGATCACCGCTGGTTTTCTGCGGAAAACCGGCGATTTTTTTGTGAAGGAGGATCACGTCCATGTCCAACAGAAACCCACGCGAGAGATTTGACTACAAAAGCTGGTTCGAGCGTAATGTGGCCAAGCGAACCGTGGCTGCACTGGAAGCCCGCGACGCGGCCTTTGCCGAAAAACACGCGGACACACCGCTGGCGGAACTATCGCAATACGTCAGCAACCGTGCAGAGCTGCTGCGGCACACGCCCAGCCCCTGCGAGATAGACGGCGGCACGTTTATCGAGGAGCGCTTCGGCAGTTGGGACGCGGTATTGGAGATGGCACACCTGCGGCCACCGACGAAAGAACCTAAGTTGAAAGACACGGCACGATACAAGCGGGAAAAGACCGTGCAGGAACCGCTGTTCTACGAGGAATCCGAGCGCAAGAAGAAAGAAAAGCGCGCTAAAGCCGCGGCCAGCCATGCGGCACAGCAGGCACGGCTGAAAGAGAAAAAGCGGTTGGAGCAGGAAAAGAAAGAGGCGCGTGATGCCGCTGCCCGCCAGCGTGAAGTCGAGAAAGCGGCGGAAGCCGCAGAGCAGGAGGTGTCCTGCTGAGTTACCCTTGTCAAGCCATGACGGTCTGAACGGAGACTGTCAGCTTTCCATAAGGGTGGGAGGGGAAAAGCCGCCCCTCCCACCTCCTCTCTTTGTTGAACGGCAAAACCAAGACCACATACAAAAATAAATATGTTTCCTTCCCCTTGTGGGGCAGGAAACGAAAAGAATATGCCCCACCTGCGGGGCGGGAAATTAGGAAGAAATAGGAGCAAACACACATGATCTCTTTGAGTGAAGTACTGCATACCATCGCGCAGGCGCTGCTGATCCCCTGCCTTATCATCCTGCTGATCCTCATGGCCGGCGCGGTCTGGCAGATCGGCGACATCGTGGTGGAGTTCATCGCGGAGCGCCGCAAGCATAAATGCGACGTGCCCCAGCTGCTGCGTGACGTACACACCGCGGGCGCGGACGGCCTTGCGGAGCTGATCGAAAACAGCGGCCTGCTGCGGCGGCAGAAGAAGGCCCTGCTGGAGCTGGCAGAGAGCCGCAACCTGCCCAAGGACACCCTGACAGCACTGGCGGAACGCCTGCTGGCAACGGAGGAGGCGCGGAACGCCCGCACCACCTCCGTTACCGACATGATCGCCAAGTTGGGCCCCATGTTCGGCCTGCTGGGTACACTGATACCCCTGGGTCCCGGCATTGTGGCGCTGGGACAGGGCGACACGGTGACGCTGTCGGAGTCCATGAACGTGGCGTTCGACACCACTATCGCGGGCGTTATCAGCGCGGCTGTGGCCAGCGTTATCTCCCACATCCGCAAGCGCTGGTACAACGACGATATGGTGTCGCTGGAAACGCTGATGGAGGCAGTTCTGGAGGAGGTCACGACAGATGTTGAAGGGTAAGTTTTCCTCCCGCCGTCATGTGACGGAGGAGGTGGACGCCATGGCTGGCGTGGCAAACCTTGCAGACGTGATGCTGGTGTTCGCCTGCGGCCTGATGGCGGCGGTCATTCTGAACTGGAACGTGGACCTGAGCAAGACCCGCGTGGAGATCCTCCAGCGGGAGCAGATGCAGGAACTGGACAACGCGGAGGAGATGGAGCAGGACATCCAATCCTCCAGCAGCTTCGAGCAGAAGGGCACGGTGTACGAGGATCCGGAGACCGGGAAGCTGTATGTGGTGATGCCGAAAAGCGGCAACTGAAAAAGTTTTTACATAGATACGTTCAACAGAGAGAGGAGAAAACACATGAAGAAACGGACAAGCAAAGTGTCCCGGCGCATCGTGAGCCTGCTGATGAGCATGGTGCTCACGCTGACGCTGGTGACTCCCGCGGCCTTTGCCGAGAGTGACATGCCGGACAACGGCCAGCAGCAGGAGCAGCAGGTGCCGACGGACGCCGGGAACGGCGGCAGCGGCGACGTGAATACTCCCGCTGACGACAGGGACACCGGGGACAAGGGCACCGAGGACGCCAACAAGCCCGGTGAGGATAACAAGGGCGAGGCCCCCGATGGGGAGAACAAGGACGAGGAAAACAAGGACGAGCAGCCCACCGAGGACGAGAATAACAGTGAGGACGACATCGCTCCGCTGAATGATGATACTGACAGTGATGTGTGGGATGGTAAGCCTGCGGAAAAGTTTGCTGGTGGTGCTGGTACGGTTGATGATCCCTACAAAATCAGCACCGGTGCGGAACTGGCATATCTGGCAGAGAAGGTCAATGGGGGTAAAAGCTATTCTGGCAACTACTTTAAGCTGACGAGTGACATCCGACTGAATGCTGACGATGTGCCGACCGCCGGTGATAGCCTCAATAGCTGGACATCCATTGGTAATGCAAATGCGAAAAAGTTCCAAGGCACGTTTGACGGTGATGGGCATACCATAAGCGGACTGTATATCAATAACGCGGTGCAGAATCAAGGCCTGTTCGGTTATGTTGGAAGAGGTGGCGTGGTGCAGAACCTCGTTGTTGCCGGTAGGGTAACAGCAACAGGGCAGAACTACGTGGGCGGCATCGTGGCAAGGCTCAACGGCGGCACGGTGCAGAATTGCGGTTTTTATGGTGCTGTGACCGCCGGTACATCCTATACCGGTGGTGTGGTAGGTTCGGGTTCTGCCACGAACTGCTGGTATTACCGTACAGATGATGGTGCGAGCGTATTGGGTGTATATGGAGCCCGGAGTGGCACAAACTGCTACCACAACGTGCATGACAACAGCAAGGGCGCCTATTACGAAGACAAAGCATTTGGGGACGGCACGGTGGCAGATTTGCTGAACCCCTATGCCTACGAGAATGGCCTGCCTCTGTGGAAGGTAGGGAGTTCGTATCTCATTATCGACACAACGTTGAAGTATGATGCGCTGGTAAAATTGGCCACCGGCGTTAAAAATTCTACTGTGGCTGGAAAAGTCGGTTTCGGAAGCAGTTTGGTGCAGAGCAAGCTGACAAATAGTGGCGACGCGCTTATGTTGGTGGCAGCAGAGGGAACCGGCGATGTCCGTTATACGGTCAAAAATCCGCAGGGGGATGGCGTTACGATCACGGAAGCGGATTTGGTGCCGACCTCGACGCCATACACTGTGAAAACGGAAGACGTGGATGAAAACGGCATCATTACCCTGTACTATGGTACAGAGGATGAGTTTACGGCCGATTTGACGGAGAGCGGTTGGTACTACAACAACACGACAGGCAGCTACAAAATCCAGACTCCGGAGGAATTGCGCTTCCTTGCCACATTGGTCAACGACAAGCACATCGACTTTTCCGGGAAAACGATCACTCTTAATGCGGACATTGACCTGAGCGGTATCAAAGACTGGGCTCCCATCGGCAAGGATGCGGATCATCCTTTCAAGGGCACGTTTAACGGCAATGAGAAGGTCATCTCCGGCATGACCGTTGCAGGTGACTATGCCAACGCTGGTTTGTTCGGCGTGGTAGACGGCGGTACGATCCAGAATGTGACCGTCAAAGACGGCAAAGTGACATCTGCTGCTGCCGGAGCCAACGTGGGCGGTATCGTAGGTTGGCTGAAGTCTGGCGGAGTGTACAGTTGTGCTTGTACCGCAGAGGTCAGCGGCAGCGGTCAAAACGCTGTCATTGGCGGTCTTGTGGGCAAGAATGACAGCACAAATGCCGTGGATACAGGATATTGTTATGGCACAGAGGATTTGAAGCCTGTGGGAGTGGGTACATATGCCAACTGCTACTACATGGCAACAAGTTCTACCTATAACAAGAAAGATACCGATGACGATACCGGCGCCCGGACGCAGGATGAATTTGACCTGGGCCGTGTGGCGTATGAGTTGGGTTGGGGATATGATACTACCGCGCAGAAGAAGCTGCCTGTTTTGTCGAGCTCTGTTTATGCAGAAGAATTGACGCTGACCAAACCCGCGAATTTACAGCCCAGCGTTGTTGTAACAATAGGCAACAGTGATAAGCGGACTCTAACGGGTACTGACGGTAAGCAGTATTTCTACGCTGCAAGCGGAGCTGATGTACCGCTGACGATACAGGGGATTCCTGCAAACCAGCAGATCATCTTTTCGCCGTACGCACCGATAAGTACAGACGATGGGCTTGCGCTTAGAGTAAGATCCAGTGCAGAGGATAATGAATATACCTATTCGCTGGTCGAGGCGGACATCGGCTGGTACGAGAGCAACAAGGAAACCAAAGCCTATGCGTTCGAGACCGCATATGAGCTGGTGGGATTCTCCCTGTTGGTCAACGGTGAACTCGGCAAATACGAGTCTTTTGCTGGGTGGAAATTGTCTCTGGAAGGAGATGTTGACCTTAATAATATCCAGTGGATGCCCATCGGCGTGAGCAGCAGCTTTGACGGTACATTTAACGGCAACAACCATGCTATAATAGGCCTGAATGTGGATGCGGCAAAAGGATATGCCGGTCTGTTCGGCTGGTTGAAGGGTACCGTGCAGAATTTGCAGGTTCAGGGCAGTGCAAAGGCAAGCGGCAGCGTGTCTTGTATCGGCGGCATCGTGGGATACAACGACGGCGGCACGGTACAAAACTGCTTGAGCGAGGTAAATGTCAACGCTGAGAGTGCAAGTGCATCTGCCGGCGGTGTTGTTGGCAATAGCACGAGTGCCGGCGTAGTAAATCTCTGCTGGAATGAGGGCAGTGTGACCGGCGGCACGACTGGCGGCATTGTCGGCAGCGGCAGCGGTACGGTGACCAACTGCGCCAACTTCGGTGATGTCACAGGCGGCACGAGTTATCGTGTTGGCGGCATCGCGGGCAGCGGTACAGTAGCCAACAGCTACAACCTCGGCAGTGTGACCGGTGCGGCAAATAAGGCCTACGGTATCAGCAGTGGTATGGTGGTCAACAGCTACTATATCTGCAAGATCGTTACCGAGGAGAAATCCGGTTATATCAAGAACGGTAAGGAAAGCACGGTGCAGGGCATTATTGCAGCACCGGGCGAAGACGGTGGAGTCATTTATACCGTCGGCACCGGTGATGATGCACAGGAACTGGTTGAGGTGCTGAACACGCCGGAAAACCTTGGTATCTACATTGAATGGACAAATAAAACCGAATCACCGTATAACCCCATTCACATCCGGAGATGGGATGGCAGCTTTGAAGAAGACATTGACGCAGTTACGCTGATCTACGATCCTAATGGTGCCACCACTGGCAGGGCTGTGGAAATTAACAGAACCGTGGCTGCTGGAGTCGAGTCCGCTGTTTTCCAGATTAAGAGCGTCGAGGACACTGATCTTGGCTTCAAGCACGAAAACGGCACGTTCCTCGGCTGGGATGAGAAGTCAAATGCTGCGACACCGGGGTACAAGTTTGATGCATCTAAGGGCACCATCACTCCTGCGGAAGTTAGCGTTAAAAAGGGTGAAACAGTCACTCTCTATGCGGTATGGCAGAATATCTGGGACACCGATGCGGATGGCGCTTATTTGATTAAGACTCCGGACGATCTTCAGTCCCTGCAGACGCAGGTCAACGACAAGGGCTTTAACTACAAGGGTAAGTGGTTCAGACTGGCAAATGACATTGATATGACGCAGTTTGACAACTGGACGCCTATCGGTATTGTTGGAAATGCGTTTGCGGGTAATCTGGACGGCAATCACTACACCATCCGCAACCTGAAGGTGAATGTTGCTTCCGGCTATGCAGGTATGTTTGGTTATGCGTCATATACAACATTCCAGAATTTGACGCTGGATAGTCCGGTGGTCACAGGTAATTCTTATTGCGGTAGTTTGATCGGCTATGACAACGATGGTGCCACACTAATCAACATTACGGCAAATAATGTTGCAGTAAACAGTGGTAACGCCTCTGCTGGTGGTCTTGTTGGTCGTAGTGGCAACATAAGTGCTAAAAATTGCTGGGTTGAGGGCGGCAGTGTAACTGGGAGAAAAATAGCTGCCGGCATATGTACCGATAGTGATGATAACTCGCCGACAGTCGTCAACTGCCACAATTCTGCGAATATCAATACGACCGCAACTTCAGCTGCCAGAAAATCCGGCATTGCCGCCGGTATCTGGGCGTGTGACACAAGCGGTGCAAGAGGCGAATTCACAGGCTGTACCAATAGCGGCACGGTCAGTGGTCGGAATTACGCCGCAGGTATCGCCACGGCAGGTAGAGCTATAACCAGCTGCATAAATAGCGGCGCAGTGACAAGCACCAATGGTTTAGCGGCAGGAATGTCCAACAATAGTGCTTATGCTGAAAAATGTGGGAATACCGGTACAATTAAAGGTTATGCAAATGTAAGCGGCAGCATGGGTGTAGCGGGCATTAACAATTCTACGGGAGCATCGTTCTGCTACAATACCGGCAAAATTATCAGCACTTATAAATCGGATTGGGCGTATGGTATTTCGGGATACGGTAGAAGCACGATTAAAAACTGCTTCAGCTATGTAGCGGGGGAGAACATCGCCCTTGCGCCTAACTCGACTGAGATCAAAGTCACCAACAGCTACTACCTCGCCAGTAGTGCTACAGCAGTGAGCAGCGCAGGCACTTGGGCCAGTGCGGACGACTTTGCCAGCGGCAAGGTGGCATGGGGCGTGGACGGCGGCACCGACGCACACGCCAACTACTGGACGCAAGGTGCAAACAACTATCCTATTCCCATCGGTGAGGGAACTTCCACCAGCTACTACCGTGCTAAAGCCGAGTGCGGCACGGGCGGTTCGATGAGTATCAAGAGCAACCGCAACTTTACCGGCGATGCGGATAATGCCGTGTACGGGCCCAAGGGTATGAGTGTGACCGTTACGGCTACGCCCATGGATAACACCTACGCCTTGAAGTCCATGACCGTTCAGCTCCCTGTGGGCACCGCGGCGAAGTCCATCTCCAACCCGGGCACATTTACCATGCCCAACGAAGGCAACGTCCTCGTTACGGTTACCTTCGGCTCCGCTACCCCCGGTGGCGGCGGCGGGTACTACTACGGAGGCAGCGGCGACGGTACCGGCACCGGCGACAAGGACGACGAGGGCCTGCAGGATGGCCTGAACATGGACGTGGAGTACGACATCAAGGGCCTTGTGCTGGGCGCTTACGCCGAGTGGGGCTCCAACGGCGGGAACAAGTCCTTCCAGAAGTGGCTGGAAGAAAATCCCAACGTCGTCCGCGCTCTGCTGACCAATAGTCTGGACAACATGGCCACCGCGGCCGTGGGTAAGAAGACCGATGAGGCCAAGGATCTGGCGGCGCTGCTGCTGGCCAGCCTCAACGAGCACACCGGCGTGGACGGCAAGGACGGCGATACCATCGCCAAGGCGCTGCAGAAATACATCGACTCCGGCAGCGATGAGGTGTTCAGCGCGTGGCTGACCGGTGGCGGCGGCATGGCCAGCGGTACCTATGAGAGTATCTACGGCCAGTACGCCAGCAGCCTTGCGGCACTGGCAGACCGTCTGTACAGCAAGTGGGAGGCCAGCGGCACGTCCATGACCTTCCCGGTGTGGCTGGATTCCCAGCAGGTGAGCATGGACAGCCTGTCCGAGAACGCGGACGAGCCGGATACCGACACTGCCAACGATCCCCAGACCTCCGACGCCCCGGATGATGTGCCGGATGGACAGGATACCGAGGGCGGCGCCAGCGGTAACTCCGTGTGGGAGATCATCGGCACGGTGGTGCGTGAGAATCCCATCCTCGTCTGGAGCATCGTGGCTGTCATCGCGGCGCTGATCATCGTGGGCGCGGTACGCCGTTACCACAAGGTCAAGCGTGACGAGCATGACGAGAAATAATTAAACCTGATTACGCCGCGGGCGTAGTCTGCCGATTCGCGTGGGCGGAATTTCCGTCCACGCGAATACGGCTATATAAACGGAAACGGGAGGGATGCCTCTGTGAGAAGAAAAGTGCGAAATTTGACGGCGTTTCTGCTGGCATTGGTGCTGATACTTGGCAGTATGCCATTGACTTACGCGGCGGGATATAGCATCACCGTCAATGCTCCGACAGGGAACGATCTGCCCTATTGGGTGTTCGAGAAAGCGGGCGTAGACAGCGCGGATGTGCTGAACCTGACGGCCAACGAGGGGCATACTCTGCCCACAGGTAAGGTCGCCCGCGTGTCGCTGGCCGTGGGCAAAAACAAAGAAGATGAAGCGAGCTGTGGCATTTCTATCAATGGGATGTACTATGTGCAGTCCGTGACGCTTGACCATCCGGATTTCTTCACCGGCACGGTGGAAATACAGGTAGGTAAGGACGCCCAGTGGACCGAGGAAACGTGGGGCAGCATCACGCCGCTGGAGAATTCCAATATTATTGGCCGCGTGCAGTTCAAGAACGGTACATTCACCGGCGATGTAAGCATCACCGTCAGTCCTATGACCGCGCAGCAGGCAGAGACAGCGCAGAAGCAGAATCAACGACAGGTGGTGCCGCAGGGCAAATACACTGTCAAAGAGATTTCTGAAGCTATTTACGGCATTCTGGCGCAGAAGCGCTCTGCGTTGGGTTTGGAAGATAGCGACTATCTTCTCTCTGGGGACGAGCTGACCTATGCCGGCAGCTCCGCCACGGACTGGCTGCCCATCGGCTTGAGCCGATGCGGTGTGGAAGACGATTACGACGCCTACCTCGCAGCGTTGCAGACCTACGTCGAGCAGAAATACCGTGAGCCGGACAAGCTGGACAGGGTGAAGGCTACCGAGTGGCATAGAATCTCCCTTGCTGTGCTGGCCTGCGGCGGCGACCCCACCCATTTTGGTAAGGACGCGGACGGCAACGACATCAACCTCATCGCGGACGGCGTATATGACCGCGGTAAGACCGTGGACATCGGCGCACAGGGGTTAAACGGTTGGCTGTGGGGACTTATCACGCTGGACAGTATGAAGTACAACATCCCTGCGGGCTCGTCTTACACCCGCACGGAGATGATCAAGAAGATACTGTCCTTCCAGCTCCCCGACGATGGTTTCAACCTGCGCTTTGCACAGGGCAGCACCGCCGACCCGGACATCACGGCCATGGCGATACAGGCGCTTGCGCCGTACTACCGTAACGCCACCTTCAACGTGAAAGACCCGGTGGACAAGGCACTGGACTGCCTTTCAAAATTGCAGCTGGACACCGGCGACTTCCGCAGCTGGGGCACACGGAACTCCGAGTCCGTGTCACAGATCATCGTGTCGCTGTGCTCCATCGGTGTTGATCCGCAGAACGACTCACGGTTCATCAAGAACGGCATCAATCTGCTGGATGCCCTGTTCTACTACCAGCAGGAAGACGGCGGATTTGCCCACTCCTACGAGTCCGACCCCGGCAATCCCTCCGCCATCCCCGGCGAGAGCAACAGCATCGCCACCGACCAGGCTCTGCTGGCACTGGTGGCCGTATGGCGGCAGGCACAGGGTATGAGCATCCTGTACGATTTCCGCCCCGGCAGCGTGTCCGCCAAGATACTGACGCCGGAGGAAAGCGAGGTGTCCTTTGCGGGCAGCTACGAGTTTACCGAGGCCGACCAGCAGCAGACGGACGCCCTGCCAAAAAAGCTGTCCACGGAGAACGATGCCGAGGTGACAGCCCTGCTGGACAAGCTGAAAATGAGCCGTGATTTCGAAGGCTACGATACCTACATGACTAAGCTGACGCAGGCAAAAGCCGACATAGACGCACTGTACGCGGAGATAGAGAGCATCAACGTGGACATTCAAGAACAAATCATCCCCATGACCGATCCGGGACTGGGCGAGAAGTCCACGGTGGACAGGCTGGTGAAGCGCTACAAGGTGCTGTCAGGCCACGACAAAGAGCTTGTCCAGAACTGGGACGCCGTACTTTCCGTGAAGGCGCAGACGGACGCAGCACAAAGAAACCTGTTTCTTATCATCGGTGGCGCGGTAGTCGTTATGGTAGCTGCGACGGTGGTCATCCGCCGCAGGAGGGAGAGCAAATGAGAAAGCATATCACAAGATTACTCACAGCCTTGCTGACACTGGTGATACTTTTGCCCATCGTAGCACAAGCTGCTCCCACGGACGGCTGGACAGATGAGGCGGAGCAGGCGTATCAGACAGTGACGCAGCTGGTCATCCAGCGCGTCACCGAGAGCAAGGACTACCTTGCCACCGCTACGCAGGAAGAGAACGCCAAGGCGGTCTATGCCCTGTGGACTTCCGGCGCAGCTGTCCCCAGCGGCTTCTATGACGAATACCTGCAAGCGCTGGCTGACTGGCTGGATCTCGCGGTCAAGCGGGGCAAAACGGCCTACATCCCCGGTGTTATCCGCACGGTGGCGGATATGGGGCTGGATGTGACGGACTTCGCCGGACACGACCTCATGGATGCCTTGCGGAAGCCGGAGCTGGTGGAAGCGGACGAGGATCGGCTGGATATGCTGATGGACTTGGATGCCGCCGGTGACGCCGGCAAGACCGACGAGTTCAACGCCCTCCGTGAAACGCTGCTGACAGAAGCGCTTGCTCGCCAGCAGAGCAGCGGCG
>OGOJ01001956.1_pt1 | contig 13923 bp, 7 predicted proteins | sample 1552601 | NCBI WGS metagenome assembly OGOJ01 (sample SAMEA2580184, study PRJEB22360) | human gut metagenome | biome: human gut; feature: human-associated habitat; material: faeces | place: Denmark | collected 2008/2010
TCTACAAGTTTATTCAACAGTTCTATTCGAACCTTGATTATTACATACCCGACCGCTACAACGAAGGGTATGGCATTTCTAAAAAAGGAGTGGACTACGCCGCTGAAACCGGTGTGGGACTGATTATTGTACTCGATTGCGGAATAAAAGCAGTAGAGGAAATCACGTATGCCAAAGAAAAAGGGATTGACTTTATCATCTGCGACCATCACGTACCGGATGATATTCTCCCGCCTGCCGTAGCTATATTGAACGCCAAACGCCTGGACAACACGTACCCGTACACCCACCTTTCCGGTTGTGGAGTCGGTTTCAAGTTTATGCAGGCGTTCGCCATTAGTAACGGTATCGAATTCCATCATCTGATTCCGTTGCTCGACATCGTAGCCGTGAGTATCGCATCGGACATCGTTCCGATTATGGGTGAAAACCGTATTCTCGCCTACCACGGTCTGAAACAACTGAACAGTAACCCGAGTATCGGCATGAAGGCCATTATCGATGTATGCGGACTTTCTGAAAAAGAAATTACTGTCAGCGATATTGTGTTTAAAATCGGACCGCGCATCAATGCATCGGGACGTATTCAGAATGGGAAAGAAGCTGTAGACTTGCTAACGGAAAAAGATTTCTCGGCGGCACTTGAGAAAGCCGGACAAATCAACCAGTACAACGAAACCCGGAAAGACCTCGACAAGAGTATGACGGAGGAAGCAAACAACATCGTTGCCAATCTGGAAGGATTAGCCGACCGCCGCTCTATTGTGCTCTACAACGAAGAATGGCACAAAGGAGTGATCGGTATCGTAGCTTCCCGTCTGACGGAAGTGTATTACCGCCCTGCCGTGGTACTGACACGAACGGATGACATGGCGACAGGCTCCGCACGTTCTGTTTCCGGCTTCGATGTATATAAAGCAATCGAGCATTGCCGCGACCTGCTGGAAAACTTCGGAGGACATACATACGCCGCCGGACTATCAATGAAAGTGGAGAATGTGGATGCTTTTACCAAACGGTTCGAAGACTACGTTTCACGGCATATCCTACCGGAACAAACCAGTGCCGTCATCGAGATTGATGCTGAAATCGACTTCAGGGATATTTCGTCCAAGTTCTTCAACGACCTGAAGAAATTTAATCCTTTCGGCCCCGACAACACGAAACCCATTTTCTGCACTCATCACGTCTATGATTATGGAACGAGTAAAGTAGTGGGACGCGACCAGGAACATATCAAGCTCGAACTGGTTGATAATAAATCGAATAATGTAATGAACGGTATCGCGTTCGGACAGAGTTCGCACGTGCGCTATATCAAAACAAAACGTTCGTTCGACATCTGTTACACCATTGAAGAAAACACGCATAAGCGTGGCGAAGTTCAACTTCAAATCGAGGATATAAAGCCGATTGAATAAGTATCAGGAGATATTAAAACAATATTGGGGATATGACTCCTTCCGCGACTTGCAGGAGGAGATCATCACCAGTATCGGCGAAGGCAAAGATACACTGGGGCTCATGCCTACCGGAGGCGGTAAGTCCATCACCTTTCAAGTGCCTGCTCTCGCCCAGGAAGGGATTTGCATTGTCATTACTCCACTCATCGCCCTGATGAAAGACCAGGTGCAGAACCTCCGCAAACGCGGTATCAAAGCTCTTGCCGTATATTCCGGCATGACGCGGCAGGAAATTCTCACTGCACTTGAAAACTGCATCTTCGGTGATTACAAATTCCTCTATATTTCTCCGGAACGTCTGGACACGGACATATTCCGCACCAAACTGCGGTCAATGAAAGTCTCTATGATTACGGTTGACGAAAGTCACTGTATCTCACAATGGGGATATGACTTCCGCCCCGCTTACCTGAAAATTGCCGAGATACGGGCGCTGTTACCGGGAATTCCGGTACTGGCACTGACCGCTACCGCCACTCCGGAAGTGGTGAAAGATATTCAAGCCCGCTTGGATTTCCGTGAAGAGAATGTTTTCCGCATGAGTTTCGAGCGGAAAAACCTGGCGTATATGGTGCGACAAACGGATAACAAGACTCAAGAACTGTTGCATATCTTACGAAAGGTACCGGGCAGCGCCATTATCTATGTCCGCAACAGACGACGGACCAAAGAAATCACCGAATTACTGGTAAATGAAGATATCACCGCCGACTTTTATCACGCCGGACTGGATAATGCCGTAAAGGACCTACGTCAAAAACGCTGGCAAAGCGGAGAAGTTCGCGTGATGGTAGCTACCAATGCCTTTGGTATGGGAATCGATAAACCTGATGTGCGTATCGTATTGCATCTCGACCTCCCCGACTCTCTCGAAGCCTACTTCCAGGAAGCCGGACGTGCAGGAAGAGACGGTGAGAAAGCGTATGCCGTAATTTTATATACTAAAACGGACAGAACAACGTTACACAGGCGTGTAGTGGATACTTTTCCCGATAAAGAATATATCCTCAATGTGTACGAGCATCTGCAATATTACTATCAGATGGCAATGGGCGACGGTTTCCAATGTGTACGTGAATTTAACCTGGAAGAGTTTTGCCGGAAGTTCAAATACTTCCCGGTTCCGGTAGACAGTGCGCTGAAGATACTGACTCAAGCCGGTTATCTGGAATATACGGACGAACAGGACAACGCCTCACGCATCCTTTTTACGATTCGCCGGGACGAACTGTACAAACTGCGGGAAATGGGAACGGAAGCGGAAGCTCTGATACAGATGATTCTCCGTTCGTACACCGGAGTGTTCACCGATTATGCCTATATCAGCGAAGCCACCCTGTCCGTACGTACCGGACTGACCCGTGAACAGATTTATAACATATTGGTCACGCTTACCAAACGTCGCATCGTGGATTATATTCCGCACAAAAAGACTCCTTATATTATATATACGCGCGAACGGCAGGAACTTCGTTTTGTGCACATCCCCCCTGCTGTCTACGAAGAGCGTAAAGCTCGGTATGAAGCTCGCATCAAGGCGATGGAAGAATATGTCATTTCGGAGAATGTGTGCCGAAGCCGGATGCTGCTCCGCTACTTCGGAGAGAAAAACGAGCATAACTGCGGACAATGTGATGTTTGCCTTAGTCACCGTGCAACAGATACGCTGACCGGGAAGTCTCTTGAAGAGCTGAAAAAGAAAATAACAGAATTACTTGCCCAAAAACCGCATACGCCGGCAGAAATAGCCGAGAAAATAGAAGCGGAGAAAGAGAGAGTCAGTGAAGTCATCCAGTATTTATTGGAGGAAGGTGAATGGAAGATGCAGGATGGAATGATACATATTTCAAAATAAGTTACTACCTTTGCAAGGTAACTCAAAAATAACACACCATGCCGAACTTTTTTAAATCTTTCTTCTCCGGTAAGTCGGAAACTCCGGAAAGTGAAAAACAGAAAAACGATCAGAAAAATTTCGAGATCTTCAAATACGACGGTTTACGTGCGCAACGCATGGGACGTCCGGATTATGCAGTAAAATGTTTTACAGAAGCTCTTGCCATTCAGGAAGAGTTTGAAACAATGGGCTATCTTAGCCAACTCTACATTCAGATGGGAGAAACGGCAAAAGCCCGCGAACTGTTGGAAAAAATGGCTGCCATGGAACCTCATCTCACGAGTACTTTCCTGACACTGGCAAATGTATGCTTTATCCAGGAAGATTATCAGGCCATGGAAGAGGCTGCCAATAAAGCAATTGCCATTGAGGAAGGAAATGCCGTAGCTCATTATCTGCTAGGAAAAGCCCGTAAGGGACAAAACGACGACCTAATGACCATTGCCCATCTCACCAAAGCGATCACTTTGAAAGACGATTTCATCGAAGCCCGCCTGCTACGTGCAGAAGCTTTGCTGAACCTGAAACAGTATAAAGAAATGATGGAGGATATAGACGCTGTACTTGCTCAAAATCCGGAGGAAGAAACTGCCATGCTCCTGCGTGGAAAAGTGAAAGAATCCAACGGTCAGGGCGAAGAAGCGGAAGAGGATTACAAACTGGTGACGGAAATAAACCCCTTCAACGAACAGGCTTACCTTTATTTAGGACAACTTTATATCAATCAGAAGAAGCTGACGGAAGCCATCGGATTGTTTGATGAAGCCATCGAACTGAATCCGAACTTTGCAGAGGCCTACAAAGAACGCGGACGTGCTAAATTGCTGAATGGTGATAAGGATGGTTCTGTAGAGGACATGAAGAAATCTTTGGAATTGAATCCGAAGGAGGAAGCTGGTCTGAATGGAGAATTCAAAAATTTGGGACCAAAGTCAGAAGCGCTACCGGGAATCTTTTAAAATAAGACCGAAAGCCTTCCATTATATAGCGTAGAAACTATCAGGACGGATTAATATCAGCTTGATAAGGCTGAAAGCCTTCCATTATATAGCGTAGGGCATCGCCCTACGTATTTATAAAACCCAAATACAAGCCCTGAAAGGGCGGAACATGAACTAACTATATGCCACAATCCCTATCAAAGAACTATATTCATCTGACTTTCAGCACTAAATACAGGAAGGACAGTATAAACGAGGATAAATTATCAGAAATATCCAAATACATCTCCGGCATTCTGAAAAACATAGACTGCCCACCTATCATAGTAGGCGGATTTACCAATCATATACATATCCTATGTATTCTCAACAAAAACATCGCATTATCCAAAATGGTAGAAGAAGTAAAACGTAGTTCGTCAAAATGGATAAAAAGTTTAGGACCCTCATATCATGATTTCTCCTGGCAAGAAGGATATGGAGCTTTCTCAGTCAGTCAATCAAAAGTTGAGACTGTAACTCGATATATTCTGGGACAAAAAGAGCATCACAAAAAAATGACCTTCCAAGATGAACTGAAAATGTTTCTAAAAGAATATCAGGTTGAATATAATGAAGAGTTTATATAGAATCATACTATGAAAGACGTAAACGTCCAAGTAGTCCCGCCCTTTCAGGGCTTATGTTAGGTGTATGCTTTTACGTAGGGCGATGCCCTACGCTATATAATAGAAGGCTTTCAGCCTTAATGAAAGAAAAGGCTACACGCAAACCAGAGAAAGACGACATGTAAAGCTCAAAACAGAATGACCTTTTCATTTGTTTTTGATGAAAAAACAAAAAAAATATCGTTTTTTGTTTGCATCTAACAGAAAATTATTACTTTTGCCCCAGAATTAGAAACCAAAGCAAAAAACAAAGATTCGAATGAAATCATTTACTTATGCATATTACTTCTTTTTTTACTTTTACTTTAGCAACAAAGTAGAGCGGGAGTTTGTATGTATCAAGTGACAGTGATGCTTAAGGACTGAATAGAGAAATCAATCATATGAATCCCGCTCCAATATGGACGCGGGATTTTTTTATATAATATATTTAGAACAATGAAAAAGATAGCAATTCAAGGAACACTCGGCTCATATCATGATATCGCCGCACACAAGTACTTCGAGGGAGAAGAAATAGAGTTAATCTGTTGTGCCAACTTCGAAGACGTGTTTACTTCGATACGAAAAGACAGCCAGGTTATCGGAATGCTAGCCATCGAGAATACAATTGCGGGAAGCTTGCTGCACAACAATGAGTTGCTGCGACAAAGCGGCACACAAATCATCGGTGAATACAAACTGCGTATCTCGCACAGCTTCGTCTGTCTCCCTGATGAGAGTTGGGAAGACCTGACTGAAGTCAACTCCCACCCTATCGCCCTGATGCAATGTCGCGAATTTCTGAATCAGCACCCACAGTTGAAAGTAGTGGAAGGTGAAGATACTGCCCGCAGCGCGGAAATCATCAAGAATGAAAGTCTGAAAGGCCATGCCGCTATCTGCTCCAAAGCAGCAGCCGAACGTTACGGCATGAAAATTCTTCAGGAAGGCATTGAAACGAACAAACACAACTTCACCCGTTTTCTGGTAGTTGCCGATCCCTGGCAAGTGGACGAACTCCGCCAACATCATGTCAACGCAACCAACAAAGCGAGTATGGTATTCACTCTTCCGCACACAGAAGGTAGTCTGTCACAGGTTTTGTCTATTCTATCGTTCTATAATATCAATCTGACAAAAATCCAATCGTTGCCAATCATCGGACGGGAATGGGAATACCAATTTTACGTAGATGTGGCTTTCAACGATTATCTAAGATACAAGCAATCTATTGCCGCAATCACTCCATTAACCAAAGAACTTAAATTATTAGGCGAATATGCAGAAGGAAAGTCAAACGTATAAAATCGCTCCTGCCGACAGATTGGCAAGTGTTAGCGAATACTACTTCTCAAAGAAACTTAAAGAGGTAGCACAGATGAATGCTGAAGGAAAAGATGTCATCAGCCTCGGTATCGGAAGCCCCGATATGCCTCCTTCAAGGGAAACCATCGAAACATTGTGCAACAATGCTCATGATCCTAACGGACACGGTTATCAACCGTATGTAGGTATCCCCGAACTGCGCAAAGGTTTCGCCAATTGGTATCAACGCTGGTACGGAGTGGAACTGAATCCGAATACGGAAATACAACCATTGATCGGTTCGAAAGAAGGAATCCTCCATGTTACGCTGGCATTTGTCAATCCGGGTGAGCAGGTGTTAGTCCCAAATCCGGGATACCCCACCTATACTTCTTTAAGTAAAATACTTGGCGCGGAAGTTATCAACTATGACCTGAAAGAAGAAGACGGTTGGATGCCCGACTTTGAGGCACTGGAAAAGATGGATCTTAGTCGTGTAAAACTGATGTGGACCAACTACCCGAATATGCCGACAGGAGCCAATGCTACTCCGGAAATCTATGAGCGTCTTGTTGATTTTGCCCGCCGAAAGAATATCGTGATTGTGAACGACAATCCGTACAGCTTTATCCTGAACGATAAGCCTATCAGTATTCTAAGTGTGCCGGGAGCCAAAGACTGTTGCATCGAGTTCAACTCTATGAGCAAGAGTCACAATATGCCCGGCTGGCGTATCGGTATGTTGGCATCGAACGCAGAATTCGTACAATGGATATTGAAAGTGAAAAGTAATATCGACAGCGGTATGTTCCGTGCCATGCAACTGGCTGCAGCAACTGCTCTTGAAGCAGAAGCAGACTGGTATGAAGGCAATAACGAAAACTATCGCAACCGTCGTCACCTCGCCGGTGAAATTATGAAAACATTGGGATGCACCTACGACGAAAAACAAGTAGGAATGTTCCTTTGGGGAAAGATTCCCGCTTCCTGCAAGGATGTAGAGGAACTGACGGAAAAGGTATTGCATGAAGCAAGAGTGTTTATCACTCCGGGATTTATTTTCGGCAGTAACGGAGCAAGATATATTCGTATCTCTCTTTGTTGTAAAGACAATAAACTGGCGGAAGCACTGGAAAGAATAAAAAGAATATAGGTTTCTGTTGTTCTCTCTTCAAAGAAAAAGAGAAGAAAACAGCAGCATAATGAGACAGAATAATTTCAACGAAAACAAGTTATTAAAAGAATAAAAACAAATAAGAATATGGAACTCGAATCAATTTTATTACCGGGCGTTGAAGCTAAAAGACCGATTGTCATTGCCGGCCCGTGTAGCGCAGAAACGGAAGAACAAGTAATGGATACAGCCAAACAACTGGCTGCTAAAGGACAAAAAATATATCGTGCCGGAATCTGGAAGCCGCGTACCAAACCGGGAGGTTTCGAAGGTATCGGTGTAGAAGGTCTTGCCTGGTTGAAAGAGGTGAAGAAAGAAACTGGAATGTATGTTTCTACGGAGGTAGCAACAGCCAAACACGTTTACGAATGTCTGAAAGCGGGAATCGATATTCTTTGGGTAGGTGCACGCACCACTGCCAATCCTTTCGCCGTACAGGAAATCGCTGACGCACTGAAAGGGGTTGATATCCCTGTATTGGTTAAGAACCCGGTGAACCCGGATCTCGAATTATGGATCGGAGCACTGGAACGTATCAACAACGCTGGTTTGAAGCGTCTGGGTGCTATCCACCGAGGTTTCAGCAGTTATGACAAAAAGATCTATCGGAATCTTCCCCAATGGCATATTCCTATCGAACTGCGCCGCCGCATCCCTAATCTTCCGATTTTCTGTGATCCGAGCCATATCGGTGGAAAACGTGAGTTGGTTGCACCGCTTTGCCAACAGGCTATGGACTTGAATTTCGACGGTCTGATTGTAGAAAGCCACTGCAACCCGGATTGCGCATGGAGCGATGCTTCTCAACAAGTTACTCCGGACGTACTCGACTATATCCTCAATCTGTTGGTAATCCGTACGGAAACACAGTCTACCGAAAGTCTGGCACAGCTCCGTAAACAGATTGACGAATGTGACGACAATATCATTCAGGAATTAGCAAAAAGAATGCGTGTGGCACGTGAAATCGGTACTTACAAAAAAGAGCACGGAATCACAGTCCTTCAAGCCGGACGTTACAATGAGATTCTGGAAAAACGTGGCGCGCAGGGCGAACAATGCGGTATGGACAGCGAGTTTATGAAGAAGATTTTCGAAGCCATCCACGAAGAATCAGTTCGTCAACAGATGGAAATTATTAATAAATAAAAAGCAGCCTCTCCACTAACCCTCTTCCAAAGAAAGGAAAGAAAGTAACCTCCTGTTCATATTGATAAGAGTAACTTTCAGTCTGTTCTCCTTGGGAGAGGGCTAGGGAAAGTTTTTTTAAATAAACATTATGAGAATATTAATCCTTGGAGCCGGAAAAATGGGCTCTTTCTTTACTGATATATTAAGCTTTCAACATGAAACGGCCGTGTTTGACGTCAACCCGCACCAGTTGCGTTTTGTCTATAACACGTATCGTTTCACCACATTGGAGGAGATTAAGGACTTTGAACCGGAACTGGTTATTAATGCCGTTACAGTGAAGTACACGCTGGATGCCTTTCATAAAGTATTGCCTGTGTTACCGAAAGACTGTATCATTAGTGACATTGCCTCTGTAAAAACAGGACTGAAGAAGTTTTATGAAGAAAGCGGTTTCCGTTATGTCTCCAGCCACCCGATGTTTGGCCCTACTTTTGCTAGTCTTAGTAATCTAAGCAGCGAGAATGCCATCATCATCAGTGAAGGCGACCACCTGGGAAAAATATTCTTCAAAGACCTCTATCAGACATTACGGTTGAACATCTTTGAATATACTTTCGATGAGCACGACGAAACAGTAGCCTACTCGCTTTCTATTCCGTTCGTATCGACGTTCGTATTTGCTGCCGTAATGAAACATCAGGAAGCCCCGGGAACTACGTTCAAAAAGCACATGGCAATCGCCAAAGGGCTGCTAAGCGAAGATGATTACCTGCTTCAGGAAATACTGTTCAACCCACGCACTCCGGGACAAGTGACTAATATCCGGACAGAGTTGAAAAACCTTCTCGAAATCATCGAAAACAAGGATGCGGAAGGTATGAAAAAGTATCTGACGAAGATCCGGGAAAAGATTAAATAATCCCACTCTCTTCTCAAGTATCAATCTTCATAAGACGATATTGGTACTTGAGAAGAGTCTATTGAATTCTATTAAACAATCTTCTCTAAGGGATATTTTAAAAGAAGAAACAACAAACCTACCATACTACAGCATACAAAAATCCTTTCTGATAATTACTTTCCATGCCATCCTCCACTCTTACTAATTGCCCCTGTTTATTATATAAGGTTATTTTCAAAGTAGCTGTCTGAGGATATACCAAAAAGCTACACGAAAGTGTACTTTCCGGAATATTCACTTTTATGTTGTTTCGTTTATCTGTTAATATAGGATCAAGTGGTATATAATTAGGATCAAAATATGGAGCGTCACTATACATCAAATAAGTGGCTTTACCCGCCAACAAGGAGTTTTTATTTCCCTCCACAATAAGATATCCTAAATCATCCGCATGCATATTCGAAAAAGCCACACTTACAGAAGCCGAACATATTTTCAACTGTACTTCAGCCGGATTAGGAATTTCAGATATCATATACGGTGATGACAACGCACCATAATATGGAGTTTGATGCTGTCCGGACACTTCTGACAAATATTCGACTGTACATGAATAAATATCATCACAAGGAGAAACAAGGCCAACTGGATAACAAACGCTGTAAGAAGCAGCTTTTGGTAAGTCTACATAAAGTCTGTTTAATGTTTCGTCATACTCCACTTTATACCTCACTCCATTAATCAAGATATCCTCACCAGCCTTCAGTTCACCACTACTAGACACATTATTCACACTTCGTGTATTTGGTAGTTTAAGATACAAACGTTGAGCAAATGAAATCTGCTTAATTTTTATAGTCATCAAAATATTTCCTGAAGGATCTTTAAAAAGGATATTCCCTTCTCTGACCTTCTCTGTATTTTCCTCAACCTTATAGTTCACAGTATAGATATCACCAGACAGTATCTTCTTATCCACCTTTATCCAGTCGCAATCAGGCCTAACAGTAAAGCCAGTTGAAGACAGCACTTTATACTCACCTGCATATCCTTCTGCGGGTAATCCCTGAGAAGGTACAATTTGATCCTCTAACATCCTAAATGCAGTATCCTCTCCTATTTGTCCATCCCCATCTAAATCTAAATAGCGATAGAAAGGAGGTATTTTATAATCAACAATCTGTTTTTCTTCATAGAAATCAAATAATCCTTTGATAATGGATAATAGATTAATATATTTCTCGTTCTTGTGGATCTTTTCTTTCAAAGATGAAGAAAGAGTACCATCAGCAGCTAGTTCTGAAGCAATGTCCGATATCAATGACGAAAGTTCTCCTGTTGTACGCCCCTCCTGCAATAAACAAGACATAGCCAACAAAATAGCATCCGCTTTACGCTCACCACATATATCCATTTCTGAAAATTCGACTCCAGACACATCACCAACATGCATACCTAAAGCTTCCAGAACTTCAGCCTCCGCTTTCTTCACAGAAGCATCAAAGTTCATACCATCAGCCACCAACTTTTTAATTCGTAGAAAAGATAATGTGGTCAACAAGTTTACATTTACTTTCTCCCTATCGGCTGACGCTACTGCTTGCAAACTAAGCGGTGCCTCTGACACAGTTTTCCTGTTTTCATTATAATAATAACCATTTACACGTAGTTCTATACAATCCGCTTTCATCAAACTACTAATCGAAAAGGCACCCAAATCATCTGATATTTGTGAAGGATAACTTTCTCCCGTAGCCAATAAATCTTTGTTTAAAGCAAAAACTGTTATCTGAGAGCCTTTAAGAAAAGGTCCTTTCTGAACTGCTCCGACAACTTTACACTTATTTTCTCCATCTGTTCCTTCATCATCAGTATGGTCACTACAAGAAAAAAAAGATACAACGACCATTACCAAGAAGTAAATTCCAAACCTTACATTCATATATTTTTATTTTTGTGCTAATAGAATAGTTTTATTCGAGCACAAAGATACCGAAAAGACTATACAGTCTGATAAATCTATGCTGTTTTTATCTGTAAAGCCTCGAATTAACCTCTTTTTATTCATCGAACTGAGATAAATCCAATCAGTAAACATTATCTTTGCAGCCTAAAGATGATGTTTAAGAAAGAATGATAGATCAAATTACCATAGACCGGATATTGGACGCGGCACAAATTATGGATGTCGTTTCTGACTTTGTCACCCTGCGCAAACGTGGTGTCAATTATGTCGGTTTGTGTCCGTTCCACAGTGATAAAACTCCTTCTTTTTATGTCTCTCCCGCTAAAGGATTATGCAAATGCTTTGCTTGTGGAAAAGGTGGAAATGCCGTGCATTTCATTATGGAGCACGAGCAGATGTCTTATCCGGAAGCATTGAAGTACCTTGCCAAGAAATATAATATCGAAATCAAGGAACGGGAATTAAGCGACGAGGAGAAGTTTGTGCAAAGCGAACGTGAAAGTCTGTTTATTGTCAATAACTTTGCACGCGATTATTTCCAGAATATACTAAAGAATCATATAGACGGCCGGAGCATCGGTATGGCTTATTTCCGTAATCGTGGCTTTCGCGATGACATTATTGAGAAATTTCAGTTAGGTTACTGTACCGAAAGTCATGATGCATTTTCCAAAGAGGCAATCCAAAAAGGATATAAGAAAGAGTATCTGGTAAAAACCGGACTTTGTTATGAAACGGATGACCACCGGTTACGGGATCGTTTTTGGGGACGTGTTATTTTCCCTGTCCATACGCTTTCCGGCAAAGTGGTGGCTTTTGGCGGACGTGTACTTGCCAGTGCAACGAAAGGGGTTAAAGTTAAATACGTCAATTCGCCCGAATCGGAAATTTACCACAAAAGTAACGAATTATACGGTATATATTTCGCCAAACAGGCTATTGTAAAGCAGGACCGTTGTTTTTTAGTTGAAGGATATACGGATGTGATTTCCATGCATCAATCCGGCATAGAGAATGTGGTTGCTTCTTCGGGAACAGCCCTCACGCCAGGACAAATCCGTATGATCCACCGGTTCACCAACAATATGACAGTGCTTTATGACGGTGACGCAGCAGGTATCAAGGCTTCTATCCGGGGAATTGATATGTTATTGGAAGAAGGGATGAACATCAAGGTCTGTCTTCTTCCCGATGGGGACGACCCGGACTCTTTTGCCCGTAAACATAACTCTACGGAATTTCAAGCCTTTATCTCGGAACATGAAACGGACTTTATCCGCTTCAAGACAAACTTGTTGCTGGAGGATGCAGGAAAAGACCCTATCAAGCGTGCGGAACTGATTGGTAACCTGGTACAAAGTATCTCTGTCATTCCGGAAGCGATTGTTAGAGATGTTTATATCAAAGAATGTGCCCAACTACTTCATGTAGAAGACAAACTGCTTGTATCGGAAGTTGCCAAGAGGCGGGAAACTCAAGCGGAGAAGCGAGCCGAGCAAACGGAACGGGAACGCCGGATGGCTGAAAGAACGGCTATGATGTCACAGGGCAGCACACCTCCTGAAGATGTTCCAATGCCTAATGGAGATATTCCGTTACCTCCTGAAGTGGATGGCGGATATACAGATGTTCCTCCCGCTCTGCAGGAAGACAGTTATGCTTCCTTTATTCCGCAGGAAGGAAAGGAAGGGCAGGAATTCTACAAATTCGAGCGACTGATATTACAGGCGGTGGTTCGTTATGGAGAGAAAATCATGTGTAACCTGACCGATGAAGAAGGAAACGAAATTCCGGTAACCGTCATAGAATATGTGGTTAATGACCTGAAAGAGGATGAATTAGCCTTCCATAATCCGCTGCACCGCCAAATGTTATCGGAAGCTGCCGCACACATGCACGATTCCAACTTCATTGCCGAACGTTATTTCCTGGCACATCCTGATCCGGTAATCAGTAAATTGAGTGTAGACTTGATTAATGTGCGTTATCAGCTTAGTAAATATCACTCCAAGTCCCAAAAGATTGTGACGGATGAAGAACGGCTCTATGAACTGGTGCCGATGTTAATGATTAACTTCAAGTATGCAATCGTAACAGAGGAATTGAAGCATATGCTGTATGCTCTACAAGATCCTGCTCTTGCCCATGATAATGAAAAATGCGACTCACTTATGCAACGCTATAATGAGTTGAGAACCGTACAAAGCATTATGGCAAAACGGTTGGGAGACAGGGTTGTTTTGCGATGATTCTTCATCGGTGCCGAGACATGCCTTCACCGGTGTCGAACACCCTCCTCATCGGTGCCGAAGCCTACTTTCCCCAGTACCGGAACAAAATCGCGTTTCTTAGAAATTTTCTTTACAGAGTTCCGTGTTGAATCAGATTCATAAACTCTTCACGAGTCTTTGCCTGATTGAAAGCTCCGGTAAAGTCAGAAGTAGTAGTAATAGAGTTTTGTTTTTCTACACCACGCATCTGCATACACATGT
>OGOJ01001957.1_pt1 | contig 13919 bp, 10 predicted proteins | sample 1552601 | NCBI WGS metagenome assembly OGOJ01 (sample SAMEA2580184, study PRJEB22360) | human gut metagenome | biome: human gut; feature: human-associated habitat; material: faeces | place: Denmark | collected 2008/2010
GAACGGGTCGTCCCCTAGTTCCGGGATAGTGATAGCCGCGGCGTCCAGGTCGATAAAGTAATCGCGGTATTCCGGGTTTGCCTCCATTAGTTCAACGGCCTTTGCATCATCACAATTAAATGCGCGATATACTTTCCCGTCCTCGTATGATGTAATCGACAAGCCCGGTTTCATCACGTATCGTGTGTGTTTTCCTGTCAAGTACTCGTTCTCGTACCATTGTGCGGCGAACTGTCTGTCAAAACCGCATGAATCCTCTAACTTTAAGTTAGTCATACGCACACACAGCGCCAAAATCTGCCCAATATCTTGTAATCTTTCCATTTGTGATTAAATTTTAATCTGTTGTTACGCTTTCGGTGTCTTTAGTCCGTCATATGAGGCTTTTGTAATAGTTAGTAACCTATCGCCCCCTGCCGCATCGGGTGTTTTCAAAGTAACGGATACAATTCCGTCCGTTGCCGAGTCCCCCGCGATTTCGGAGCATTCTAGACCGGACATAAGCCCATATACAAAATAATTACCCGAAGCTGTTAGCACGCACGCGATAAAAGACCCTAACTGCAATGCGTTAATTAGGTTCGATAATTCACGCGCGCCAATATCCCCCGTGTTAGCAATCAATTTAACAACTACGGAATGTTCCTGCGCGGTTGGCATAATGTCATTCACCTTTGCGGCTATTGTAGCGGACACGGAGTTTCCTACGCTAGATACTACGTAGCCCTTAGTACCTGTCATCATCGTTATAGTCGCCAACCCTATGTTATCTACGGAATAATTACTTATATCGCCGTAATTGACTAGTATAAGTTCTTCTATACCGCGCATTGAGGTAGGTTCGGCGGCTTTCGCGCAATCAAATGTAATATTTTGCTCTAATTTTTTAATACATGCCATAATTACCTCCTTTACGCTACGATAGCGCCCGTTCTTAACGTCGTATATGTCGTCGGATTGAAGTGTGCGCGCTGCTCACCTATCACGTTTTCCGGCGTCGTTAACGTTATTGTTGTAAACCCACCGTTTGCATTGGCTTCTTCTGTGTAGGCGGACATATTAAGCCCGTACACTAGCCCGTACACACGGTATATATTTTTCTCCTTCATCTTAGCGACTGCCACGAACCGACCATTTAAGATACGGTTAACTATATCCGCGCTAGTTTGGTCCTTACTGTAAATCGTAAAGGTAACGGAATCGGCAAGGGCGGCGGGCGCATTGTCATTTATGCGAGCCTCGGAAGAAGCGTTAACGCCCTTCTTATTAGACTCCACTAAAATGGCTTTGCCTCCGCTTGTGAGTGTCAACGTAGCTTGCCCCCCGGTAAGGCCTTTAGACGCAATTTCTGAATAGTTGATTAGCAACAATTCTTCAATGCCCGTGGCGCCCGCGTCGCAGTTCACTAAAATAGCTCTATTTAATTTTGATATACATCCCATAGTTATGTAAGTTTAGCGTTAACTATTGTAGTCCAGGGGGTTGTATCTATTAGCGTCCGTTTCTCCCCCTTCGCATCATCGGGCGTCTTTAGCGTGATAGAGGTAAAGCCCCCGTTCGCGCTGCTGTCCGTTTGAATGTCGGAAATTTCCAAACCGCAAAGAGCGCCTAACATACTCCGGCTAGCCTTGAGGTCCTTATACGATACCGCCGCCATAAATCGCCCGTTCATAAGGGCATCAATGATTAACGTACTGTTAGCGGCCTTGTCATACAGTGTGATAGTCAATGTTTGGTCTATTCCGTTTGAAACATCCGTAGCCTTCATTGCCTCCACCACTTTAACGCCGTTTTTAACCATATCGACGGGAACTGTTTTAGCTCCCGTCTTTAAGGTTATGGCTGTTATGATATTCGCGGCTGATACAGTCATAGCGGTAATGTCGGCGAAGTTGATAAGGTATAATTCCCTTAACCCAACCGCTCCCAATTCGCAATTATACTGTATTGCCTTGTCTAGTGCTTTTATACAAGCCATAATTTTAAGTTGTTTTTAATTGGTTAAACTGTTGCCGCTGTACACAATTTCATGTACTGTGGAACGGCTAACATAGCGTCAGCAGCGAATACAGTAGTACTGTAATACTTGCGGTCCTTCGCGTCCTGAATAAATGGTGCAATTGTCAGACTAGAGTCTTCCAATGCCAACTGAATGTTTGTTTTCGGTGTGAACGCAATGAATGATTGCACGGTTAACGCGTCACCTTTCGCGCTGTTGGATACGTGGCGCAACTCGTTGATTTTGTAACCTTCGAAGTAGTACGCGGGTTTTCCGTCCTCCATGTTAGCCTGTGCCAGGTTGTTATCTTTCGACTGCACAATATTCTTGTACGCGCGCATAACGTTGCTGGATACAAAAAATTCGGAGTCGTTCAGTTGGTCCGGGCGTTGGCCGTCGATACACCATTTCAGACATTCCAATACGCTATCCTGCTTGGCGGGTGTCAATGCCTTGATAGTCTCGGTTGATGCCTGCATCTGCTTGATAATCCCGCCATTTTTGAATACGGTGTATTCGCCTGCGGTATCGGAAGCTTTCAAACCGTCCAACCATACGAGACGCAACATATCAGCCTCCAACACTTTCAAAATCTCGCTTTGCATGAATGCGGCCAACTGTGTTTGGTCGAAGTTGTCGGAAAGGTGCACACCCTTTGCCACCATTTTACCCCACAAGTCCTGCAAACATACCACAATAGGCAACTCTATCTGCGCATGGTCGTAATACTTAACTTTGTCCTGCACCGCGCTGTACTTGTACTCGCTGTCGCAACCTGCGGAACGTCTTACCGCCTTGTCGGTAGCGGTGAATGTAAGGATAGGTTTGCCCTTCTCAATTCCGGATAGCACCGTTACGCCTGTGGAAAGTTCGCCTTCCAAACCAAGCGTCAAAGAGATAACCTCGGATAAACTGTCAATGTTCAGTTTGTTTAAATCACTAAATGTAAATGCCATAATTTTCTAGTTTTTAGTTGTTAATTAATTATTTAGCGCCATTTTTTGCGGTTCTCCAAGAATGCCTTTTGAACGGCTTCACGGCTTAATTTTGTTTCTCCCTTGTTTTCCTCGGTCGTAACCTCGGTCTTTGCAGGTTTAGGCGTTCCGGATTTGCGGTTTAGCTGTGTTTTCAGCGCTAAAATTTCCGCCTTCAACGCGGTTACTTCTGCCTGGACTGTTGCCAGTTCTTCCGGTGTCGGTGTTTTCTTCTCTTCCTCGGTTTTGGTTTCTTCTGCAAGTTTTTCCGGTTCTTCTGCAAGTTTTTCCGGTTCTTCTACCTCTATGTCTTTGGCTCCTGCGATTACGCCACCCTCAACGACTAGAATAATATCCCCGTCCGGCGTAGTGATTTGGTAATCCCCGTCCGGCGCCGGGCTTCCGTCCGCTAATGTAACAGCGTCGCCTACCTGCACTTCGTCACTGGCAGAAGATACCGTAATCTCGGTGCCGTCTGATGTGGTGAATGTTTCCGTGGCTAGCTTCGTTTTTGAAAGCATAGACACCAAACCTTTGAATGAAAATTTGCTCATCGTTTTTGAATTTTTAAAGTTATTGCTAAAAAGTGAACTAGTCGCGGCGGGAAGCCCCACCAAATCAGCGCTAAAAAATGCAGTCACCTCTGTAACTGTTGCCGTTCCCGTTTCATCATCGAACTTTTTAACGTCCATTTGATTAACGGATACCCCTAACAATTCCGGTTCCTTCTCAATCATGTTAACCACGAATGCAAATTCAGAGGGGTACGCGGTTTCCAGGGCTTCCGACATAACAAGGTCGGCATATACCGCCGTGTCATCGCTCGTGAAGTTCTTGAAGTAGCCTATATACCCGTCCAACAAATCGGTACCGTTATGTGTACGGCGTGCGTGAATCGGTCGTTCGTTTCCAAGCGCCACAAGGGAAGGGAAGCTTTCGGCGGAAATAACTAATTTATAGTCTGTCCCGTTCTCCTCGATAACGTTTTTCGTTTCACCCGCTTCGATTATTCGTAATTTTTCAAATATTCTCATGCTTTTTCATATGTTTTCCTTTTAATTACACTAATTGCGTCACAAAGTTATGATATTAAACTACATTTAAGGGGCTTTTTACCTATCAATTATATGCCTGCCGCCACCTGTACGCTCTGCGCGCGCTCGGTTTCCTCATTTATGTCCGTCACTGCGACCTGCGGCGCTGGAACGCGTGCTACCGAATCGTACATAATCGCGGCTAACTTGTACAGGCTGTCATCAGATAAGGCGAAATTTGAGGGCATTCTAACCGTGCCGTTAGACCCTACCGAAATTTTCCCCCCGTTCGCGTAACGGTACACACCGGAAGAACCGAAAGAACGCCCGCCATACTCCATATTAAGCGCTGATAACGCGTTTATCGCTCCGGAAGCCTTCCGGTTAAGTATGTACATGTTCTCGCCCCCTTCGGCCTCGAATCGTTGCCCATTGGAGCCTACGAACGTTACACCCCCGGCGGAATGGCTGGGGCCGTAAATTTGTCCACCCTTCGCGTACTTCGCTGACGGGGTGCGTACCTTGGTATCCGGCTCCTTGGTTTTCGTAATGCTCATTACTTGCTTCATGCCGGCGGCGACTACTATCGCTGCCTGCGCAATCCCTAGAAAACCACCCTGTGCCAATGCCTTGGTAGCGCCTAGGTACGTGTTTATCGTGGCCTGCACCACGGCTGCCGCTTTACCCGCGGCGGACTCCTCGCCTAGCAGCGTTGACAATTGCCCGGCTACATCGCCCGCCAGGGCTACACGCGCGTTCGCTGCGGCCTTCTCCCTCTGTGACTTGATTAGCTCGTAGCGCTCGTATATGCTGTCCGTCTCGGCTCCGATAGCTTCGGCGGCGGCTACCTCCATATCCCTCTGTGCGTTCAGGCGTGTCAACTCGGCTTCCAGGGAGTTACCTAACTTGATATCCTCTAGTTGTCTTTGGTTCTCAATCTCCATTGCCCGGCGGTCCCTCTCGGACTGTGCGCGGGCGTCTGTTTCCGCCTTCACTGCTGTGGCAAATTGGAGTTGTAGCGCTTTGACGTTATTGAGGTATTCCTGTTCTCCGATAAGATTCTGCTCCCTCTTATACTTCTCGGCCTCTATTTGTGCATTGATAACCTGCTGTTGCTCCTCAAGTGTGGCCGCTCCGTTCTTTAGCTCGTTCTCGGCTATCTGCAATTGCATCGCCTCGACCGCATCCGCGTATTGCTTTAATATGGCTTGTTGCGCTTTTGCCCGTGCGTCCGCCGCTCTCTGTGCCGCTTCCACTTCTGCCTTTTCCGCATCTTCCGCCGCCTTCCGGCGTGCGTCTAGTGCTGCCTTTATATTGGCCTGCTTCGCGGCTGCGTCGGCCTTCTCATATCCGGTTAGCTGCCCGTATATTTCTTTCTCCTGCGTGGCGTAGTTGGCGCGGGCCTGCTCGAGTGCTGCCAGGGCTTCCTGTTCCTTCCGTGCGTCCTCGTCTGATGTGTATCCTAGCTCGTTTTGCGCCTTTATCTGCTTGTACTTTGCGTCTAGTATTGCTACCTCCATGTCCCTAATAGCGTGGAGTTTCTCGGTAGCCTGCTCTAGCAGTTTCCGCCGCTCCTCCGTGGACTTGTTTTGGTCGGCCGCTAGGGTCTTTAACTCCTCCATTTCGCGCTTCATACGGGCCATTGGTACAAGCATATCAGTTTCCGCCTTGTAAATGCGCTGCATCTCCTTCTCTAGGGCGCTAGCAGATTTAGCCGCCTCTAATGTGGCATCCGATATAAGCCCTATCTTGTTGAGTAACCAGGTTATTTTTTCGGCTAACCATTCAAAGGCCTTTGCAAGCGCCGTGAACATTTCCGTAATGTAGTCCAATAACCGCCCTAGAATCGTTTGGAAGGGCGCAAAAGCCGCCTTTAGGCTTGTTGCGAGGTCGCTGTTCCTCTTTATCATCTTCTCGATAGCTCCGATAAGAGTTAACACGGTCGTCACAATGAAAAGTATTGGGTTCGCCTTCAATGCGGCGTTAAACGCCTGCACGCCTGTTATACCGCTTTTCATCACGCCGACAAGTGCGCCCGTTCCGCCGGATAGTCCTTGTGTTTGCAAAATTCCGTCCTTGACACTTTCCGCATAGTTACCCACGTTCCGTCGGTTATCGCCTACGGACTTCTCTAGCTCTTTCAGTTTGTCGGATAGCGCCTTTGTCTGCTCGGTGAGTTCTACGCCTTCTTTGCTAGTAGTGCGCTGCGCCTCGGACATCTTGTTAAGTTCCACGGTGTTCCGCGCCAACTGCGCACGGAGCGCGTTAACGCTCGTGGATTCGCTGTCTAACAAAGTCTTGGTACTCTTAATCTCGGCATTGTTCTCCTTCTGCGCGTTCGCGTTGTCTAACAGAGCCTTTTTTGTCTCTATCATCTCCTTGTTCAGCTTCCGAACTGACGCCTCGTACTTGTCTTGTGATACAAGCCCGTCAGCGTAGTTCTGATTCAGTGAGTCAAGCGCCGATTTTTCAGTGTTATATGTGGCTTGTAAATCTTTTTTGGTCTTTGCAAGCGCTATACTCTTTGCTATCAGAGCGTCGAGGCCTTTTTCAGCCTCTGACGTTCCAAAATTTAAGTCTAATAATGTTACTTGGTCTGCCATACCTTAATTTGTTAAATCCAATTTGTACAAAGATAGCTTGCAATCTCCTTTAGTTACATCATATTCGCCTAGGGATTTTATGTAAAAATACCCGCCCAACTGAGAAAAGTAATACGCCCTATCCAACTTTAGGTTAACAACGTCCGGATAGCTTAACCGGGCCTTTATCTTAACTTGCATTCTAGGCGCGAATAACTTGAAGTGCCTCTTTATATACGTTCTATAAATGTCCTCTAGTGCAGTCACATACGTAGCGGTTCCGCCTGTTGTGAACTTGGATGTTAGCGCGACTTTCGGAAATGCCATAAAGTTATACGCAAATGGCAATCCAGATTTATATGCGTCCTTCACCGGATTAAGCGTACCGGGCCCTATCGAGTAGCTGTACTTTACATCGCCCACCTGCGTTACAAGTTGGTCGGCAAACTCATCCGGAACTTCTATCGTGTCCACCCCGGAAAACCTATCGCTCCAATCAACTATGTATTTATGCCTGTCATCTTTCCTATCACGTATTGACGGGTGTATGATTGGCTCAATACTTAATGTCTTGTTCCGCCACTGCTTCCGCCAATGGAACGCCGTACACAGGTCATCCACCATTTTTTTGACGTCCGAATACGGGAACCCCGTTCCGGTTACTATTGTTCCGACTGCGGGCCTGTACGCTGTCAGTACTTCCGCTTTCCCTTCTCCCATATCAATGAGTTCTTCCGGCGCGTATCCGTTCGGGAATTTGAAACATGACTCCTTAACCCCGCCTATCAGCCCTTTCAGTATCATATACTTGTCGCTCGTAGGAGTGACGAACGCCACGGAGTTAAGCGGTGATACGTACAGCCAAATACGTTCGGTCAGCCTTGAACGGGCAGATAGAATGCACTCCGTTAAATTGGTGGATTCCGCTACTATGTGCAGTTCCGGCAACTTGCTAGGAATGGTAGTGCCTGTGTACTCCACTATCATACGGATATCGCGCCCTACGCCCGACCGGATATTGAATCCGGGGTTTTGTCCTTTGGGGGCTGGACCGAAAAGGGTGGCATACAAGGCTTTCGTGGTATCGGATATTACTACCTGCGCAATATCCGGATAGATATATCCGCCCCGGCCCTTCGTGTATTCCTTAGGTACTAGAGTCATATTACCGGATGCTACATCATTATCCCATACGATAGATGAACGGAATATCATAATAGTAGGCTTTAGCAGCGCCGCATCTATCGGTTCGGCTATTTCTGCCCCCTCGTTATTTTTCGGAGTGAGAACCGGAAATTTGCTCTCTTTCCATGCGATATGGTCGTTGATAATCTTTTCAAGGTTGACGACACGTGACCCATTTAGCCACCCGGCAAACATCTGTTCTACCTGCTCTAACTTATGTTGTATCCGTATTTCTTCGTCGCTCCACTTCTGCGTATTCTCGACTAGCGATATAGAGTAGTTCCCGCCGTTGTATGACACTTTGGCATAGAACTCCACATCATAGCCCATGTATTGGAATGGAAGCCCGTACACGAGTAACTGACAATCATAGAATATGCACTCATGCATACCCTTTTGCAAGTTAATGAACGTCCTGTCATTGTTGAGTGTCCTCGGCACTTTGATAGTAGCCGAGAACGCCACACTGTCACCTGTCATTGTGACGGGTGATATATTGTTGACTGTGAGTTTTACAGAGGACCCCGAAAGGCCCTCCACGTAATTTCCGTTAATCTTTAATTTTACTGTCTCCATTTTATCCTGCCTGTTCGATTCGTATAATTATATCAGATATCCCCGGTCTTTGGAACCGTATCTCCGTACCCCGTGCCGCGCCTGTCGTATTGGCCGCTATCCGCAAATTAAACTTTCTAATATAATTGTTATTAGGGTCTATGGCGGTTGAATCTAGCGTTACCCAGTCGTCAAGCCGGAAGAACGATATCTCATCACGTTGGTTTAGCTTTTGCGCCTGCACCGCTATTTCTGCGGTTCTTTCGTTCGGGGCACTCAGCACCCATACCGGGTTTAACCTGTGCCAAATCTGATTAGATGCTATTGTCATAGCGTCAACGTTGGAATACTGTATAATCGGAATGTTCCCCGAAGCCCCTGTAACGTTCGCAGATAAATTGATAGTTCGGATCCGTCCGGGATTCCAATCTAGCATAACGCGGAACTTATTAAGTTGCACCCCATTTACCGTCAAGCTGTCAATGTTATGCAGGTACATTTGTGACGGTGGGCTCATAGCGGGCATCTCGGACGCGGCCGTTATCAACTCAAAGTAGTGCGTACTTCCGTCGGCGGCTTCTGCCGGGTCCCAACTAGCATGAACGAAATTTGCGGGCGGTGCGTTGAATGCCCGTTGGAGTACCACCAAAGTACCGAGGACTTTCCCCGTTGGAACGTGTTTAACCTTGATGCGCGCAAACCTATCCTCGCCCAGGTTTTGCGCCAAGCTAAACGCTAGCCTAATGCGAGGTGCTGCACGTGTTATTTCAATATTAGTTACGTAGCTACAATTACATTCCCCAACCATATCGGTGTAAGGAATTCCGGAAGTAAATGTAAAAATACCATTATGCGCATTTCCGTCATATGCGTACATACCTTTGCCCTCCCATTTGAAATCGTTCGGGTGTCTGTCAAGAGGGCAATTTACGTACTGCATGGCATTCACATCCGCTATCTGTCCGGTTATGTCGTGTGTAGTGCGGATAATGCACGAGCGCGGAACGCCTCCGGTTTCCGGCAAATTATTCGCCGGGTTCACATACACATCTCCTCCGTTCTGCCCCAATTGGCTAGCGTCTAGGTTAACCCATGCACCGCTAGCGCCGGACATATTTCTAACTTGCAACGTCCCCCTTCCTTGTGTTACGCAACTCACCGTAAACGACTTCAATTCGCCCCCGGATGATATCGGCAAAAACTTTAGTGTGGTATTTACTGCGGGCGCCCCGTTCTGATTTACCTTTATACCTCCTATCTGATCGGTGGTTCCCGCCTTAATGAAATGAATGTATCCTACTCGTCGTACCGTGGAGGGATTCACCGTGCGTCTAGTTGATACAGGCGTGGATCCGATAGTCCCTTTTCCGTCTGCGGGCGATACCGGGAACAGCCAATCAACCTGCGGCACTAAGTCCCACTTAACATTACTAGTAACGTTTATTAGCTCATTTATATCGGCAAAGTACGGGTACGTATGCTCATACGGAGTAACGGTAAACGCTACCGGGATAATGGTGGGTGCGTCCGGTTCAACGGGCGGTATATAATTGTCCATAAAGCCGGTAGTACGCAATGTAATCTGTTGGCGGTACACACGCTCCGAACCGCTCCACCGTGCGCCCGTGTCACTTGTAATCTCCATTTTGTACCGCTGTTCCTCGTCTATTGTGGGGAACTGTTTCGGCAGTGTCAATTCGATATTGGAGGAAACTAACAACTCTTGGAATGCCGGATAAAACTCCTTTGCATATGCTACGTTGATAGTCAGAATGCCCTGCTCGGACGCGCCGCCCAAACCACGCATATATGTGAATCCCTCGTTCCAAAAGTAGTCTTTAAACGCGTACCAAAACCATTGCCCGTTACGCATATTCCAACGTAGGCGCGCGGCGCACAACATTTGGTCGTCGATCGCTACGGCTTGCGGCAACTTGTTCTCATATTCTGCCACCGCTACCGTATCGCCAGTACTCCGACTCTTAACGGTTAGTTTCTTGATGTACCGGATATTTATCGTACTGCCTAGGTAATACTTAGTGGGGAACGCGTACGGGCCGTGGTAGTCGTCCACGGGTTCACATGTGATATCGTAGTTAGCCAGCCCGTTATTCTCCCACGACAAAGACGGCATAATAATGTCGTATGACTGTCCGGGGATTCTCGGCTTTACCGGAAACTTGAAATTGGTTCCGCCTATCGCGGGCATCATATGCACGGAAACATCAGCGTTAAACAAAATAGCTTGACAATATTTTTTATTGTGCGCTATTGTGATTAGCCCTAAATCGTTACCTCCGCCATTTACCAATGATCGGTCACGCGTTAACGGATTTAATACCGTGCCCGCTATTGACAAATCAAACTCAATCTTCGGTGAATACGGGATATTCTTTAGGAACTTGCTAATGCCGCCTTGCAGAATAATTATTTCCACGTCCTTTGCGGGATTTTCCGGTGTAATAGTAATCGTGTACGACCTTGTAGGCCATACCGGGATAGGTTCCAAATAGAAGTTGGATTCTTCAAGCGACGCGCTACTTACTAGCGTCTCGTCGATTATGGGTAAATATACATTCATTAGTCAATTTTTAATGTGTCAATAATCGCATATCGTATTATCGTTATAATGTCATTCTGCAATGACAATACTCTAGCCGGGTTAAGTACATCCGACACCACGCCGCCGGGGTTGTGGTCGTTGGGAACCTTTATTCCCTCCTCGCCTATCATCTTGGCGATAGGATATGCCGCTTCTATCGGTATGTTAGCCCCTCTACGGTTCTTGTCCTCTATCCAACGCTTAATGACTGATAACGGTGGGCGCCTTCCGGCTGCGCGTCCTCCCTCCATTGCCCCGACATAGCGCGGTGCGGTTATCTTCGCGTTGTTGCCACTTACAGTTAGTTTCAGTTCGCGACCGAAGTTTCCGGAAGCTATCAGGCCCTTCTGTATGTACGACTGTTCGATATCGTCGCGTAGCTTGGTTAGCAGCACTTCAATCTGTGTAATCGGATTCCTTGCCATTACTCGGATATATTAAGAGTTATTTCCCACCCCGATTTAGGACTATCGTAAATATTCTGCCGTTTGACGACATTTGCAGCCCCGCTAATGTAATTACACCCTGCTTGCTTGGCAATGTCTGTAATTGCGGTGAAAGTCCTATCTAGGACCTCTATTTCATCTGCATCGCTGCGTAGGTAGTGGGACGTCCCTAGCACCTGGATAAGTACGTTAATTCCGAACGGTTCGGGGGCCAGGTCGGAATAGGTCTGTACCCCTCCGGGCATATCGACAAAAACGAAATCGCCTGTTATCTGATTGGCCAGTACGTTGCGTGTGTACTCGTCTCCGAAAAACACGGGTAGGCCGTGTCGGCCCGCCCATGTTGATACGTCGTCTAATACCCCTTTAAAAGTCATATTGCGTTTTTACGTTGTTGTCATATTCGGGTGAGTTTACATCTGTAATAGTCCGTTTACCCACCCATGTTTTCACCGCATTACCCTTGTAGTTACCGGATAATGTAATAGCCCCGATAACGGTTGTTTTCGCCTCGATACTAGCGTTTTCCTCCATAACCAGCACCCCGCGGCTAGCTGCCATTATCTGCCCGGCTGCTGCGACCTTCGAGTTACCAGACATAACCACGCCCGAACAGGTGTTTGAAATACCCTCGATAACAGCGTTATCCCTCATGATGAACGAAAGGTTTGTACTAGGCGTAGCCACAGACCCGATAAACTTGGCGTTCCCTTCCATACGGACAAGCGCACACGCCCCGGTTAATGCTGTCGGCGCAAATACCGCTTTGTCCTTCATGAAAACCGTTCCCACGAAATCAAGCGGCGCCCACTCGGTAGGGTTGTAATAGGTAACGGAATTACCACCGAAATAGCCCGACCCTGTTACGCTAGCATTTACAAGTGTAGCGTTATCTTCTACACGAATATTGCCCTTCATACTTAACGCCGTGGTACCAGTGTTCACAATCTTACAACCGTTGTATACCGTTATGGTCGTTTCGCCTAGTTCGTCCGGTGTAATTGCCGCGTCTTTAATCTTGCTGAAAATGATGTACGCATACGAGTACATTGCACATGTAGTGAAATCTGTATCCGTAGATACGGTGCCACTGGCGCCCTCGATAACGTTACGTTCATCTACACCCACGATTTGCGCCCGTATTCCCGTAGGTAGGTTCTTAACAGATATGCCCTTTACGGAATTGATACGGTATCTTATCGGTGTAACCACGCGGATACCTGAGGGCACGACTCCCGTAACCGTCGAACCGTTTGCAAGTACATTCAGGGTACCCTGCACTACTCTAGGCCTCGCCTTTAGTTCCACCGCTCTAGGGTGCCCCGGTACCTTGTTACCGAATACATTAGTTCCGGCAAACTCAAATTTACCTCTGAAATATGCATCTTTGTAAATTGTGGTATTGTAGGATGCTAATACCGCCTCTAGGTTCTTAACGCTTTCGTAGTCCTCAACCAACATTGAACCAACATTACCAGGAGTAAATAGTCTGTACATACCCTCAACCTCGGAAGATGCCATATAATAGTTACCACTAATCTTCCTTAGGTCCTTTCGGGCCTTCGAGAAATCTATATCCGTATAGGTGTTCTTTATCTTTGCGTTGTGGTAAAACAGTCCGGCCGGCACATTGCATCGGATAAAGGTGAACGGCATGTTAGTAGGTGCTGCACTAAGGGCCGATGCCGGTAGTACTGTTCCCGACTGTGCGAATGTATAGCAATCGCGGACATTGATTTTGTTTTTCGTGGCGTTCGACACTGCGAATAAGTACGAACCGTCATTGATAATTTCGCTAACGTTTGAAAAATTACCGATAAGCAGGCTATTAATAGATACCGTGCTAAACCTTACATTACACTTAATCACATCCGCAAGTATGTTAGCCACTGATGCGCCGGCTCCCGTCTTACTGATAGTTAGGTTACTTCCGTCAATTACGGATTTATACACGTCTATCAGAGTCGTGTTTGCCAGGTTAACCTTAGTTGCAACCGTCATTGCGCTAGTGTACTGAAACTCTAGGCGGCTGTCGTTGATGTCCAGGTAGGCCTCAATGGAAAGTTTAGATGTGCGTACATTTGCCGCTACAATATCCGCGGGGGTTATATCCCCTTCATCAGTTTTCTTGACTAGTACGGCTATGTATGCGGGATTTTTATCCGTTACATTAACCCCGGTGGAAAAGTCGCTCTTATATGATAGTTTCCCTTCTGTGTTGTAGCATAGTACGCTAACCTTATATCCTGCATCGCACACTACTGAAATGACGCCCACGGTATAACAGTATAGAGTAGTTTTTAGTCGCACTACCTTAGCGTCGCTTACCTTCGATTTCCCATACGTAGACCCGATATTAGCAGTAACCGTGCCTTGTTCGACGTCCGATACCGCTAGTGTTTTTGCCCCGGTTTCGCCCGTCACAAAGTCATGTGCGCCGATAAGCGCGGAAGTCCCTGTAATGCTAACGAATGGTCTCGGGTCGGTTACATCGGCCTCGTATCCGTTCGTGTCTACAATGCTATCGCCCGATACGCGGATA
>OGOJ01001962.1_pt1 | contig 13893 bp, 9 predicted proteins | sample 1552601 | NCBI WGS metagenome assembly OGOJ01 (sample SAMEA2580184, study PRJEB22360) | human gut metagenome | biome: human gut; feature: human-associated habitat; material: faeces | place: Denmark | collected 2008/2010
GCCACTACTTTCAGCGTAGCAACCCCGCTGATGGCAACCATCATCGGAGAGCTATTCCATGTTGCTGTCAGTCGCACGGTCATCAATATTATCATCCTGTTGATCACTTGCGCCGTGTATACCTACTCTTTGCTGCATGGCTTCAAGGGTATCAGCAAATTGGCCAATGTCTGCATCTATCTTTTCTTTGGGTTGCTTGCCTTTGTCCTCCTGTTTGGCGGCGAGACTCGGTATATTATCGAAACCGGTTTCTCCTCACTGGGACGGATGATGCAGAATTTTATCGATCTTTCCACCTTTACCGACCCGCTGCGCACTTCCAACTTCCCCCAGAACTGGACGATTTATTACTGGGCCTACTGGATGGTGTGGTGTGTGGCTGCGCCGTTTTTTATTGGCAGCATCTCCCGTGGCAGAACAGTACGCCAGACGATTCTGGGCGGCTATGTGTTCGGCGTGGGCTCTACGCTGACCAGCTTCATTGTGCTGGGCAACTACTCTATGGGACAGCAGATGACCGGCAAGGCGGATTTTATCGCCAAGTATCTGGAAAACGGTGATATGTATGGCATGATCGTGGATATGATCAAGACTATGCCCGGCGCACCGGTCGTTATGGTGGCTGTTCTGATTACGATGATCGCCTTCTACGCAACATCCTTTGATTCTATCGCCCTGGCGGCATCCTGCTACAGCTACCACACCCTCAAGGATGATGAACAGCCCAATAAGGGCATCCAGTTGATGTGGTGCATCCTGCTGATTCTGTTGCCCATTGCATTGCTGTTTGCGGAAAGCTCTATGAACAACCTGCAGTCGGTCAGCATCGTGGCGGCATTCCCGATTGGTGCAGTCATCGTGATGATTGCGGCGAGCTTTTTGAAGGATGCTAAAAACTACATGGCCGAATCTACACAGTAAGTGGTAGGTAACACAGCAATATGCCTAAGCTGTGAAGAATATAGTTGACTGAACGATGAGGTAGTGCCTATACTGTAGAGCAAATCAAAGCTGTTGTTGCGCCGATGCTGGCGGGATAAGCATCATGTTACTGGATGAAGTGCGTGGCTATCTTTTTCCACAGATTACATAGACTTGGAGGTATAATCCTACACCTGGAGCTAAAGGAAGTAAGACCGACTTCAATGCATACTGACAAAGCAACAGGAAGAAGGGTACTGCCAAGACAGTCGCTAGATCAAGGAGCTGAAGAATCTGCTGGCCAAAGGCTTGAGTGCAGATGAGATCCGCACAAAATCGAAATAACTGTATCCAGATTGAAGTGTTCAAAAATAGTGCAGCTTTTTATTGGAAGAGGTGAAATGAGAAAAGGCTTCATATCAAACAATAATGCTCGCCTCTCCCACCACACACCGCCAAATTCACTCCGGCGAAATTTTGATGGGCGCAGCATCCGGAAATAGGGCAGGGTGGCCACCCGAGAAAGCTCTTTCCAGGGCAGCCAAACCATGCAATCCCATTCTTCCGAAATTATGGGAACAGAAATCTTGTTTATCATAGCTGATGAAAAAAGTACCGGTTATAGTTCCGCAAAAAAGTGCGACAAAAATGCGACAACTCGAAAATGCATGAGGAGCTGATACAGGGCGCAATTGCGAAAAAATATCGTCGAATCGTGCGTTTTGGAGCGAATTTGGGTACAAAAATCCATCAAAGTAAGCTCTTTTAATCAGAGGGCCAGGGATTCGAGTTCCCTCGAGCGCACAAAAATCCCACGAAGAATCGCAAGATTCCTCGTGGGATTTTCTTTTTATACACCATTTGCACGGTCTCTGCACGGTTTTTGCACGGTCCGCATTTTTCGTGTCAGATGGAGTAAGTCTGTGAATTACTCTGCAATTCGTGCTATTTTTTGCAATTCAGGTCAGCAAAGCCAAGCGGAGCTGCGCTTTTACAGAGGGGTCTGCGTCCTTCAGAAGTTCCAACAGTGCCGACACGGAGATGGTCGGTTCTGCTTCAACCGGGGCAGCCTGCACAAGTGTTGCTCCCCTGTACGGCTTTCACATCACCGCCGGAGATCATCAGTTGGTAAGCAGAGCGCAGGCTGCGCGATGGAATCGCTGAATAGCACAAAAGCATGTTGGAGTCCAGATGTAAAGAAAAAACGGTAAAGCAGATAAAATCCACTTTACCGTTTTATAGCAATTCAACTTCTTCATGCAACAGCAACAGCGTTGAATTGCATATCGTAAATTGCTGTTTTAACGTTCCACTACTTTCTTGCCTTGCGATCAAGAAAGCACGTCTGCTAAACGCTCTACATTGAAAATATAATCGTACACTGCTATAATAAAATTGTGATATTATCACCAAAAATTCAAGATGCAAAGCGTTTGCGATTGGCAAACATTCAGGAGGAACGCATGGTAACAGGAGCCATTAAAAATAAGGTAGACAAAATCTGGACGGACATCTGGGCAGGCGGCATCACTAATCCGCTGACCGTCATTGAACAGCTGACCTATCTCATGTTCATCCGGTCACTGGACGAGAAAGAGCTTACCACCGAAGATTTTGAGAACATGGCGGGCGAAAAGATGGAGCACATCTTCCCGGCCAGCGAAGCAGGACAGTCTATGCGGTGGAGCCGCTTCAAGGATAAAGATTCCCGCGAAATTTTCCTGACCATGCAGCAGCGGGTGTTCCCTGCCATCAAAAAGATGAAATATGGCCGTCTGCCGGACTTTGACGCAAACGGCGAGCTGGTGGAGATTGCAGACGACCCCACCCGCCCGGACGAGGGCAACACCGCCTTTGCGCGGTACATGGACGATGCCATGTTCCTGATCCCCACGCCGCAGGTGCTGCAAAAGATCATCACCGGGCTGGAGGATCTCTACACCCACGACATTGCCGACCTTGATATGCAGGGCGACCTGTACGAGTATATGCTGGGCAAGCTGGCAACAGCAGGGCAGAACGGCCAGTTCCGCACGCCCAAACATATCCGCGACATGATGGTGGAGCTGGTGCAGCCCACGCCGGACGATTTCATCTGTGACCCGGCCTGCGGTACGGCAGGTTTTCTGGTGTCCAGCGCAAAATATGTTCGCAAGCACTATGGGGACGATATGACTCCGGAACAGTGGCAGCATTTTGCCGGCCCGATGTTCACCGGCTTTGACATGGACCGCACCATGCTGCGCATTTCGGCCATGAATCTGATGCTCCACTCCATCACGAACCCGGAGATCGACTACAAGGACAGCGTGTCGAAGCAAAACTCCATTTGCAGCAAGTATACCGTCTGCCTTGCAAACCCGCCGTTCAAGGGCACTGTGGATGCCGAGAGCATCAACGACGACCTGAAGGCCGTCACCAACACCAAAAAGACGGAGCTTCTGTTCCTTGCGCTCTTCCTGCGGATGCTCAAAACCGGCGGACGCTGCGCCTGCATCGTGCCGGACGGCGTGCTGTTCGGTTCCAGCAAGGCGCATCAGAGCATCCGAAAAGAACTGATCGAAAACCATCAGCTGCGGGCGGTCATTTCCATGCCCTCCGGCGTGTTCAAGCCCTACGCAGGCGTGTCCACGGCGGTGCTGGTGTTTACCAAGACCGGCGCAGGCGGCACTGACAGGGTGTGGTTCTACGATATGAAAGCCGACGGCTTCTCGCTGGACGACAAGCGCACCGAGGTGAAGGAAAACGACATCCCGGACATCATCGCCCGGTTCCATAACCTCGACGCCGAAACCGACCGCAAGCGCACCGAGCAGAGTTTCTTTGTGCCCAAAGCGGAAATTGCCGCCAACGGGTATGATTTGTCCATCAATAAGTACAAAGAGACGGAGTATGTGCCGGTGGAGTACCCCTCGACCACGGAGATCCTTGCCGACCTGCATGAGCTGGAAATGGAGATCACTAAGGGTTTGGCAGAGTTGGAGGAGATGGTGTGATGAAAAAACTTCTTCCAGAAGTCTGTACTATTCAGTATGGATTTCCTTTTGACTCTGCAAAATTTTCAGATAGTAATGGAATGCCGCTTATCAGAATCCGCGATGTGGTAAGGGGATATTCTGAAACCTATACAACAGAAGAATATAAGAGTGAATATATCGTACACGAAAATGATTTACTCATCGGTATGGATGGTGAGTTCAACATTGCAAAGTGGGGAAAAACACCCGCACTTTTGAATCAGCGAGTTTGCCGATTAGCACCAAAGGATAGTATTGATAAAGACTACTTATTTTACTTTATGCCTATCGCACTAAAGCGAATCGAGGAAAAAACGCCGTTTGTCACAGTAAAGCATTTGTCTGCAAAAGAGTTGAACAAAATTGAAATTCCTGTTTTGTCCCTAGAAGAACAAAGAAAAATTGCAGAAACGCTGAGCAAGGTCGATGAATTGATAGCATTTCGAGAGCAGCAACTTGCTAAACTGGACGAGCTGGTAAAGGCGCGGTTTGTGGAGATGTTTGGGGATTTGGTAGCTCCCCAATGCGAATATCCTGAATTGAAACTTGTAGATATTTGCGCAGATGCTGATGATATTAAATGCGGACCATTTGGAACGCAATTAAACAGAGATGAATATAAGGCAAAGGGAGTGGCTGTATGGGAAATTCCGCAAATAAATAGCGGTTTCTCTGAGATGCCAACGCATTTTATAACAGAAGAAAAGGCCGTAATTTTGAACGCTTATTCAATTGAACCGGGGGATATTGCGATGTCGAGAAAAGGCAACGTCGGAAAATGCGGACTTTTTCCTGAAAATTTAAAAAAAGGCATAATACATTCCGATGTTCTTAGAATTCGAGTGGATAAAAGAAAAGTCGATTCGTGTTTTATGATGTACCAACTTCATTTTAGCGAAGCGGTCAAACGCCAAATCGAAATGGTAAGCTCTGGTGCAATTATGGCGGGAATTAATGTTACAAAACTAAAGCAAATTAAAGTTCGCATTCCGGAATTGGAAAACCAGCGAATGTTTGCCGCTTTTGTAGAGCGAGTTGACCAGCAGAAGCAGACCATACAGCAGAGTCTTGAGAAACTGGAGCTGTTGAAAAAAGCACTGATGCAGGAATATTTTGGGTAACTCCCCCAGTCGCCTGACGGCGACAGCCCCCTCAAGGAGGGAGCCTTTGACGTGGCGGTGCCGAAAAGCCTCCCTCCTAGAGGGAGGTGGATGCGAACGAAGTGAGCAGACGGAGGGAGTTTAATGAGATTAAAAAGCATATAGAGGCGGTGATAATAACGTGACCTTTAAAAAACTTAAAATTAAATTATGGCTACAAGAAAACAATAAAATTCTGTGGTTACTAGAACTGATTTTTACTATAATCCTTGTGTTTTTATTTGGAAATAAGATTAAAATTCCAAAAATAAAGTTCTCTTCTGAAGCTATCGGAGTTACAGGAACCCTTTTGGGAGCATTTATTGGAGGATTCTTTTCGTTGGCAGGGTCAGTGTGGGTTGCAAAAATGCAAAACAAGGCTCAGCGTGAAGTGCTAAAGAAAAATATCATTTATAAGCCACTCTATGATGAACTTATAAAAAATGACCGGACTCTAAAAGAATATCCATACCCTACGAGTGTAAAACTTAATAATGACCGTCCATCGTATGAACCAATGATAGAGTTTTGCATATGGACTAAGATAAAAGATGATAGTCGTTTTCTCGAAACACCAAAAATCATTGCAGAAAAGATGACTCAGCTCCAACAGGTTGCAGAAGATTTTATAGCAATAAAACAAGTTGCTATAAGGGAACTGAATGGGTGTTGGAAAGAGTCTCAAATCAAATTTGGCATAGAGCCAGAAGGCTATTCCTCAATGGGTGAGTGGGATCTTGCAATTGTTTTGGAGCCAGACAAAGAAATTGCATTAGAAAAACTAAATAAAAGAATGAATGGATTGAGGAACAGCTATGATATAAAAATACTGAGGAACTTTAACGACAACTGCCGGAAAAATCAAAAAATACTAGAAGCAGACTGTATGAAAATGTTATATATCAAAAAGCAAACCGAGATGATAGAAATTCTAACAAAATATATTAAATACGTTGATTTGAGGTATGAGGGATGAGCGAATATGGATATTCCAAGGAAATGATTAGCGAGATTATAAAAAACAGACTGAAAGACAATCCCGACTTGAAGTATTATATCAATAATGATTATATAGCTGAATTGGTAAATCTCTTGATAGACGGCATAGCTGAAGCCATCGAAATCAATACGGCAAAAGCATTTGACGATTTAAGTGCACAAGCGATTCATTCAATGCGCGGAATATGATTTAAAAAGAAAGGTGATTCCATGTCCAACTTCTCCTATCTTGCCACCAAACCTGAATATTCCCTCTTCGCCAATTCTGCCATCGAAGCCGAGAAAGTGTTCTCCACCTCCCCGGCGATGTGCGCGGTGGGGTGCCGGAAGGCGTTGGAGCTGGCGGTGAAGTGGGTGTATGCGGCAGATAAAACCATCACGATGCCCTACAAGGACAACCTGCAATCCCTGTTGCACGAGCCGAGTTTCCGGTTCGCAGTGGACCGCAATGTGTGGAGCGTGCTGCCCAGCATCGTGAAGGCGGGCAATCTGGCGGTACATACAGGGCATAGTGTGTCGGCGGCGGATGCAGTGTTCAGCCTGCGGGGGCTGTTCGACTTCATCCAGTGGGTGGATTACTGCTACGGCACGGACTATGTGGAGCGCTCCTTTGATGAAACAGCCATCCCCGGCGAAAAGGTAGCGCTGGACGAAAAGAAGATCCGGGAGCAGGAAAGCCTGCTGACCCAGAAGGATGCCGAACTGGAAGCCTTGCGCAAGCAGGTGGAGAGCCTTTCGACGGCGTACACGGCCAGCAAACAGCAGAACCAGCAGAGCCGCAGTTTCACCGCCGCCGACCTGACCGAGGCCGAGACGCGGCGGAAGATCATCGACATCGACCTCAAGGCCATGGGCTGGAAATTCACCGGGCCGGACGCCGATGTGCGCACCGAGTACGAAGTGGACAACATGAACGGCGTGCTGGGGCAGAAGGGCTATGCGGACTATGTGCTGATGGGCAAGAACGGTTTGCCGCTGGCGGTCATTGAAGCCAAGCGCAGCACCAAAGACCCCAACATCGGGCGCAAACAGGCTCAGCTTTATGCAGACTGTCTGGAGCAGAAGTTTGGCTGCCGTCCGATGCTGTTTACCACCAACGGCTACACCACCTATTTCTGGGATGAGCAGAGCGGCCCGCAGCGTGCCGTGAGCGGGGTGTTCTGCAAGGACGACTTGCAGAAGCTGATGAATCGCCGCACCGAGAAAAAGCCGCTGGACACCATCGAAATTGACGATAAAATCACCGACCGCTACTATCAGAAAAACGCCATCCGGGCAGTCTGCGCCCATATTACACAGGGCTTCCGGCGCAATCTGCTGGTCATGGCAACGGGCACAGGCAAGACCCGCACCGCATCCAGCCTGACCGATGTGCTGAGCCGGGGCGGTCATGTGACCAACGTGCTCTTTCTGGCGGACCGCACCGCGCTGGTCAAGCAGGCGAAGGACGACTTCAAAAAGTATCTGCCCGACCAGTCGCTGTGCAACCTCTGCTCCTCCAAGGACGATAAGGCCGCGCGCATCGTGTTTTCCACCTATCCCACCATGCTCAACGCCATCGACAACGCCAAGACCAAGGACGGCGTGCCGCTGTTTTCCCCTGCGCATTTTGACCTTATCATCGTGGACGAGAGCCACCGCAGCATTTTCAAGAAATACCGCGCCATTTTTGATTATTTCGATGCGATTCTGGTGGGCTTGACCGCCACCCCGAAAACCGATGTGGACCGCAACACCTACGACTTTTTCGAGATGGAACACGGCATCCCCACCTACGCCTACGATTACGACACGGCGGTCTACACCGACCATGTGCTGGTGCCTTACTACAACTACGAGGTCAAGACGAAATTCACAGAAGAGGGCATCCACTACGACCAGCTTTCACCGGAGGATAAGGCCCGCTACGAGGACGATTTTGCCGAGGACGACACCCTGCCCACCTTCATCCCATCCGAAAAGCTGAACAAGTTCATCTTCAACGCCAACACCGTGGACACGGTGCTGCAAGACCTGATGGAACGCGGCATCCAGACGGCGGGCGGCGACCGCATCGGCAAGACCATCATCTTTGCCCAGAACAAGCGCCACGCGGAGTTTATCCGGGAACGCTTTGGCAAGCTCTACCCGCAGCTGGAGACCCAGTACCCGGGATTCATCCAGCGGGTGGTCTGCGACGACGCCTATGCACAGTCCATCATTGACGACTTCAAACAGCCGGACAAGCCGCCGTTTATTGCGGTCTCGGTGGATATGATGGACACGGGCATCGATGTGCCGGAGTGTGTGAATCTGGTGTTCTTCAAAAAAGTACGCAGCAAAACGAAGTTCTGGCAGATGATCGGCCGTGGTACGCGGCTCTGCCCATCCCTTGCCTGCGTGGATGCCATCGACGGCGAATATACGGGCAAACGGCGGTTTCTGATCTTCGACTACTGCGGCAACTTTGAATTTTTCCGTCAGAAACCCAACGGCTACGAGAGCGCGGACACCAAAAGCCTGTCCGAGAGCATTTTCTGCAAGCAGGTGCGGATCGCCGCCGCGCTGCAGGATAGAGCCTATGCGGACGAAAACTACCAGAACTGGCGCAAGATCTTAACGGAGACCTGCCGTGCCGAAGTGGGAGCGCTGAATCCGGAGCTGGTATCCGTGCGGCTGCACCGACAGGCCGTGGAACACTATCAAAAGCCGGAAGCCTTTGTCAGCCTGACCGAAACGGACAAGGGTACTCTGATGAAAGAGGTGGCACCGCTCATCTCGCTGGACGATAAGGACGAGGCCGCCAAGCGGTTCGATAACTTTGTGTATGGCTTGCTGCTCTGTGAACTGGAAGGTGTGCCGGGGCTGGGCCGCGCCCAGAAACAGCTGCGCAATACAGCGGCAATGCTGGAAGGAAAGGCTACCATCCCGCAGGTGCAGGCAAAGCTGCCCCTCATTCGGGAGGTGCAGACAGACGAATTTTTGACCTCGCATGATTTGCTCCGCTTTGAGGAAATGCGGCAGGAACTGCGGGAACTCATCAAGTTTCTGGTGGACGGTGTAGAAGGGCAAAAGCCTGTCTACACGGCCCTTGCCGACCCGGTACTGGAACAGACCGAGGGCAAAACGCTGGATTCCGGCTACGATTTCGGCGAGTACCGGGAACGTGTGAACCGCTACATCATGGAGCACCGCAGCGATACGCTGGCTATCCACAAGCTGACCCAGAACATTCCGCTTTCCCGGGGCGACTATACCGAGCTGGAACATATCTTCACCTGTGAGCTGGGCAGCAAAGAGGACTATGCACGGGAGTTTCGGGATACACCCTTTGGTCTGCTGGTGCGTAAAGTGGCAAAGCTGGACCACGATGCTGCCATGCAGGCATTTTCCAAGTTCATCAACGACGAATCGCTGAATGCAAAGCAGATCGCGTTCGTGCAGAAGGTCATTCATTACATCGAGCAGAACGGTTATGTGGAAAGCAAAGCGGTGCTGATGAAACCACCCTTTGACCAACCCATCCTGTTTACCCGCCTGTTTGATGGCAAAACAGGGAGTGAACTGATGGATACGATCAATTCGGTGAAAGAGAATGCCACCCATGTGACGGCATAAAGTAGTGGAATGTACTGATAAAAACCGGTATAATTCAGGACTATCGAAAAATGAATATCCTGCAACGCAGGATGGCAAGTCAGGGAATTTTGAACGATACGCAAACGACTCTGGCTGATTACCTGATGAGCATCGCACAAATTTCCGTGGAGGATGCCGGAGCGATTTATATCGAGTTGAGCAGCATCCGCGGAAATTTTATGGCAAACATCATTCTGCACATGATTGAAAATTATCACTTCCTGCCTGATATGGCGTGGAAACTGAAAAACAAACAAGCACTGGTGGAAAGCGTAATTGCAAATGAACAGCTGGAGCCTTCCATTACGTTGTCCATCAAAGATGTGTATGATGACCTTGTCAACAGCAAACTGGATATGATCGAGGGCTTCGTGCCGATCTCTGCCATCCAGTATGATGCTAAGATGCAGGAAGCAGAAAGACTTTAAGGGGATTGCGACTTGTAGGATTGCTTTAAATTATCGAGTTAATCCGCAGGCTGAATAGATTCACTCGAATCGAATGAAAACGAAAAAATGCCCGCTCACCGTGGAGATCCGGCTCCATCGGTGGGCGGGCATATCCAATAAAACACCAGGATACTATTATGCTTTTCGTACTTCAGCTGGGATCTTGTTCTGGCTCAGATATCCCACAGGGAGGGCGCAGAGGTGGAAACTGCGGCGGCACCTGCGCGCATGGCGGCCATGACATCGGCTTTGTCCCGCAGCAGGCCGCCTGCAATGACAGGCACCTGTGTACGGGCGCTGATCTCGGCGATGACCCGGGGCATGATGCCGGGAAGGATCTCGACAAAATCCGGCTTGCCCTGCTCCAGCTGACCGGACAGGCTGGTCAGCGAGAGGGAATCCAGGATGAATGCCCGCTGGACGGTCAACAGGCCGCGGTGGCGCGCCCGGCGGATCAGAGTCGGGCGGGTGGAGATGATGCCGTCCGGGTGGCACAGGGCGTTGAGGGAGTCCACCGCGATCTCCCGCGACGAAAGGCCGTCCACCAGGTCGATGTGAACTACGGCCAGTTTTCCGGCATCATGTATGCGGTGCACCAGACCGTCTACGGTGAGCAGGGTGCTCGCCAGCAGAAAAACGGCGCTGCAGGGCGAAGCCAGCGCAGCAGTCAGGGCTTCGTCCGTTTTCACGGCGGCGATCACCGGTTCGTTCAACAAAGTTTCGGCAAGAGGATGCATTGGGTAAGACTCCTTTTTTATCAATTACTTGATTTATATTATTCTACAAAAAAGCCGCCATGTAAATAAGTTACACGGCGGCTGTAATGTAAAATCTAGGTTTTATCAGAATGTGGTTGCAATCAGCTCACCGCCGCCCAGAATGGTAGTAGTATTGGAACAGCTGATCATTACAATAAACATTGCATTTATCAGACCTGCAATGTACGGATTGCGGGTGCGTTTGTAGATGATGCGGGACATGATGGGCGTGACAAACAGAAGAACCATACAGGGGAACAGCCAAATGGGACCAATGCGCTGGCCTTCGGTCAAACCATAAAGCTGATAACCCGTTGCATAGAAGTAGATATATTGACTTGCAACCACAAAAATAGCACCAAGCGCATTAAAGAATGCAAAAATCAAGATGTTGCCATTTTTTCCGCCAATGGTGTTGTAGTTGAAGCAATTTGCCGAGATCGAGTTCATAACGTAGAACAGCAGGAAGAATGGCAGATAGCGAAGTGCGATCAGCACTTTATCAGCGCCGAAGGTTTTGAACGCAACGACATACATCCGATAATCAACTTGGAAGAAATAGTGTGCTGCAAAAACAAGGCCGAACGAAACGACGATCACGATAACAGCGAGGGCAATGGTCTTCCACAGCTGCTCCAGATTCAAATACAGACCCGCTCTTCGAGCACTCCAACCGTGTCTTTTTCCATAAGCACCGTAAAAAACAGCAGAGCAGAATATTGCAAAGACGCCGCAAAGAGCAGCCCATGTACCGATCGTCAGGGGGCCGGTCTGCACAAAGAAGTTTGTTGTCTTTGAGTAAACGGTATTCATGCAGAACAAAAAGCTTGCACCGGAAAAAACTGCACCGATAATCAGCAGAACCCAGTACCATGCCTTGGCTCCGCTGTCCTGCACAGGGGCTGGCTGTACAATTTCACCACTGCGGAGAGCAGAAAATACGGGAGTATCAAGCAGAACCAGCGTGAAACTGACCATGAAGATCAAAAGACCGATCACGCCGAGGCTGTTGAACACCGCTTTAATGGGCCAGATCTGATCGCTGGCAGGCAGGGGCTTTGGAGCGCCGAGCGTTGTATCAAAAAAATCAACGGCATAGCCGACACAAGTAGTAGAAAAAGCAACGAGAGGATGGATCATGTTCGGCCGATAAATCACGCGATAAGCGGTCTTTCCATCAAAATCGCGCGTATAATATTTGCCGCCTTCTGCGATACCGGCAAAGCCGTCCTCATTAAAATTCAGGAATTTTTTAGCACCATCTGTTTCCATGAAGGCTGCCGGATTGGTCAGCATATTTCCAGCGTCATCATAGGTTCCAAAGTAAAAGTCATCATGGGTACTGGCAATAATGCCTACACTGCGTGAGCCGTAATCTCCGCTATGATCACCACCGGTGTCATCCTGCCAGTCACCAGCCTGCTGCAGAACGGAAGCAATCAAAGGAGTTTCCCGGGAATTATCGATCTCTACCGCCATATTAGCAGCTGTACCGCCGCTGGAATGGCCTGTAACGCCAATACGAGCTGTGTCAACGTACGGAAGGCTTGCAATAAGCTGAACTGCACCATCGACGCCCACAGCACCATCGTAAAGTTCTGCAATCGACAGGCTTTCCGAGTCGCCATGACTGTGCAGATCAAGTGCCAGCACCACATATCCCCGGCGAGCCAGCTCAATACTATACAAGTCCTGCATTTCTTTGTTGTTATACCATCCTTCGATTGTAACAACACCCGGCGCCGGTGTGTCTTTAGTTGCATTCTGTGGAATGTAAAGGTATGCGGCCAGTTGGTGTCCAGAGGGACTTTCCCAGCTCATTTCCTTGATCCTGATCCCACCAGAAGTTTGTACAGCGGACGCTACGATGGCACTTACAAGGCAAAGAATCAGTGACAGGCACAACCAGAATTTGCTGTTTTTCAACCTACCTTTTTGATGCGACATGCTTGGGACCTCCTTTTTGAATCTGATTTTTCCGTAATAAAAATGGGGACACACTGCATCTGGACGATACAGTGCATCCCCATCTCACTTCTCTTGGGATGATTCTAGTATAGCGCTTTGTAACAAAATGTCAATAGAAAATAAACAATTAAAAAATATTTTGTGCGTGAATCATAAAGTTGGGCGAAAACAATCAATGCTCTGCCCAGTCGCTGCTGCGGCCCACAGCCTTGTGCCAGCCGGCCAGCAGACGGGTGCGCTCGGCCTCGTCCATCTGCGGGGCAAAGGTCATATTGCAGTGCCACAGGCTGCGGATCTCGTCCCGGTCCTTCCATACGCCGGTGGCAAGGCCCGCCAGATAGGCAGCGCCCAGAGCAGTCGTTTCCCGGATGGCCGGGCGCAGCACGGTCTTGTTCAGGATGTCAGCCTGGAACTGCATCAGGAACTGGTCACGGGAGGCGCCGCCATCCACCTTCAGCGAGGTGATGGGCACGCCGGTGTCCTTTTCCATAGCAGCCACGAGGTCCGCGCTCTGGTAGGCAATGGACTCCTCTGCCGCGCGGATGATATGGTTCTGGGTGGTGCCGCGGGTGATGCCCACAATGGCACCGCGGGCGTACATATCCCAGTACGGTGCACCCAGACCAGTAAAGGCCGGCACAATGTAAATGCCACCGTTATCCGGCACCTTCTGGGCATAGTATTCCGCATCGCGGCTCTCCTGGATCATGCGCAGGCCGTCGCGCACCCACTGGATGACGGCACCGCCCACAAAGACGCTGCCCTCCAGCGCATACTCCACCTTACCGTTCAGGCTGATGGCAATGGTAGAGATCAGGCCGTTCCGGCTGCGGCAGATGGTGTCGCCGGTGTTCATCAGCAAAAAGCAGCCGGTGCCGTAGGTGTTCTTGGCCTCGCCCTTGCCAAAGCAGCTCTGCCCGAACAGTGCAGCCTGCTGGTCACCGGCAATGCCGGCCACCGGGATCTGCACACCGCACAGGTCGGTGGTGCCGTAGACCTCGCTGGAATCGGTCACGCGGGGCAG